>JAEIGA010006414.1_pt1 | contig 17913 bp, 12 predicted proteins | sample 9270691 | NCBI WGS metagenome assembly JAEIGA01 (sample SAMN17057246, study PRJNA624740) | gut metagenome | biome: biome; isolation source: fecal sample | host: Bos grunniens | place: China: Xizang | collected 2019
TTATTTTAACTCATTCAATAGAAATTCATTTAGAAATAATAATGGAAACCGATAGAGGGCGAGTTCAACAAATTAAAATCGACCATATTAAGTCCTCCTATAGTTAAATGTTTTTTCCCTTTATTCATGATCTCGGGTTATTCCTCTAATAATCTTTTTGCAGTTTCGTCACCCAATTCAGCTGCCTTTTTCAAATTATTCTTGCCAACCTCTGTGTCTTTATTCTCCATTTGGCAGATGCCGAGGATTCGGTAAGCTTCTGCAAAGTCGGGAGCCAGTTCGACACTCTTTTGAGCCGAACTGATGGCTTCGGTGGTTTCGCCTACGCTATAAAGCAAGACGGCACGCTGCAGATGGAACAATGCCTCACGCGGAGAAAGACGGATGGCACGATCGATATCTTCCAACGCCTGTTGATACATTCTGCATTTCATTTCAGACAAGAAACGACCATAGTAGAATGTTGCCGGGAGATGACCGCTTATCAGTCGTTCATATTCATAAAGGTCTGCCACAGCATTTCTGTGACGTCCCAGTTGAATGAGAGTGTTCGCTCTGCGCACAAGGGCTGTTGCTGCTTCGGCAGGGTATGGTTTAGTGTAGCAAGCTACGGCACTGTCCTGCAAAGCCAATATCGTCAGTGTATCCGCTCCCGCCATGCTTTTACATTCGGCAGCATAAAGGAAAAGGTCGGCCGAGCGCATGTTCGTAGTGGTCAACGAAAGGAACTTGTCATGCGCCTGTTCATACTCTTTCAGTGCAAACAGTGTTTTCGCTTCTTGCAGTGAATAGAAGGGTTGTGGTTGCAATATATGAGCTTTTTGTATCAATTGCAAAGACTTGTTCAAGTCCCAATCCTTGTATGTTTGATAATCGGGCTTGAGGTTTAAATCATAGAGTAATTTGCCGTATGTGTAGTAATTGGCAGCATTCTCCCCGTCAAGTTCAATGGCTTTGTCCAAATCTATTTCCGCCAATTCGTAATTGTTGTGGTTGATGTAGAACTCCGCACGTTTGGTATATGTCATACTGCTGTCGGGATATGTTTCTACAAAGTTATTCAAGTAGGCATGGTACTCGGCAGAATCACAACGACCCGCCATCATGAATAGGAAGGTGTTCACCTCGCTGAGGTCGGTAGGCAATGCCTTACGGATGTGAATCTTGCTGAGATCGCTGTTGCCGGCTGAAAGTCCTGTGATGTTCATGTCTGCCACATATCTCACATCAATGGCGTATGAGGTGGCGGCTGTTCCGGCATTACGTTGTACCAAAGCCATCACTTCACCCTCCTCGTTCATCACCGGACTGCTGACGAACATGTCCGCAGTTTTTTTCGTCAGAGTATAGTATTCGTATTTCTCGCCGAATGTCTGTATTTCAGTCAGCGTGTCGCTCATGCACAGACGTTTCTCATGAGTGGGATAGGGCAGGATATATACCTTTTCTTTGGGTGTACCCTTGCGTGTGGTGAGTGGAAGAAATGGTGTTTTCTTCTTGCTCTCCACCTTGAACTTCAGTACGTCATACAACGAGCTGGCACCATTGATGGTGCTGACCGGAAACTCCTTGCCGTCGGCTGTAACCACACGGGCAGCGTGCGCCTCCTTGAACAAGTTGTAGTCAGCAACGGCTGTTCCTTGTTCATCGATAAAGAACCCTTGTCCGCTACGCAGGATATTTCCACCCTTATCGTAGGTGATGATAGTCATTTGAGCTTTTGCTGCTTTCTTGAACCATTTGGGTTGTTGCGCGTATGTACTGAAAATGAAGATTTGTAATACGACAATGGTATTGAAAATGTGTTTCATGATGTGTCTTATTGTGCTTGACTCAGTAATTCTTTTGCATTGTTGATGGCTGCGTCCGTCAGTGTACTACCGCTCAACATGTGTGCTATCTCGCTCACTCTCTCCTCGGCAGACAGTTGAATAATGTGACTGGTTGTACCGGTATCGTCATCCTCTTTATATACCTTGTAATGATGACTGCCCAATGCGGCAATCTGTGGCAGGTGGGTGATGCTGATGACCTGACGGTCGTGTGCTCCCATTTCACGCATGATGTGTGCCATTTTTTCGGCAATGCTTCCCGACACGCCGGTGTCTATCTCGTCAAAGATAATGGTGGGTAGCTTGACTGCGCCCGACAGCATGGCTTTCAGTGAGAGCATCACACGAGCAATCTCACCGCCTGATGCTACCTCTGAAATGGGTTGCAATCTTGCGTTCTTGTTCGCACTGAAAAGGAAATTCACTTTGTCATAGCCACTCTCGTCGGGTGATTCTTTGGGTGTGATTTCCACTTTGAATTGCACATTGGGGATGCCTAATGGGATTAGACGTTCTTTCATCTGTTCCTCGATGGCAACAGCTGCAGTCTTACGAAGTCGTGTGAGTATGTCTCCCTGTGCCTTCACAGCCTCCAGCGCTTGTTGGCAAGCCTTCTCCAACTCTCTGATATATTCATCGGCATTCGTAATTTGGTCCAGTTTTCGGCGGATGTCTTCACGCAACTGGATTAACTGAGTCACGGAGTCTGTTTTGTGCTTTTGTTGCAGACTGTATATGGTGTTCAATCTGTCGTTGATCCATTCCAGACGGGTGGGGTTGAACTCCACCTTTTCGCCATGTGAGCAGATGTCGTGATAGATGTCTTTCAATTCAATCAAGCACGACTCCAATCTTCCTGCCATGTCTTCTGCTTCAGGATATACCCTTGCGATTCCTGCAGTTTGTTGTGTGGCTTCCTTCAACTGACTGATGATGCCTCCATCCTCACCTTCGAGCAGGCATTCTGCATGGAAAAGAGATTGTTTGATTTCTTCTGCATGATTCAACAGCTCTGCTTCTTGTTCCAGTTCCTCTTGATCTCCTTCCTTTAGGTCGGCCTCATCAAGCTGTTGCAGTTGAAAACGCAGATACTCCTCCTCGTCATTCGCTTGCAGAGCCTCTGCACGCGCCTTCTTCAATTGGCGTTCCTTTTCCTTATAAGTATTAAATAGGGTAGCATATACAGCTATTTCTTCCTTATCGTTGGCAATGGTGTCGATGACTCCCAATTGGAAATCTTCCTTGTTCAGCAATAAGTTCTGGTGTTGCGAGTGGATATCAATGAGCATTTCTCCCAACTCTTTCAACTGACCGACTGTTGCCGGTGTGTCGTTGATGAATGCACGACTCTTCCCATTCGGCATGATTTCACGACGGATGATACAATCGTTGCCGTCATAGTCAAGGTCGTTTTCCTCAAAGAACCCTTCTAAATGATAGGCTTGCAAATGAAATGTGGCCTCAATGGTGCATTTCTTGCTGCTGTCTTTGGCACTTTTACTGTCAGCTCGTTGTCCGAGCAACAAACCAATGGCTCCAAGAATGATGGATTTTCCTGCTCCTGTCTCTCCGGTAATGACAGAAAATCCCTGTGAGAAGTCTATATCCAGCGTTTCAATTAACGCATAATTTTGTATATATAATGATTTGAGCATTTCGTTACTTCTTTAGCTTCTCCCAATAATTGCTTTGAGAAGCGTTGATTCTGAATACGATGTCATACACTTTCTGGCGTTCTTCCGGCGTTCCTTTGCCGCTGTAAATACTCACCAACTCATCTCGTTTGATATCAGTAAAGATGACAGGAAGTGCACTCATGGTCTTCTGTTCACGTGCTTTGGACAGTAATGTCATTGCTTGTGTGATTTGCGCTCTGGCGGTGTCTGTGTTTTCTTCCATCCGGTCCAGTCCTTTGCGGTGGTATTCATATTCCAATTGTCTTAGAGGTTCCATAGAACCGTCCAGATAATCGTTGATAATGGCGAATCGGTTGCGGTCGCTGTCAAATGCTTTCCAACCGGCATACCCCAGATTTTGTGAGTTGTTGGCTACGTCCATTGCCATTTGCAACACATCAGTACCTCCCAGCGGAGCCATTGTATCCATGTCCATGCCGATTATCAAATAAGCATAAAAAGCGAGCATGGCAGTCAGATTGTTGTCCACCTGTTCGGGGCGGAATTCCAGTTGGTCAAACTGTTGGAAGTTAAAATTGAAGTTCTCGTCCTGAAACTGGAACACGGTGCTGTTGTAGTTGGAGTTGTAAACCGGGCGCGTGCTTTGTACTTGCAGACTACCGGTAAATGAGTTGTCGGTTTCGCTGTATGTCTTCAGAGTGATGTTAAATGTACAATTGATGCGCTCAACTTCCACATATTCCATTTCAGTCCATTCGCGTTCGTTCATAAAAGCTGTCAGAGAATTGTTTAACGCTTCAAACACTGCTTCAGTGGTGTTGGAAATCTGCGAACGGTTGATTACGATTTTGGCGTTCAGCTCCTGCGCTTTTGATGTCGTTGTCAACAATAGAAACGAAATGACAACGAATAACAAACGTAGTATGATGAAAGACATTTTTTGCATGAACTTACGACTTAATGATTTGCGACAGGTGGTCAATGATGTCCTTTGCCACTTCCTGCTTGTTTTTCAAGGGGAATGGTGTGCAACCATCTTTGGTGATGATACTGATTTTATTGGTGTCATGACGAAATCCTGCACCTGCATCGTTCAAAGAATTGAGCACAATGAAGTCAAGATTCTTTTTCTCTAATTTCTTCTGAGCGTTGAGCATCTCGTCGTTTGTCTCCAATGCAAATCCCACCAATACCTGTCCGTCGCTCTTTATCTGACCGAGAGACTGAGCAATGTCTTTTGTAGGTTTCAAACGGAGCACCATATCTTCCTTTTCTCGCTTAATCTTCATTCCTGCTGTTTCCTCCGGAGTGAAGTCAGCCACCGCAGCACAGAGTATAGCGGCTTTCGTATCAGGAAATATGCGGAGGGCTGATTCATACATCTCTGATGCAGACTCAACATCAATTCTTTTGATATGGGGATGCTGTGTTGTCAGATGTGTCGGTCCGCATACCAAGTACACCTCAGCACCACGTTGGGCACATTCCTCCGCCAATGCAATGCCCATCTTACCGGATGAGTAATTACCGATAAAACGAACCGGATCGATCTTTTCGTACGTTGGACCGGCGGTAATCAGCACCTTCTCTCCGGAAAGATCCTGCTGATCAGTGAAATATTGTTCAAGGAAACGCACAATGTTCTCCGGTTCTTCCATTCTGCCTTTTCCTTCGAGATGACTTGCCAACTCACCGCTGGCAGGGTCAATGATGATGTTGCCGTAGCTGCGGAGAATGTTCAGATTGTTCTGTGTAGATGGATGAGCAAACATATCCAAATCCATGGCTGGAGCAACAAAGACCGGTGCTTTCATGGAAAGGTATGTAGTGATGAGCATATTGTCAGCTACTCCATGTGCCATTTTGCCGATGGTGGAGGCTGTAGCCGGTGCAATAATCATGGCATCTGCCCATAAACCTAAGTCTACATGACTGTGCCAACTGCCGTCACGTTGTGAGAAGAATTCGCTGATGACCGGTTTGCTAGTCAGTGCAGATAATGTGATGGGAGTAATGAACTCCTTGCCGGAGGGCGTAATCACCACTTGTACTTCTGCCCCTTTCTTAATCAGTCCTCTGATGAGCAGGCATGCTTTGTAGGCTGCGATGCTACCGGTGATACCTAATACTATTTTCTTACCTTTCAACGCGTTCATATCATCGTTTATTTATTCATTTCCAGACGGATTTGAGTAAGTATCTGTTTGGTGTTACGAGAGAAATCACCTTGTAGCACCCAACTGAAATAACCGGGGTCCATACGTAGAACGTCAGTTACTTTCTTACCTTTGTATTTACCGAAGTTAAAGACGATATTTCTGTTCTCGTCATAGACCATTCTTCCTGCAAAATCCACATTGTCACTCATTCTTGAGAACTCCGACAGAAAATCTACATCATTCTGCAAATCGTTAGGGTAGTGGTCAAGTTGTGCCATCAATACCTCGTATGTTGCTTTTGTATCAGCAAGGGCAGAGTGAGCATTTTCCAAATCTTTTCCGCAATAGAACTGATAGGCGGCACAAAGTGTACGGCGCTCTAATTTATGATAGATATTCTGCACATCTATAAATTTGCGGTTGCGGATATCTATGTCAATACCGACACGCAAGAATTCCTCCACCAACATTGGGACATCAAAACGATTGGAGTTGAACCCGGCGAAGTCGCAACCCTTGATGGTATCGCACAAATCTTTGGCAATTTGTTTGAAGGTGGGACAATCTGCCACATCTTCGTCGTAAATACCATGAACGGCAGATGCACTTTCCGGTATGTGCATTTCCGGATTGATGCGCATGCTTTTAGATTCTTCATTTCCGTTCGGATATACCTTGATATAGCAGAGTTCGACAATACGGTCTGTTGTTATATTTACCCCCGTTGTTTCTAAATCAAAGAAGACAATAGGGTTCTTCAGATTCAGTTTCATGGATTTTTTATTAGTCGTTCAACATCATTGGCATAGACAGCATCAACAAGTCCTCATTTTCTTCTTGCTCAGCAGGGACGATAACACCTGCTCTGCTTGGGTCTGCCAATTCAATGATGATATTGTCGCTTGAAATGTTGTTCAGGATGTCAATCAGGAATGTACCTTTGAATCCGATATTGATAGGAGCATCACTGTAGTCACATGGGATGCACTCTTCGGCTGATGTGTTGAAATCTCTGTCTTGTCCGGATACTACTAATTGTCCGTTTTCAAGGTGCAATTTGATCAATGCACTGCTTTGATTGGAGAAAATCAGCACGCGTTTCAAAGCGCTCAACATGGTCAAACGATCAATTGTTGCACGGTATGGGTTATTCTGTGGGATGACAGAATTGTAGTTGGGGTAACGACCTTCAATCAAGCGACAGATCAACTTGGATGATTCCATTGTGATTTGTGCATTACGGTCGTTGAAATGCAATGTGATATCACCTGATTCTTTTGGCAACATATTTTTCAAAAGATTTGCCGGCTTTTTGGGAAGAATGAATGAAGCAGTTTGTTCGCCCTTTACGTTGAAGTTCTTACAGCGGACCAATTTGCGACTGTCAGTAGCAACAAATGTCAAAGCATCCGGTTGAAGATCAAAGAAAATGCCATTGAATATAGGGCGAATTTCATCATCACCGGTAGCAAATAAGCTACGGTTGATACCATTGAACAAAGTTTCTGCTGACATGGTCAGTGTATTCATTCCCTCTACTTGTATATTCAGTTGTGGATAGTCGTCAGCACTCTTACCGATGATACTGAAATGACCATTTTGGTAATTGGCGATGATTTCCATGTTTTCCATGTTTACATCAAATGCCAAAGGTTGTTCCACGATTTCTTTCATGGACTCTTGAATGGTCTTTGCATTGATGCAAAAACGTGCATTCATGTCGCTCTCAATCAGTTCTAAAGTGGTAATCAATGTTGTTTCACTATCAGAACCGGTTATGGTAAGCAGGTTATCTTGTATTTCAAACAAGAAGTTTTCCAAAATGGGTAATGTGTTCTTGGTATTGACAACGCGTCCGATGGATTGCAGACGGCTGAATAAAGCGGAGCTTGATACTATAAATTTCATGTCTTTTTGTTTTAGTTATATGATTAAACAAAAGTACTTAATTAGCGACAATGGAGCAAAAAAATATCAGATAAAATTCGCTGAACTAGATTTTTAATTGTAATTTCGCAGTGCTAAAAAATAATGATATGGAAATAACAGGTAAAATTATTGCAGTGCTTCCCGAACGCGGTGGTGTGTCACAGCGTACAGGTACTGAATGGAAAGTACAAGAGTATGTATTGGAGACGATGGAACAATATCCAAAGAAAATGTGTTTTGATGTTTTTGGGGCAGACAAGATTGCTAATTTTGCCATCAAAGTTGGTGATAACTTGACTGTTTCTTTTGATGTTGATGCACGCGAATACCAGGGTCGTTGGTACAATAGTATCCGTGCTTGGAAGGTAGAAAGAGTCGCCGAACAACCCGTAGTAGCTCCACAAGAACAAGCTGCAGCTTTCCCTCCGGTAAATGCACCTGTAGATTTTTCTTCTGAGGATTCAAAAGATGATCTCCCTTTTTAAGATAAGACGATAAGGAAAATGCCCAAAGTTCGCTGAGCTTTGGGCATTTTTCTTTTGATAGTATGATGTGTTTTTTATTATTTGGTTCCGCCTCCGAGAGCTTGATATAACTCTATGACTGCTTGAATTTGATGAAACTTATTGTTAATCTGTGCTATTTGCGCCCCTAATAAACCTTGTTGTGCTGTCAACACTTGTAGATAGTTGGTAGATGAGTTCATCATCAAAGCCTGGGTACTCTTTACTGCTATCTCAAGTGATTCTACTTGTTTGTTGTAGAGTTTTTCCTTAACGGAAGTGGATTCTATCTTCGTGAGGATGGAGTTCACTTCTGTACCTGCATTCAACAATGTTTGTTGGAAAGTGTTTTTGGCTTGTTCCTGTTGTGCTTTACTGATTTTGTATTGAGCGCGCAGTCTGCCGTTCATGAACAATGGTTGTGTCAATGAACCTATGGCGTTCCAAATCCATTGTCCCGGATTAATGATGACACCACCTAAACTGTTGGTCCAACCGATTGCACCACTCAAATTGATGGCAGGATAGAAGGCTGCACGTGCTTCATTGGTAGCATAGAATGCTGTGGCCAACTGTTGTTCAGCCATTTTGACATCAGGTCGGTTGGAAAGAACGTATGATGGCATGCCCAAATCCAAATGATAGGGCCTTTTCCAATCATTTAATGTTCCGATGGTATATTTTTGTGGGGCATCGCCCAAGAGTGCCGCAAACTCATTTCCTAATATCGCTATCTGGTCTTTCAAATCTACCACTTGTGTACAAATGTTGATATAGTTAGCTTCTGTCTGTGCTACGGCTGCCATATTGCTTTGGCCGGCTTCCATCAGCGCCTTGGTGGTATTGACATTCTCTTTCCATAATTGTTCGGTCTGCATACTGATATTCAGTTGCTCGTTGAGCATAGCCAATGTGTAATAATAATTGGCAATGGCTGCAATCAGTTGAGATTGAACGGCTTGTTTGTATGCCTCGCTGTTCTCCAATTGCGCTTTAGCGCGTTTTTTTGCATTGAGCAGTCCACCGAATAAATCCAATTGCCAAGATGCTGAAACAGGAATCGTATATGTTTGTGAAGCCTTGCCCCAATCCACCCCGGCTAATTGTCCTTGTGGTGCCAATGCCAAGTTGGGAATGAATGCCCATTTGGCTGCTTTCAGTACTGCTTCGGCTTGTTCAATCTGCAACCGGGCATTTTTTAGGTCAGTATTTTGTTCCAACCCCTTTTCAATCAGTGCTTGAAGGTTGGGGTCGGTAAAGATGCTTTTCCATGAATATCCACCTATACCCAATGAGTCGGTATATACACAGCAGTGATAAAATTCGTCTGTTTTTATATCTGTGGGCCGTTCGTAGTTCTTGTAGAGTCCGCAACTGCTTAACAATGCAGTTGCGGTTATAATAATTACAATATTTTTCATACTTATTTCTTTTCTAATTTTTTAGCTATTCGTTCCTCCAGACTCTTGATTTGTTCTGCCATGAATTGTGCATCAGCCTCTTCATGCTTTGCAGGACGGATTTTCTCTTGTAAGAATTGGAAGATAATGAAGAATACCGGCGTAATGAAAAGTAATGCCAATGTTCCCACCAACATACCTCCAACAACACCTGTTCCCAATGAACTGTTACCGTTGGCACCGGCACCCGTTGCGAACATCAACGGAAGCATACCGAATATCATGGTTAATACCGTCATGATAATCGGGCGGAAACGAGATTGTGCTGCTGCATAGGCTGATTCGATGATCCCCATTCCTTTACGTCGACGTTCGGATGCGTATTCAGTAATCAGGATGGCTGTCTTTGCCAACAGACCAATCAACATGATGACACCGGTCTGTAAATAGATGTTATTCTCTAATCCAAACCACCATGCGAATAGGAATGAACCCATCAAACCGGACGGAACTGATATGAGGACAGCCAAAGGAATCAAGAAACTCTCATAGAGACATGAAAGAATCAACCAGATCAATACAATACACAATACATAGATGAATAAGGTGTTGTTAGAACCGGTTGTTTCAGCTTCTTCCCTTGAGATACCACCATATTCGTAGGTGTAATTATTGGGCATTACTTGTGCGAATGTTTCTTGTATGGCATTCATGGCTTGACTCGTGGAATAGCCCGGCGCAGGGTTGACGTTACAAGAAATGGATTGGAACAAGTTGAAACGGTTGGTGATTTCCGGTCCCATGGATTTCTTTAGACTGACGAATTGACTGATAGGTGCCATTTCGCCACCGATTCTCACATAGATATTATTCAGTGATTTTTCGTCAAGACGGTATTTGGGGTCTGCCTGAATCATCACACGGTATACTTTAGAGAATTGGTTGAAATTGGATGCATATATACCTCCACAATAACCGCCCAATACGCTCAAGACTTCAGCCGGTGAGATACCGGCTCTTTTACATTTTGCCGCATCTACCTCTACATTGATTTGAGGGAAATTGGGATTGAAGGTGGTATATGCCATAGCTACTTCAGGGCGTTGGTTCAGTGAACCCATGAATTTCATTACGTATGTATAGAACTCATTCAGGTTACCACCGGTACGGTCTTGAATCTGCAAATCCACACTATTACCCATACCATATCCAGGAATCATACCCGGTTGGAAAGTAAACGCCTGCGCCTCCTTGACACTTTGGAACATAGCGTTCAACTTGTTCTGTATCGAGTTGGCATCTTGGCCCTTTTCAGTACGCTCGCTCCAGTTTTTCAAACGTATAATGAATGAGCCGTATGATGTTCCTTGACCTGCCAAGAAGCCATATCCGGATATCTTGGCATAGTTCTCTACTTCGGGTATCGACGCAATGATTTTTTCAAATTTCTTCATAGTGGCATCTGTGGTAGCCAAACTACTACCTGCAGGCATGCTCACATTCACCATCATGGTGCCCTGATCCTCTTGAGGAACCAAACCTGTTTTTGTGGTTTTCATGAAATAAACAAGAAGCACCACTGATACAAGGACGATAACCCATGATAACCAACGTTTGTGAATGAAAAACATGATGGCTTTCTTGTATTTTTCCAACAATGCGTTGTATGATGCATTGTATGCTGCTCTGACGCGTCCGTTGATACTCTTGGCGCTTTTCTTGCCGTCTGATGGACGCATCCATATCGCGCAAAGGGCAGGGCAGAGCGTTAAAGCATTGATGCAGGATATTCCCACAGCCGTAGCCATTGTCACACCAAATTGAGTATAAAAGATTCCGGATGTTCCGCCCATAAACGTGACAGGGATGAACACTGCCATGAATACCAATGTACATGAAATGATAGCCATGGTCACATCGTTCAATGCATCCTTTGTTGCGAGATACGGTGATTGGTAACCTACATCGAATTTGGCTTGGACAGCCTCCACCACCACAATGGAGTCATCCACTACTGTTCCGATAGCCAATACCAAAGCAAACAAAGTAAGGATATTGATACTGAACCCCGCCATTTGAAGACATGCAAAAGTACCTACCAATGAGACAATGATGGAAATGGTAGGAATCAGTGTACTCTTGAAATCCTGCAAGAAGAAATATACCACCAAAATGACAAGCAAAATCGCAATAATCAGTGTTTCAACCACTTCATGTATAGAAGCAAACAAGAAATCGTTAGAACTCATCATTGTAACGAACGCTGTTCCTTCCGGAAGGTCTTCACTGATCTTGTCCAAGAGGTTAGAAATGCGCTGATTGGTTTCTGTTGCATTGGAACCTGCCACTTGGAAAATCATGAATGTACATGATGGGTGGCCGTTGATTGTACTGTTGAAACTATACGATAATGTTCCTAATTCAACTCTTGCTACATCTTTAACTTTCAGTACATTACCGTTTGGTAAAGAGCGAACAACGATATCTTCAAATTCCTTGATTTCCTTCAGACGACCTTTGTACTTCATGGTGAACTGGAAGGTGTTTTGGGAATTTTCTCCTAATGCACCGGTTGGTGCTTCTAAGTTCTGCTCACCTAAAACTGCAGTAATGTCAGAGGGAACAAGTCCGTATTGTGCCATTACATCCGGTTTCAACCAAATTCGTAAGCTGTAGGTGTCGCCCATAACATTTACGTCGCCTACACCTTCTACACGTTTAATTTGTGGAATGACATTGATGTCAAGATAGTTGGACAGGAATGTTTTGTCATATCTGTCATTCGGACTGTATAATGAAGCAATTTGAAGAAAACTTGTCTGTCGCTTCATGGTGGTTACACCGATACGAGTTACTTCGGAAGGAAGTAAACCCTGTGCCATGGAAACTCTGTTTTGTACATTCACTGCTGCCATGTCAGGGTTTGTGCCCTGTTTGAAATAAACGGTAATGGTGGCAGAACCTGAATTGGTGGCAGTGGATTGCATATAGGTCATGTTTTCCACACCATTGATACTTTCTTCAAGTGGCTGGATAACACTCTTCATAACGGCATCTGCACTGGCACCGGTATAATTGGCACGTACCACCACTGTTGGTGGAGCGATATCGGGATATTGCTCAATAGGTAATGTGCCCAATGAAATGAATCCTACAATAAGAATCAAAATGGAGATGGATAGCGCCATCACCGGGCGTTTTATGAATATATTTCCTTTCATGTGATACAAATTCTTATGATATGATTAGTTGGCATTCTGAATGGTAACCGGTGTTCCTTCGCGTACTAACCCTGCACCTTCAGCGATAATGATATCGCCTTCCTGTAATCCTTCTGTAACGATGTATTCTTGTCCATTGTTTTCCAATGCCACTTTTATATTTGCACTGACTGCTTTTCCGTCAACAACTTTGTAAACAAGTACCTTATCCTGAAGTTCAAAGGTTGCTGCTTGCGGGATGATGATACTATTGTCGTATGCCACAGGAATCTTTATGTTACCGTTTGAACCACTATGCAACAAATTGGATTTGTTTGGGAAAGTGGCGCGGACTTGCACACTGCCGGTCGTGGGATCAATCACACCACTGATGGATTGGATGCGTCCTTTCTCTGGGAATAACCCACCATCGCTCAAGACGAGTTCTACGTCCGGCATATTTTTGATGGCTTCTTCTGTAGAACCGTATTTACGGATCAAACCGAGCAATTCATTCTCATTCATGGAGAAATAGACATACATTTCTGCATTGTCAGAAACAGTTGTCAAAGGCTGTGGCATGTTACTGCCCACCAATGCTCCTTGACGATAGGGTAGTTCTCCTACAACTCCGTCTGTCGGGCTTTTTACGACTGTATATGAAAGATTGTTCTTGGCATTGATGACCATCGCTTTCATCTGTGCGACTGTTGCTTGTGCGCTCAATAAAGCATTACGTGATTTTTGCAGGTCAAATTCCGACACCACTTTTTGGTCAAACAAGCGTTGCGTACTTTTATAGGTCAGCTGTGCTGTTGATTCAGCTGCTTCGGCTGCTTTCAGATTTGCTTCAGCTGTACTCAGAGCTGCTTGATAAGGCACTTGGTCGATAATGAATAATGTCTGGTCTTTTCTGACACGTTGACCTTCTGTGACAAGTAATTTTTGAAGAGTACCTCCTACTTGTGGATAAATGTTGATATCTTGGCAACCGCGGATGGTTGAACTATATGTATTGTTCAAAGTGATGGAACCTTTCTTGATTGTTAATGTTTTGTGAGGCGTAGGTTCTACTTTTGCAATTTCTTTTTTACAGCTTGTAAATCCAATAAGACTACAGCATGTTGCAATGAATAAAATTTTAAAACGATTGTTCATAATAGCTATATGTATTTGTTGTTTATTGTCTGCAAAGTTAATGGATTTCATTTAAAAACTGCCATTCCTGCTTTTTATGAATCAGGTTTCAGCCTTAATTTATGACTTTTTAATTGGAGTGTCTACATTTTAACATTTCAATGCAGTAACAAAAAAACAATCGACACATTTGCGTCGATTGTTCTGTTGTTATGAGTTCATGCTCATCAGGAATTCTTCATTGTTTCTTGTTGGTTCAATCCTATCTTTTAAGAATGTCATGGCTTCAATAGGATTCATGTCTGCCAAAAGCTTGCGCAACACCCACATGCGATCGAGTGTCTGCTTGTCGTGTAACAAATCGTCGCGGCGTGTGCTGGAGGCTACGATATTTACAGCCGGGAAGATGCGCTTGTTGCTCAATGAGCGATCAAGTTGTAACTCCATGTTACCGGTACCTTTGAACTCCTCGAAAATCACTTCATCCATTTTGCTACCCGTGTCGATCAATGCTGTGGCGATAATGGTAAGTGAACCACCGTTCTCAATGTTTCTTGCTGCACCGAAGAAACGTTTGGGTTTATGCAATGCGTTGGCATCAACACCACCTGAGAGAACTTTACCACTGGCAGGAGATACAGTATTATAGGCACGAGCTAAACGAGTAATAGAATCCAAGAAAATCACTACATCATGCCCACATTCCACCATTCTTTTGGCTTTTTCCAAAACGATGCCGGCAATCTTGACATGACGTTCTGCGGGTTCATCAAATGTAGAGGCAATGACTTCTGCGTTTACGGTACGAGCCATGTCTGTCACTTCTTCAGGACGTTCGTCAATCAATAGCATGATCAGATATGCTTCCGGATGGTTGGCAGCTATAGCATTGGCAATATCTTTCATCAAGATGGTCTTACCTGTTTTAGGCTGTGCCACAAGCAAGGCACGTTGTCCTTTACCGATGGGCGCGAACAAATCAACAATTCTGGTGGACAAATTGTCATTTGCACCTTTACACAATTGGAACTTTTCGTCAGGGAATAGTGGCGTAAGATGTTCAAATGGAATCCTATCGCGTACATCGCTTGGGGTACGACCATTGATTTTGGTGACTCTGATGAGAGGGAAATATTTTTCTCCCGGCTTTGGAGGGCGAACAGGTCCTTCCACAACATCACCTGTTTTGAGTCCGAATAATTTGATTTGAGAGGCACTGACATAAATGTCATCCGGTGATGATAGATAATTGTAGTCACTGGATCTAAGGAATCCGAATCCATCCGGCATAATCTCCAATACACCTTCGCCGGTAATGATATCGCCAAAATCGTATGCCGGTTCATTCTCCTTCTTATTCTCGTTTTCACGAGTTGGTGCAATTTCAGCAGGTTGTGCGTTGGCTGTTGCCTGATTAGTGATATCTGCCTGTTGTGTAGTGTATGTCAGATAATCTTCCATTAAATTTTCTTCTGCCTGAACAATCGGAAGATCGGTCACAATGATAAAATCTTCTTCTTTTTTATTGAAGAAATCATTGTTGTCTGTTTCCGGAACCACCTTATCTTCGCCGACTGAGTCCTTTTCATTTTTGGTGGTTTTTTTTCTGCTTTTCTTTTCAGTCTCTGGCTTTTGTGCTGAAACTTCAGTATTCTCGGTAATAGTTACCTCTGCAGGTGTAGGAGTTGCAGTGTTCATTTGTTCTTCTTGAACATCCTGCTCTGTATTTTTGTCTTTTGTAGATTTCCTACCTCTTTTCTTGGGAGCAGCAATTGTAGTTTCTTCCTTTACTTCTTCCGTGATTGGAGTATTCTCAATAGTAATGGGGGATGGTTCTTCTGAAATATTTGTCTCTTTGAGTGTAGTATCTGCATTGTGAACCATAGGTGGGACTTCTTTTTCTTTCTTTTTAAGGTCGAAATTCTCGCCATTACCTTGTGCTGCCGAATAGACGCGATCAGGTTCTTTTTTTGCGATTTTCACTCTTTTGCGAGGTGTTTTTGTTGCTTTTTGTGTTGCAGACTGTATAGACTCCTCGTCTATGATCTGGTATATCAGATTCATGCGATCGTCGTTTGAGCCGGCTTTGATACCTAAGTCCTTAGCAATACTTAACAACTCGTCTTGAGTCATCATTTCTAATTCTGTTTTCTTATGCATAATAACTTATGATTGGTATTTATTGTACAACATACTGCCGTATAATAAATGGAATGATTGTTTGTCGGATGATTTTAAATGAAAGAAATCACATGGGTGGTTTCTTCTTTGATTGATGATGCAAAATTACGAAATGTTTATTTATGTTGCAATAGTTCTTGTTGATTTTGTGAAATAAGAATACCTACTTTTGTTTATTTTTGTCGTTTACATATTATTATATAACTTCGCATGAATTTTAAGAATGTATGGCAACAGTAAACCCATATTTACAAGTTGAAGGTCTCACCAAAAGAATAGGTGACCGTGTATTGCTTGACGATGTGTCATTCGGTATTGCAGAAGGACAACATATAGGATTAATCGCTAAGAATGGTACCGGAAAATCTACACTACTGAATATCTTGAGCGGAAAGGAAGGATATGATGAGGGTAGTGTGGTTTACCGACGTGATTTGAATGTCGGCTATCTTGAACAGGTGCCTTCATATCCCTCCAATTATACGGTGATAGAAGCGTGTTTTAGTCATGGTAACGAAATAACGAATCTGATTAGAGAATACGAAATCTGTATGTCAACACCGGGTCATCCGCGTTTGGATGAATTGCTGGACCGGATGGAGCGAGAGAAAGCATGGGATTATGAGAATAGAGCCAAGCAAATCCTGACGCAATTGAAAATTACTTCTTTTGATCAGAAAATCTCCGAACTCTCCGGTGGACAACTTAAACGTGTAGCGTTGGCAAATGTCTTAATTACTGAGCCTGACTTTCTGATTCTTGACGAACCGACCAATCATCTTGATGTTGAGATGATAGAGTGGTTGGAGGAATATCTGAGAAGAAGTAAAATCAGTCTGTTGATGGTGACTCATGACAGATATTTCCTTGACAGAGTCTGTTCAATAATTTTGGAATTGGATTATTCTAAAATTTATACTTATAAAGGGAACTACAGTTATTATCTACAGAAAAGACAAGAGCGTATAGATGCCACAAATGCTGAAATTGCAAGAGCCAATAACTTGTATCGAACTGAGTTGGACTGGATGCGACGTATGCCTTGCGCTCGTGGACACAAATCAAGATACAGACAGGAGGCTTTCTATGAATTAGAAAAGTTGGCGAAGAGCAAGCGAGCGGAACAACAGGTGACTCTTGAAGTAAAGTCTGCTTATATCGGTAATAAAATTTTTGAAGCTGACTATATCTGCAAGAGTTATGGTCCGGATAAGGTGATACTGGATAATTTTTTCTATAACTTTTCCCGTTATGAAAAAATGGGTATCATTGGTAAAAATGGTACAGGAAAATCTACGTTCATCAAAATATTGTTGGGGTTGGTAAAACCGGACAGTGGTAGAGTGGTAGTGGGAGAGACTGTACGTTTCGGTTATTACTCGCAGGAAGGTATGGTGTTTGACGAGCAATTGAAGGTGATTGATGCAGTTCGCAAAATAGCTGAATATGTTGATTTGGGCGGTGGTAAGCATCTTTCTGCGATGCAGTTCTTACAGCACTTTATGTTTTCTCCTAAGGATCAACAGAATTATGTATATAAATTGAGTGGAGGTGAGCGAAGGAGATTGTATTTATGTACGGTACTCATGCAGAATCCCAATTTCTTGATATTAGATGAGCCCACTAATGACTTGGATATAGTTACGATGCAAGTGCTCGAGGAATATCTGAAAAATTTCAAAGGTTGTGTGATTGTTGTCAGTCATGACCGTTATTTTATGGATAAGGTGGTTGATCATCTTTTGGTATTCAACGGTCAGGGTGACGTTCGTGACTTCCCCGGTAATTATAGTCAATATAGGGAGTGGTTTGAAGAAAAACAAAAGTTTGAAAAGGAAAAGCAGAAGTCTGAAACTCCTAAAAATGTGAAAAGTGTCCCAATCCCTACTGAAATCAATAAGACACCGACCAAACGAAAGTTATCCTTCAATGAAA
>JAEIGA010006415.1_pt1 | contig 17913 bp, 14 predicted proteins | sample 9270691 | NCBI WGS metagenome assembly JAEIGA01 (sample SAMN17057246, study PRJNA624740) | gut metagenome | biome: biome; isolation source: fecal sample | host: Bos grunniens | place: China: Xizang | collected 2019
ATGGTATCTCTACCTCGTTGCCATTCTCGTCTGGGAAAACGATATGACCATCCTTAGACTCAATAGCTGTACGCTCTACAACGTCAGTCAAGTAACCCATCTTGTCTGTAGCGCAAACGCCACGGCTCACAGTACCATGCTCGCTCAAAGTATTGCCTACGCGGTAGCCCGCCATGCAGTACTTACCTTGTTGACCATTAACATCCAAGAGGAACTTAGCCATCACCTCAAATGACTCTTTGCCATAGAAATCGTCGGCATTGATTACCATAAATGGCTCGTGAATAAGGTCTTTTGCCATCAACACAGCGTGGTTAGTACCCCATGGTTTGGTACGCTCTGGATTGCGAGTAAAGCCCTCTGGCAAGCAGTCGATACCTTGGAAACATACTTCACATGGAACATGATCTGCATACTTACTGAGCACAACACGGCGGAAGTCTTCTTCGAAATCCTTACGGATAACAAATACTACTTTACCAAATCCGGCACGCATAGCGTCAAATACGCTATAATCCATGATTGTCTCACCATTAGGACCTAGACCATCCAATTGCTTTAGTCCTCCGTAGCGGCTACCCATACCTGCCGCAAGAATAAATAATGTAGGTTTCATTAGTATAATAATTTAGTTAATTAATCTTTTTCTATTTCTAATTTTCCTTTACGTTTCCTGTGCTTAATCCATAGGCCATACACCTCGGAACAGTTGCCTGCTGTAGTAAAGGCCTGAATATTGTTCTCACGCATAAATGCTAAGACATTGGCGAACTCTTCTTGAGTCAAAAGTGCTTGAATCTCAATGTATTCCTCACCACTATACCCCCCTTCAACTCGATACAATGAACAACCACGCAACTGGTCTTTCACAATATAATCACGCACTTTGGCATGCTCACGAGTGATGATACATACGCGCTTGCGCATATCCATCGAAGCAGTAAAATAATTGACAACTACACCATTAATCCAAGTTCCTATCAAGCCTATTACCACCATGCGGAAATCATTGATTAAAAATGCAGTACAGCAAATCAATGCGCCTCCTATGGACACCGACATACCTATATCAAAATACATGTACTTGTTGATTATCTTTGCTAAGATATCCAAGCCACCTGAAGATGCATTCACACGAAACAATATCGTTTGACATATTGACAGCAACAAAACAAAGCATACCAAGTCGAACCACACATCACCCATACCTAAACCAGAAGACATCACAGAATCTTTCACCTGTTCTAGCACTTCTCCTGTTCTACTTAAAACGTATGGATTGCCATTAGCGTCTAATACAGTAGCCCCTGCTTTTAGCTGTTCCAATATAGTTGGATTGTCAATCACTTTATGCGTAAAATTAACATAAGGGTAAATCTTATCACACAATTGTGTCAGCGGACCAAGAATCATAGCGGTATATACTGTCTTTACACCAAATTCATTGCCAATTAGCAAGAATGCCATCACCAACAATATAGCATTAATACCCATTACTAAGTACGAGAAAGTATCAGCATTGCCACCTATCAGGGTATTGATTACAATACTCAAACCAGAAATCGTACCAATAATCAAGTGGCTCGGCATCAGGAAATAGTACACCGCAGCAGCACCAATCATGATGCCGAAATTGATGACCAGAAACTCTTTCCAAAACTTCTTAGTTCCTAAAGCTTTCCAAAAGTCTCCTAGCAATTCTTTCCAATATTGCCAAGATAGATATTGAGTAATCGTATGACTCATATTAATCTTTTATTACAAGTTTTGCCGTGCGACGGGTTAATTGACTCAACAATATATCTCTTCCCTCTTGCTCACGCTTGAGTATTTCTGGAGTTGTACCTCGGATGGTAAGTAAACTGAGATTATCATTCCATGTTACAGCATATGCATCCTGCAATTGATTAATGGCTTGTGCCACAAAACGGGTATTATCCACACATACCGAAATAGTTACCGCACTAGATTGTATCAAAGATACGCGCAAACGATTGGTATGGATAATTTGGAATATATTACTCAAACTCTCCTCTAGTACAAAAGCAAAATCCTTTGCTCGCAGAGTAATCAAAACCTGATTCGTGCGCCAAATATATACAGGCACCTGGATAGGTTGCGCACACTCTGCAATCACAGAACCTTCCGCGGTATAATCCCCAAACGGTTTAACGTAGAGCGGAATTTTCTTATTCTCTAGCGGACGGATTGTTTTAGGGTGAATCACCTGTGCGCCGCTGTACGCCAGCTCTACCGCATCATGATAACTTAGTTGATCTATTTTGATAGTATCAGCTACCAAACGTGGATCAGCATTCAAGATTCCTGGTACATCCTTCCATATCGTCACCGAATCAGCATCCAAGAAATTAGCCATCAACGCTGCAGTATAGTCAGAACCTTCCCGACCCAAAGTCGTACGATTACCATCTGAAGTACCACCAATAAACCCTTGCGTGACAACCACATGTGGACGTTGTGCTCTATTCCACCCTGCACGAATCACTTCTGCCGAAACCTGCATATCCACCTGCGCTTCGCGCCATGTATCATCCGTTCGCAACAGTTTTGGCATATTCCACCATTCGGTTGGAATACCACTCTTGAGCAAGAACACTGCCACGATCTGCGTGGACATTATCTCACCCAAACTAACAATCTGGTCATAGTTTTGGTCATATGACCAATCCTTATTGTATTCAGGCATCAATGGCAAACGCACATCTACATTTGGCTGCAACCCAAGATCCTGCATGATATATACATGTTGATCTAGCACACCCAACCATTCTGTTTCAGCCGTTTGCTCGTCGTCTTTTGCCAAAGCCGCCACTACACGTTCTAAGGCATTAGTAGTCTTGCCCATAGCTGAAATCACAATCATCAAATCATCGCTCACATGAGCAACAATTTCTTTGAGATTACGAACGCCATGGGCATCCTTAACCGAAGCACCACCAAACTTATATACTATCATTTTAATCCTGTAAAAGATTAGCCATCTTAATGGCAGTCACGGCACCCTCGACCCCCTTATTGCCAAGGCGACCGCCTGCACGGTCAAGTGCTTGTTGCTTGTCTAAAGTTGTCAATACTGAGAAGATAACTGGACACGAATTAGGTTGATAATATCCGCCAGCTCCGCCACCCTGTGCATTCAACAAGGTAACACCTTGTGTTACAGATTGACACACATAATCAAAGTGAGGTGTGTCACCTTGTATCACACAGCCTATAACAATAACAGCATCTGTTCGCTTGAGCATTCCGAAGTTTTTCTTACCACTCACGTAGAGCGCAGCACCATAGGTCAACTCTACCGTTCCAGGCACATGCATCACATCGATATTCTCCTCTTTTACACCATGTTTAAGAAGGGTATCAATTGCTCCCTGTGCTAGGGCATGCGTGATTTCACTATTCCAATCCGCTACTACAATAGCATAGCGCTGACGTGAAAGCACGTCAGCGCTAGGCAATTCATTCGCATTATATTGCGACAAATCTGTTGTCATATGTTTCTACGATTTGACGATATACTTGTACCTCTTTGCACAAGTACAATTATTCCGCAATAGCAATGTATTTCTCGATATCTTGCGCCTCGGTAGAAGATGGGTATTTAGCCAAGATTGTCTCAAAAGCTTTTTTTGCTTCAGACTTCTTGCCCAACTCAAGATATACAAAACCTGCCTTCTTCAAACTCATTGGAGCAATCAAATCATTTCCTGACTTCGCAGCTGCCTCAAAAGCCTTAACCGCCTTGCCATACTCCTCCAATTGAACATAAGCATCGCCCAAAAGCTGCAACGCTGCTGGCTCAATAGTAAGATCGTCGGCTGAGAACTTGCTCAAATATGTAGCTGCATTCTCATACTGACCTAATTGATAATAACATACACCTGCGTACAATGCTGCCAACTTGCCACCTTGAAAGAATTTATACTCATCTGCAATAGCCAAGAAACCAAGGCAATCTGCATCATCGCCGTTAAGAGCTTTCTCCCACTCGCCAGCGGTAAAATAAACCTCTGCTTTTGCATTCTCATTACTTACCTCTACTGCCTTTGGCTTAATCACATAGGTATTCAATGCCAATACTCCTGTGACTGCCAATGCAATAATAGTAATTGCCCAAGTCAGTTTGTTTTGATTCTTCTCGATCCACGCACTTGTGGTGTTGAGGGCTTCTTGTACATTCTCAAGATTTTGATCCTCTACTGTTTGTTTTGTCTTTGCCATATTCGTTATTTTTTTATAATTTTCTTTGATTTCAGTTTACTATTCGATAAACCGCGCAAAGGTACTACTTTTTTTTGACATACGCAAGAAAAAGTGTATTTTTAGTTCAAAAAATAGTTTTAATAGTAGAATCCAACACCCAAAGAGATGAATTCCACTTTAGTCAAGTGGCTCTTCATCATACCTTGAACAAATATATGATATGGTAAATGATAACGCAACACAACTGACGTATACAACCAACCATCAGGATAGCCTGCGCTACCCGCTTTCAGCAAATCATAAGAGTAAAATATCGGCTTATCTATTCGTCCTGTTGCTGTCTTTTCTGCCTCATCCTTCGGCTCTAACTCTCTTACTGGATCATACAAATATGCACCCACATGCAAACCTGCTATAAATTTCCCCACCACAAATTCTGGCTGCAAACTCACACCTACTCGCCAACAATCACCTGGCTTTGCTGCCGACAAATTCGTCTTCCCAAATTTAGTCTCGCGTTGTATATATGCCCCGTCATAAAACACATCCACGCCGCCGCCTAAACGAAATATACGATGCGCATTCCAATATGCAGACGCATGCATCGAAGCCACCGCAAACGCCTGATTATCTTTATAATACACTTGGCGTCCTCCTGCCGTTCCCGACAACGATATCGACCATCGCTTGGGCATCTCTTCTGCATTATCCGCCACATTCTTCTGCTCCGAAACATCCGACCAATCATACTTCAACGCTAGCTCACCCGCGAAGATATTATATCCAGAATTCGGCTGACGTGTACTTCCATTGCTTATATGATACCATCCACCTGCCAACGACAATCCCCACCCTTTCGCAATAGGAAAATTCAAATAAAGTGCTTCTGGAAAATATAAATTCGTCACACTTCCTATACACTCATTTGCATCAACCACATCCTTAAACATATGCCCCTCTGGTACCGTATTGCGATAAGTTTTGGTCATAAAAGCCGCACCTATACCCGGACGCAAACCTAACTCAAAGTGCTTCAAACGAACCAACGGAATGTCCATATATATATAAGGTGTAATAGCATGCCCTAATTTCTCATGCCCCATATGCCAATAACCCAAACCAACACCCACACGGGCATTGTTCCACTCACGCAACGCACGCCAATTGGGCGCAAAACTTACGGAAACATCACCTCCATATATTGGAGCGTGCCAATTATTTGTAGGCACACCTCCATTCACCACCTTATCTACCTTTCCATCAGGCATCACACCACCTGCATGAAAAGATGCGGTTATGGAATGTATAAAAAATAAGAGAGACAGTATCATCCCAATCTACTAATACGAATCATTTCGTTCTCGTCCAACAACTTTATCTTTCTTCCATCCAAACTAATCAGTCCTTCTGAAGCAAACTGAGAGAGAGTACGAATTGCATTAGAAGTGGTCATATTCGACATGTTTGCCAAATCCTCGCGAGCCATATACATGGCTATCGTCACACCATCACCATCAAAACCATATTTGTCTTTTAAAATCAAAAGTGTCTCCGCCAAACGACCACGAATATGCTTTTGAGTCAAGTTAACTGTCTGAGACTCAGAGATTCCCAAATCCTTCGACATCGCCACCAAAACAGCATAACAAAACGTTATATTCTTCTGAATCACCTCCAAAAAGGCATCACGCTCAATATAATACAACGTCGTCGGCTCCATCGCTGTAGCTGAAGTAGAGTGACAATCGCCAGCCAAAGCGCTACGATAACCAAATGTATCAAATGGCTTCAACAAACGAATTATCTGCAAACGTTGTCCCACACCTTCCTTGGCCAAACGCACAGTACCCTTCACTACCATCACCACATGATTCGTCGGGTCACCTTCATTATAGATCACCTCATTTTTGCGATAATGTTTCGTAGTTGTGTGTAAATCAATGTATTCCCTCTCGCTTAAGGTCAGAAAATCCCAAACCTCATTCAGTTCCCAGGGCTTACCATGTTCCTCTTGATTCTTACGCATACGATTGCACTTTTTAAAACAGACTTACCAATTCAGGCTGCAAAGGTAATAATTTTTCCGCAAACTTGCAACTTTTATTAACTATTTTTTCACAAAGCTTTGAAAAGATCTTAATTATTAATTAGTGATAAGTTAGTGATAAGTTAGTGATTAATTAGTGATTCAAAACCTTTCGAGAGAAATTCTATGACATATTTTATTAATTTGCATTTTTTTGACGATGGACTTTGTCAAATCATATTTTTTTACTACTTTTGCAGCGAATTTAACTTTTTATCATTTGTAGACACTACTAAACATGGATATTTCAATCATCGTACCCCTGTACAACGAAGCCGAAAGTTTACCTGTACTACACGACTGGATCGTCAAAGTCATGCTCGAGCATAAATTTACCTACGAAATTATGTTTGTCAACGACGGATCTACCGACAACTCTTGGGAAATCATCAAGCAACTGCGCGAGAAGAACCCATGTGTTAGAGGTATATCTTTCAGACGAAACTACGGCAAATCAGCTGCCTTATACTGCGGATTCGACGCCGTAGAAGGAGATGTTGTTATCACCATGGATGCCGACCTACAAGACTCACCCGACGAAATACCAGAACTCCACAGAATGATCGTACAAGACGGGTTTGATCTCGTAAGTGGCTGGAAACAAAAACGTTACGACAATAAACTGACCAAAAACATCCCTAGCAAACTCTTCAACGCTACAGCACGTTGGGTTACAGGCATCAAACTGCACGATATGAATTGTGGACTCAAAGCATATCGTAAAGAAGTCGTAAAAAATATCGAAGTCTTCTCCGAAATGCACCGATATATTCCATATTTGGCCAAAAACGCAGGTTTTACCAAAATCGGAGAAAAAGTAGTACAACACCGCAAACGCGAATTTGGGGTAAGCAAATTTGGAATCAACCGTTTTGTCAACGGTTATCTTGATTTGATGACACTATGGTTCCTTAACAAATTTGGCAAACAACCCATGCACTTCTTTGGATTAGTCGGAAGCATCATGTTTATCCTTGGATTCGTGGCTATTGTGGTAGTGGGTGCGATGAAGCTATACGCACTTTCACACGGCGTGCATGCCATGTTGGTTGGAGTCAACCCATATTTCCACCTCAGCATATTAATGATGATACTTGGATGTATGCTCTTTTTAGCCGGATTTTTGGGAGAACTCATCATTCGAAACTCTTCTGAGCGAAATAATTATCTTATCCGAGAATCGGTCTAACCAACGTGAATAGCTACGAGATTTTCGAATATTACCGCACCCATACTTCGCTCAACAGCGAGGATATGGCTGATTTTCATGTCTATACACAAGATCCCGTCAACACACTCGATGGAATGATGGCAATAGCCGGACTAACCATCAACCTACTTGAAAATCCTTGGAACGAAGACAATCTCACTATCCTGCTTACAGCATGCGATGGAATATCCAACCAAGCTTTCGAACGAATCGTCGTTGGATTACTGCTCACTTTAATGGTGCATGACCAACACATTCGTCACAACCAAAATCTTCTAGATGATATACAAGAAATTCTCACATTCGCCCCCGAATTGAGTTTTACTGCCTTATGTAATATCGCGCGCACTACCCACATGAAGCGCCTAGAACTTTTCAATCAACAACTATCGCAAGAACTCCTACCACTCATACACGATAAATCTTCCAACGAATTCTACGACATCATACAAAGCCGACAAAGCGAAATGGAAGAAATCGCCAGAATGAACTTAGACCAGAACTTCCTATTATTCAGAGACTTTTACAACAACCCTTTCTTCCACGAAAGAGCTTACAATTGGCTACTCCCATGGAACGACGAAGCCTTGCTCAACATCGACGAAGATGACCGCGAAGAACTCGCAGACTTTCTACAAATATGGTCATTATGCGATAGCGACAAATACGCTCTATGCCACATGTACAAAGCATTCAAAGGGATTTTAAAAAGCCAATTATCCGTTGACTCTTTGCGAGAAGTGGGGCTCAATATACAAAATCAGAACATCATAACTAACGCATATATCCAACAGTTGTACCGATACTTTAGACTATCTAAATTTGCCAAATCTCAACCTTTTGATATGGCCCATAAAATGCGAGACCTAATCGTATATAGACTAGTGGTTGTCGGAGAACTAGCACAAAAAAACATTGGAAATCTACTTATTTAAACCTAGAAATAACGGTTTTTTGTATTTTTTCATTAAAATATTTGGTCATTTCAAAAAAAAGCTGTACCTTTGCAGCCGCTTTCGAAAGAAAGTGGATATTCAGGCAATGTCTATCTAGTCGCAATTACTGCGAAGGAAGGATGGGTGAGTGGCTGAAACCAACAGTTTGCTAAACTGTCGTACGGGTAACCGTACCGGGGGTTCGAATCCCCCTCCTTCCGCAAAAGTACCATGTAGCTGATTCCAAGCTCGCTTGAGTAAAAGCACATGGTACTTTTTTGCTAAGATATCAAAGGCAAACTTTAAGGGACACCTGATATCCCATAGAATAACAACTTGATTATGAAAAGAAAAAATATCATTATCATCTCCTGTGCAGTAGCCATTCTACTTGCTACTATAGGATTTTGCTCCAAACAGTATTACCACTATACAGTATCCAACTTTACTAGCCTAGATAGCGAATCACACGCATATCACATCTACCCTAACACATCTATAGATTCTATACTCACTCTCCTGAAAGCAGACTACAAATTAGGATCAGAGTTCGCATGGTGCATACAATGTAAATATAAAAAGTTTACACAAGCAAAACCTGGTCACTATCACTTCGCGGCTAAAATTAGCAACAGAGAGATTATTCGAAGATTTCAGTTTGGCGAACAAACCCCAATCCGACTATCATTCACACAATCCATCCGCACACGAGAACAACTCGCTGGACTCCTTGGACAAAAATTGCTACTAGATTCTGCTGAAATCAAACTCCGTTTGGATGATCCCAATTATATGGCTAAATTCGGTCTTAATCCGGAAACTGCTGTATGCATGTTTATCCCTAACACATACGAAGTTTATTGGACAACAGACGCAGATAAATTATTTGCACGCATGTTCCGCGAATACAACACTTTCTGGAATGAAAAGCGAATAAAGAAAGCTCAAAAACTAGGTTTAACACCCGTAGAAGTAACGACCATTGCTTCTATCATCGCATCCGAAACCAACAAAAAGGAGGAATATCCAACTATCGCATCTATTTATATCAATCGCCTCAAAAAAGGAATTGCACTTCAAGCGTGCCCTACCGTAATTTTCGCAACGGGAGACTTCACGCTTCGTCGCGTTTTGAAACGACACTTAGAGATTGATTCCCCATACAATACATACAAGTATGCGGGACTTCCTCCTGGACCAATCCGATTAGCACGTCCAGACATTATTGATGCCGTTTTAAACGCTCCAAATACCAACTATTTATTCATGTGTGCAAACCCAGATTTCTCTGGCACACATATCTTCTCTTCCACATATGCGCAACATAGTGCAGTAGCGCGCCAATACCAGCAAGAATTAAATAGAAGAAAGATACAATAACCGTTCTTTCGTTAGGAAGAAAATAGAATAATTTCATAAAAAATGCACGTGTGCTTGCGCATGTGCATTTTTTTTTGTACCTTTGTGCGCTAATTATTTACGCATCATTACAATTTATGGAACAATATATCGTATCTGCTAGAAAATATCGCCCTACGACATTTGAAACCGTAGTAGGACAAGAAGCCCTTACACAAACGCTTCGCAATGCAATTCGTACCAACCATTTGGCGCATGCATATTTATTTTGTGGTCCACGTGGTGTGGGCAAGACTACCTGCGCTCGAATTTTTGCTAAAACAATCAACTGTCTATCCCCGAATGCTGACCATGAAGCATGTAACCAATGCGAATCATGTACGGCATTCAATGAGCAACGTTCATTTAATATCCACGAACTTGATGCTGCATCCAATAATGGTGTGGAAGATATCCGCGCTTTGATTGACCAAGTCCGTATCCCACCACAAATAGGCAAGTATAGCGTATATATCATAGATGAGGTACACATGTTATCAGCAGGTGCATTCAACGCGTTATTGAAGACGCTGGAGGAGCCTCCTAAACACGCAATTTTCATCCTAGCCACAACGGAAAAGCACAAGGTGTTAGCCACCATTCTCAGCCGTTGCCAGGTCTATGATTTCAGTCGTATTACCATTTTGGATACCATACGCCATTTGCAATATGTAGCCAAACAAGAAGGTATCACAGCTACCGACGAGGTACTAAACGTAGTTGCTCAAAAAGCAGACGGTGGTATGCGCGATGCGTTAAGTATCTTCGACCAACTAGTATCATTCTGCGGAAAAGACATCACTTATAAACAAGCCATTGAAGTACTCAATGTGCTTGACTCTGATTACTATTTCCGCATTGTAGATGCAGCTTTAAGCACAAAGGTAAGCGAGGCATTGCTATTGTTCAACGAAATCCTCCAAAAGGGATTTGACGGAGGTAATTTCATCACGGGTTTTGCACAGCACTTACGTGATGTATTAGTCAGCAAGGACGCAGCCACCCTGCCATTACTTGAAACTTCCGACACTATCCGCCTACACTATCAAGAACAGGCAAAAATGTGCAGCGCAAAATGGTTATTCAACGCATTAGACATCACCAACACATGCGACATCAACTACCGTACATCGAAGAACAAACGCCTCATCGTAGAGTTGGCCCTAATCAAGCTATGCCGTTTAGCAGAACCTAATTCATCTACCCCAACTCCCCCTAGCACTCCTACTACCACCAGCAATCATAGCACTCCTAATACTACTAAACCATCTACCACACCTACTGTCACAAGCGCTCCTAATACCACCAAGCCTTCTACTGCAACTACAGTTTCTCGACCATCTACCACTCCTGCGTCTACTCCTCCTCTAGGCAATATGCCTTCATTGGGGAATATTGGTTTGATTGCTCCAAACCAAATCCAGAGTAACGCTACTCAATCGACAAGCACTCCTACTCAACCGATAAAAAACACCTCCACCCAACCCTCTGCTCAACGAAACACCCCTTTTACTCCTGACCAACTCATCGACGCGTGGGTTGGTCTCAACAAACACTTCTCAAAAGAAGAGCGTCTATTGGCCATACTATCCGCTTGCCGACCTATCTTATTAAATCCAGAATTATGCCAAATCACAGTGGCTAATCCTTGGCAAAAACAAGAGTTTTCCAAATTTGGCAAGCAAGTCATGCAAATCATCAGAGATACTCTACAAAATGATTTGATAAAACTACAAATAGCTATAACAGAGGTTACTACCAATGACCGTGCATATAGCACCGCAGATAAATACAAACGTCTAGCTGAGCTCAATCCACACATTGTGGATCTCAAAACGCAGCTTAATCTCCAACTAGAATAACCCTAATCTCTGCTTTTCTACCACACTTTATATACTTTTATAATACACTACCATGAACATTATCTCAATTTTTCTATTCTCCTTTGCGTTGCTAACCGACACGCATATATCCTCCAGCAACCCAAAACCGATGGAGGACCTTCAACGTTCGATTGCTGACATCAATCAGAATCCTAATATCGAGTTCGTCGTTGTTACAGGGGATCTCTCCGAATCAGGTGATCGTGCATCTATTGAAGCTATCAAATCTGCATTAGACCAACTCCACGTACCATATTATGCTGCCTCAGGCAACCACGAAACAACATGGTCTGAGTCAGGTGTAATGGATTTCACTCGTGTATTCGGTGATAGTCGATTTGCCTTCTCACACAAGGACATGTATTTTATTGGATTCAATTCTGGTCCTGTAATCCGCATGGCAGACGGACACGTAGCGCCCCAAGACATAGCATGGTTAAAGCACAATCTTGATAGTGTATCCACTGCTGGCTCATCCCCTATTTTTGTTTTTACACATTATCCGCTACGCAATGGCGATGTGGACAATTGGTACGAGGTAACTGATGTGCTTCGCCAGCATAATGTGCAATGCGTAATGGGCGGTCACTATCACCGCAACCTTGTCTTTGATTGTGATGGAATAGCCGATGTCCTCAACCGCTCAAATTTGCGTGACAAAGATGGTATAAATGGCTATTCCATTATCTCCATCAGCGATAGTATTCGTTTTTACGAAAAGCGAATTGAAGAAAATGCGCTACTTTGGCTTAGTTTACCATTTGGCAATAAAGCATACGGACCATCTAACAATGACTTGCGCCCCGACTTCTCGGTAAACAAGGAATATCCGAACGTTAAACGTGTATGGCATAAGGCCTTGAGGGGCGGCCTCTACTCTACCCCAATTACCGATGGCGAACATCTTTTCATAGGTGATGATGTAGGCGTTTTATACTGTTTAGATCTCAAATCAGGCACACCGATTTGGAACTTCGAAACAGGCATGCGTATCGTAGGCTCACCCGCCGTAAGCGATGGCGTAGTAGTCTTTGGTAGTGCCAACTACAATATCTATGGCTTAGATGCCAAAACAGGGAAAGAATTATGGCACATTACCACCAAGCAAGCGGTAATGGGAGCTGCCACTATCCACGAGGGAATAGCATATATAGGCGGTGGTGACGGACGCATGTTCGCTATAAACATCCATACTGGCGACATTAAATGGTCGTTCAACGATCTAAAGAATTATGTCCTCACACGCCCATTAGTATATCGTAACAAACTCTATTTCGGTTGTTGGGATACGCACCTATATGCACTTCACTTATCAGATGGTTCAATCGCGTGGAAGTGGAATAATGGCAAAAGTAACCCTAAACTTTCCCCTGCCAGCGTATGGCCGGTAGCTGCCAATGGAAAGATTTTTATTACCGCCCCTGATAGATATTTCACTTGTCTAGATGCAGAAACAGGGAAAGAGATTTGGCGCACAAACCAATATAAAGTGCGCGAAACAGTAGGATTAAGCGAGGATGGAAAAACCATATATTCCAAGTGTATGTGGGATACCATCGTGGCATTAGATGCCACTTCCGACGCAATTCTTCCTAGATGGGAAACCAATGCGGCTTTTGGATATGAACACAATCCCGCTATGCCGTTGGAGAAAGATGGTGTATTGTGGGTAAGTACGAAGAACGGATTATTGCTAGGCATGAATGCACATACGGGGAAAGTCCTATGGCGCCATAAGATTGGCAACTCGATTTTGAACACCCCTTTGCCCTTGAGTGCCACCGAGTGTATCTTTACCAGTAGCGAAGGCACTATTACGTATATCCAAGCAAAACGCCAAAAGTAAAACTTATTAGAGCAAATCTCGCATCTCACATAGGGTGCGAGATTTATTTATTACCCAATAGAAAGAATACCTAACGACCACCTCCGGAACAGAAAGTGAAAGCAACTGAGATAGATAAAATCTATCTTTTTGATTAAAAATTAACCTCAACACTTGCATATCTTTAAAAAAAGCAGTAAATTTGCAGGCGATTTGATATACGACCTCAAAGCATATTTACCTACCACCAAGAAGGAACTACAACTCCGCGGTTGGGATGAAGTGGATGTAATCATCTTTTCAGGTGATGCATACATTGATCATCCCGCTTTTGGTGCAGCTGTCATTGGAAGAGTACTCGAAAATGCAGGATACAAAGTGGCTATCGTACCTCAACCCGATTGGCGAGGAGACCATCGTGACTTTACAAAACTCGGAAGACCACGGCGCTTTTTTGCCGTTACTGCAGGTAGCATGGATAGCATGGTCAACCACTACACCGCAGCAAAGCGTCTGCGCTCAGACGACGCTTACACTCCGGAAGGCAAAGCAGGCATGCGACCTGATTACTGCACTATCACCTACTGCAATATACTCCGTAAACTCTACCCCGACGTGCCTATCGTTATCGGAGGCATCGAAGCATCCATGAGACGATTTACTCATTACGATTATTGGTCAGACAAACTAATGCCAAGCATCTTAATAGATAGCACTGCCGATATATTGGTTTATGGCATGGGAGAAAAACAAATTCTTGAGATTGCACAACGAGGTATTCAACATGATATTCCACAAACAGCATACTTAACCCAAACACTCTATAACAAGAAACAGGATATTATCACTTTGCACTCCCATGAAGAAGCGTTAACGAGTAAGCGAGCCCACGCAGAGAATTTCCGGCGCATCGAGATTGAAAGCAACAAAAGCAACGCAGCCACCATCATTCAGTCCGTAGGTCAGCAGTTTGTTGTAGTTAATCCCCCCTATCCAACCATGAGCACAGAGGAGTTGGACACGATATATGACCTACCCTTTATGTATCATCCCCATCCAAAATACAAGCACAAGCACATACCCGCTTACGAGATGATTCGCTTCTCGGTGTGCATGCACCGCGGATGTTTTGGTGGTTGCAGTTTTTGCACCATCGCTGCGCATCAAGGCAAACAAATCACCTCACGCTCCGAACAAAGCATACTAAGACAGATTAATAAACTCAAAGAGCTACCTGATTGGAAGGGCTACCTCAGCGACCTAGGAGGGCCGTCCGCTAATATGTACGGGATGCACGGCAAAGACATGGTGCTATGCGAGAAATGTGCACGACCAAGTTGCCTTCACCCTACCATATGCAAAAATCTCAATCAAGATTTCACTTCTCTCTTACATATCTATAAGCAGGTTAATAGATTGCCATATATCAAGAAGGCTTTCGTAGGTAGTGGCATACGCTACGATCTTATGAACGAAGTGTATGGACGCGAACTCATAACCCACCACGTATCGGGACGATTAAAAGTTGCACCAGAGCATACCAGTAATGCAGTACTAAAACTGATGCGTAAGCCCTCATGGCAGGAATATGAAAAGTTTCATTACTTCTTTGAGCAAGTGAACACAGAGGCGGGACTTCGTCAGCAGTTGATACCTTACTTTATCAGTTCACACCCCGGTTGCACAAACAAGGATATGCAGCAATTGGCTGAACAATGTAAGCGACTCAAATACTATCCAGAGCAAGTGCAAGACTTTACACCAACTCCAATGACACTGGCCACTACGATATTTTACACAGGACTGAACCCATACACAATGGAGAAAGTGTATGTAGCTAAGACAAAAGAGGAGAAAGATAAGCAAAAAAGTTTTTTTTTCTTTTGGAAAGGAGATAGGACAAATCAAAAACAAAAGGGCAAAAGATATGACAGCAAAAAAGAAATATAAAATCAATCCGGAAACACTTGCCATGGAGCAAGTGGAACATGGTCTGAATTACTGGTTGCGGCAAACAGGAATATATATTATTGCAGGAATAATCCTAGGAATTATCTTCCTATATCTATTCCTAATCTTATTCCCCTCTCCCCGAGAGAAACAATTACAACAGGAAAAAGAAGAGATTCTTTCACAAATGAAAGTACTCAACCAACAGGTAGACCAAATGCAAGCCGTGATGAGCGATTTACAAGAGCGTGATAACAATTTGTATCGCGTATTGTTTGGCGCAGAGCCCATTCCTTTAAATATTCGACAAGGTACACAACGCAAAATCGAATACTATGAGCAAATAGCTAAAATGACAAATAGTCAATTAGCAGCAGAACTGGTGCTCAAAGTTGATATTCTAGAAAAAGAATTATATGTGCAAAGTAAATCATATGATGAGGTGGTAAATTTGGCTAAGACACGTGAACTACGCATGGAAAACATACCAGCTATTCAACCCATATTGAACAAAGACTTAACACGTATCGCTTCGGGATTTGGGTTACGCATTGACCCAGTATATCATACATCTAAATTTCACCAGGGAATGGACTTTACTGCACCCACTGGCACGGAAATTTATGCAACCGGTAACGCCATAGTTAAATTCAACGGATGGCGACAAGGATATGGAAACACCGTTATATTAGACCATGGATTTGGTTACGAAACACTATACGCTCACCTTTACGAGTCACTTGTTGTAGAGGGACAACATGTACGCCGATCCGACGTTATCGCCTTGGTGGGTAATACAGGTAAATCTACAGGTCCACACTTGCACTATGAAGTGCGATTGCATGGCCAACCTGTAGATCCACGCAATTATTACTTTATGGATTTATCACCAGAGGAATATGATAAGATGATACAAATGTCTAGCAACCATGGAAATGTACTAGACTGATACGAATATGAATACATTTAAACAAATCCTTTATTAACGAATACTATGACACGGAAACAATGGATAGCAGCAAGTCTGCTGATGATTTGTTCATTTGTGAGCAACGCACAAGTGAAAACAGGTATTGAAGTACTACGGGAAAGAAAATTTGATATCCTACAAGGAAAACGTGTGGGATTATGTACAAATCCTACTGGTGTAGATAGAAATTTGGTATCCACCATCGATATTCTATGGGAATCAAAAGACGTAAATTTAGTAGCATTATATGGTCCAGAACATGGTGTACGTGGAAACATTTATGCAGGTGATCATGTAGAGAATGAGGTAGATAAACGCACTGGACTAAAGATGTATTCTCTCTATGGAAAAACTAGCAAACCAACCCCAGAAATGATGGACGAGGTGGATGTTCTTGTGTATGATATTCAAGATATTGGATGCCGTAGTTATACCTATATCTCCACCATGGGCAACCTAATGGAAGCATGTCAAGAGTATGGCAAAGAGCTCGTAGTGCTTGACCGACCAAACCCATTAGGAGGCAAGAAAATTGAAGGTTGTTTAGTAGAAGATGGATTCTACTCGTTTGTAAGCCGTTTTGCAATTCCATATATCTATGGTCAGACTCCTGGTGAATTAGCATTATATCTAAATGCAAAAGCCGAAAAACCATGCAAATTGACCGTAGTAGAAATGGAAGGGTGGACACGCGACATGACATGGGATAAAACTGGATTGGAATGGATTGTAGCATCACCACACGTGCCTCACGGACGAACTGCTATCTACTATCCCGTGACGGGTATCTTTGGCGAGTTCTATTATATCAATATTGGTGTGGGTTATACTATGCCTTTTGAAGTAATGGGTGCCCCATGGGTTAATGCTGATAGTTTAGCGTGTGCGCTGAATGCCTTAAAGCTGCCAGGCGTAGTATTCCGTCCACTGCACTTCAAACCTTATTATAGCGTCTTCAAAGGCGAAAATATCCAAGGGGTTCAAGTACACATATTAGATTATGAGAAAGCTGCTTTGAGTGAAATACAGTTCTACGTGGTACAAGAGATGATGCGTTTATGGCCAGAAAAAGATTGGTTCAAATTATGTGATCAAAAACGCTTCGGTATGTTCAATAAAGTGTGCGGTACAGACAAAATCAAAGAACTCTTCGGCAAACGATATCGATGGGAAGATGCAAAAGCATATTGGGACAAAGATGCAGAGAAGTATCGTGAGGAATCAAGCAAGTATTATTTGTATTAATTTTGAATACCCTAGTAATTAGGTAGTTAGAATATAAATCAAAGGAGAGTAATTATGAAAAAATACATCGAACGTTTAGCATGGGGAACAGATGCGGGATTTTACCGCATGATACCACAAGAAGTATTACACCCATCGAATGAAAAGGATATTCAATCCATATTGGCACGTGCCCACAAAGAAGGGA
>JAEIGA010006416.1_pt1 | contig 17910 bp, 18 predicted proteins | sample 9270691 | NCBI WGS metagenome assembly JAEIGA01 (sample SAMN17057246, study PRJNA624740) | gut metagenome | biome: biome; isolation source: fecal sample | host: Bos grunniens | place: China: Xizang | collected 2019
AGGTAAACAGTTTAAGGGTGTATGGCACAACGACAATTTGGATCTTGATAGTTGTGACTTTATTGAGCCAAAGCAGAGTCCAAAACTTATAGTTACCCTCGAACACAGCGGCTGTCAATATAGCAGACGCATTGTTGCGCTTGTTGAGGCGAGAGTTGGCGTGTGCAGAATTACTGATGGTCTGGCGGTGCTTAAGGATGATGGATTTAAGCGGACAGAGCCGCTGGTTGAGGTGTTGAGTATTGAGAATGGCGTGGTGAAGTACCGCGTTGATGGTTCATATTCAGAGAGTAATACCGTACAGGTGGGCACAATAGCTCCAGCAGAGAAGGTCCAGCACGGTTATAGCAGAAGTGCGAAATATACAATATATGACGAAGACTACGAATACGATATCATCCATAAGGTAACTATCAAATACGTAGAGCAATAGTAGTAGGCTGATGATTACGGATGATATTTTGAAGTTGCGCCAGCAAGCGATAGATCTCTATAGAATTAAGCGCGAGCAGGAGGCATCAGAGTATTGTAAGATGGGTGCCGAAGCAGGTGATGATAATTGTATTGAGCCAGACAACAAGCATATGTATAAGGATATAGAAGAGCCTATCTACAAGGGCGAGACAGATGAGAACGGTCTGCCTCACGGTGAGGGGACTATGGACTATGCCCACGGTGAGTATAGCCATTGGCTTGGATATAGCATAGCCCCAAAGAGTTATAGGGGACAATGGTGTCACGGCGTGAAGAGTGGCTGGGGTGTTATGGAATACTATTTTGATGGAGAGTATAGGCGTGTCAGATATGCTGGTAATTGGGCAGATGATACCCCAAATGGCAAGGGCGAGCTACGAGTGACACTTGCAAATGGTACAGATAACTCCCATGTTCATGTGTTTGAGCATGGCAAGCGCGAGGATTGGGGCGTAGAGATTGTGGATGACGTAGAGATAGGCTGTTATTGGAAATCCGACCGCAAAAATGGTCGAGGAATATGCTCGCTGGGGTACAAAAAGGTTTTTCGTGGTGTCTGGACAGATGATGTTTTAGACTACAGTAGTTGTATCTTGGCAGAGTGCGATACCACTCAGACGCTTGTTGTGGAGCTCTATTGTGAGGCATCAGAGCAGAGTATTGTGGCGTTAATACCTGCAAAAGAGGGCGAATACACTACTGATAATGTGTTAGTTATATACTCAGCAGGTAGTGTGGAGGCACAGCAGCTGCTTACTATTGTCAAGGTTGAGGATGGTGTGGTAACCTATACATGTGGGGATACTCTTGCTACTATATCGGTGGGTGAGAGCGCCACTGCAACTATAGATAGTGAGGGGTTTATCCGCAGGGTGAATATTACCTTCAATTAGCAACATAGTTTGGGGGTTATAAAGTGTAGAGCCATGAGTTTAGTTGAATTAGAGAATATTCGTCAGAAGGGTGAGGCTCTTGCGGCGAGTGGAGATATAGAGGGGGCAATTGAGCTCTACAAGCTGGCCGGCGATATGGGCGAGCCAGGGGCTAATCTCCGCTTGGCGGGTCACTATGCTGATGTTGAACTATACGACATGGTCCTCTTCTATGCCAATCGTGTTGTGTTGTTTTATAACACTCTGAAAGATGAGGCTCCACTGAGAACGGTGCTCTATGTAGACTATCTCTCTACGGCATACAATATGATGGCACTGGCGCACTACAAGATGAACCATTGGTCAGAGTCGTTGAACGCCATTAACATGTCTATAAAGCTTGAGAATTATGAGTGCTGTTATATGGCGGGTAGGATGGCATATAAGGGCTATCTGTCGCCGAGTGGAGAGTCGGATATAAAGCTCGCCCTGCGCTACTGGAGTTTAGGGCGTGAGATGGCAGATGATGAGGAGTGTTTCTTTGCGTGGAATCATCACCGATATGACAATATAACAGACGACTTTTACATCGGTGAGAGTGACAATAATCACCTTCCGCATGGCGAAGGTGAGAAGAATTATGCTAAGCGCCCATACACAAACCTGCTCGGTTATAATGTCGCAATGAAGAGATATTCGGGACATTGGGAGCATGGTAATCAGACCGGAAATGCCGAGATGCGTTACTTTGTAGAGGGGTATGACGGCATGCTCTACGACGGAGAGGTTAAGGATGGTGTGCCGCATGGTGATGGATATATTGGCGTGTGGGTTGATGACTGTAGCGAGGACTACTACGAGGGAAATTTCTGCCATGGCAAGCGCAGTGGTCGTGGATGTATGCGTAAAGATGACGTCTACTTTGAGGGCGTATGGGTTGATGACAAGCTTACGGGCGAGGTTAAGTGCACCCTTGCAGACCAGAGCAGCTTTGTCGCGCAGTTTGCTGATGGTAATTTAGACCTTAGTAGTTGCACCGCCGAGCAAGGGCTGGCTATTATTGAGATGATTGTTGAGGATAAGACCTCTGGAGCAGTGGCGAAAATAGATGGCACAGCTAAGGTGTGTAGTGTAGCAGAGTGTCAGCTAACCATTCTTGGCGTAGAGTGTGGCGCGATTGAGTATGCTCTTCAGGAAAAGGGTCAATCTCAAAGGGAAACAATATCTCCCGGGCAGAGTGTTGAGCACAATGCAGAGGGGAAGAGTATTATTATAACTTGTAAAACTAAAACTTTATAAATATGTTTTCAGCAGCAACTTATGTAGCACGACGAGCAGAGCTGTGCCGTCGTATTGGTAATGGAGTTATTCTTATTCCGGGAAATTCGGAGGCTCCATATAACTATCCAAATAATGCATACCACTTCCGTCAGGATGGTACGTTTATCTACTACTTTGGTCTTACGCTACCTCAATTTTTTGGTGTTATAGATTGTCAGAGTGGTGAGGCGATGATTTTTGGTGACGATGTTACCGTTGACGATATTATCTGGATGGGTCCACAGCCTACTGTGGCTCAGCTGGCAGCGCAGGTGGGCGTGACAAAAACGCTTCCACTCGCAGCATTGCAGGGCTATGTCGATAGCATTAAGAAGAGCGGAGTAGAGATTCACTACTTGCCACCATATCGTGGTCAGACGACGCTGCAGCTCTGCTCGCTGCTTGGTAAGAGTCCAGAGGAGCTTCACCGCGATAAGTCTATTGAGCTGATGTTTGCTGTAGCGGGTATGCGCGAGGTTAAGAGTGCAGAGGAGATTGAGGCTATGGAGCGTGCATTCCATATCGGTTACGCTATGCACACAACAGCGATGAAGATGTGTCGCGAGGGTGTTGTTGAGCGCGAGATTGCAGGTGCTATTGAGGGTGTGGCGCTGAGCTATGGTGGTGGTATATCATTTACCTCTATCGTGTCGCAGCATGGCGAGACACTGCATAACCACAACTACAATGGCGTACTGGAGAGTGGGAAACTACTACTTGTAGATGCTGGTGGTGAGAGCGTAGAGAACTACTGCTCTGACCATACACGAACATATCCGGTTAGCGGTAAGTTTACTGAGCGCCAGCGCGATATTTATAATATTGTCCTTGCAGCGCACCAGGAGGCTCCGAAGAATATGCGTGCAGGTGCTATGTACATGGAGGATGTACATCGCAAGGCGCTTATAACCCTTGCTGAGGGACTTAAGGGCGTGGGTCTTATCAATGGTAGTGCTGAGGATGCCGTAGCGGCAGGCGCTATGTATCTCTTTATGCCTCACGGACTATCTCATGGTATGGGTATTGATGTCCATGACTGCGAGGCTATTGGCGAGCGTAGCTACGATTTTAGTGCTATTGCCGAGCGAGCAGCTCAGGAGGCTACTTGTGTACATCGTGCCTCATGGCGACTCCGTGCGGGAACAGTTATGAGCAATGAGCCGGGTATCTACTTTATCCCTGCGTTGATTGATAAATCTCGTAATGAGGGTCTATATCGTGGTATTGTAAACTACGACAAGCTTGACTCTTATCGCGACTTTGGCGGTATCCGCATTGAGGACGATGTTATCGTAACTGAGAATGGCGGAGTAGTTATCGGCGGCGATAAGAAGATTCCTGTTACAGTAGAGGAGCTGGAGGCTGTAGTTGGTAAGTAGTATGAAGCCACTTCTTCTCTTTGCAACAGATATGGAGGCTGCGGCTGTACGTTCGCTGTGCGGTGATGTGCAGACGGCAGTTTGCGGCGTGGGTGCTGTGGAGGCGGCTGTTGGTATGATGGAGATACTGGAGCGAGAGAGGCCTACGAGTGTGGTGCTCTGTGGTATTGCAGGGGCGTATGACTGCTCTCTCAAGGTGGGTGATGTGGTCTGTGTCGCTGTTGAGCAGACAACGTCACTTCCTACCCTGTATAGAAAAGAGTATCGCGCTACGCTCTCCATTCCGCTACCAGAGGTTGTCTCTAATACAGTTTTGGCTGTGGGCGCAGAGCCTTGTGGGGCAAAGGTAGAGAATATGGAGGGTGCTGCGGTTTTTGCGGTCTGTCACCATTTTGGTGTGCCATGTGGAGAGATTCGCGCTGTATCGAACTATGTCTCTGACTTGCGTGAACAGTGGGATATTCCTACGGCTCTTAACAACCTTGCGCGGATAATAAAAAAGATTTACTGATGAAAAAATTGTCATTGCATATCTCGCCCTGCCCAAATGATACCTTCGCCTTTGATGCGATAATCAACAACCGCATCGCGCATGATTTTGAATTGCAGGTAGAGTATAAGGATATTGAGGAGCTAAATCTGGGTGTTCTTGAGGGGTCGCCAGATATTTCAAAGATTAGTTACTCGGTCTATCCGAAGATTGCAGATAGGTATATCCTCCTTGATAGCGGCTCGGCTCTGGGGCGTGGAAATGGTCAGCTTCTTGTTCGTCGCAAGGGTGATAGTGGAGAGATTAAAACGGTCGCCTCGCCAGGGGTGCATACTACGGCTAATGCTCTACTTTTGCGCTACTTCCCTCAGGTGGAGAGAGTTGTGCCAATGCTATTTTCAGAGATTGCACAGGCTGTAGAGAGTGGAGTGACCGATGCGGGCGTGCTGATTCACGAGGGGAGATTTGTCTATCAACGTCGTAATCTTGAGCTTGTTGCCGACTTGGGTAAGCTGTGGGAGGCGGAGAGTAACTTACCCCTGCCTTTGGGGGCAATAGTTATCAAGCGCGAGGTGGCTGAGCAGATAAGAGTGGAGTTTGAAAGGCTCCTAGCCGACTCGGTGCGCTTTGCCTTTGATAATCCGACACTTTCACGACAGTTTATAAAGCAACATGCTCAAGAGCTGGAGGATGAGGTTATAAATCAACACATAGCACTCTTTGTAAATCAATATACCGTCTCTTTGGGCGATGAGGGGCGAAAAGCCGTTGAAAAACTGCTAGAAACAGAGAATTGAAAATTTTTTAAGATTTTTTTATAACCCCCTAACTCTTCAATAGTTATAGTGGTTTTATAGATAGTGTATTACAAATTGTTATAAAACATAGCCTAAAAATTACAATTCGTAACACAAAATCAGACTCTTCCAATACAGAAAAGTGTTGGAAGATTTTGTTTTGAAAAAATTTATTTATATCTTGCACTGCAAATCGGTATTAAAAGCGGATTTTATGCCGAAGAGGCCATGTTATTACAATTATTAATTACTAAATATTTATTCGTATGAAAAAATTTAGACTTTTACTTATGATGTCATCTTTGCTGGCTCTTGTATGCTCGTTCACAGCCTGCAATGCAGACATAGAGGGTGACTATCCGGCAGTGAATATCTCACTTACTGCTGGTGTGGTAGATGGTAACAATGTTACTTTTACCGTTGAGGCTACTGGTGCTGACGATATCTACTATTGGGTAGAGGCTGTAAACCCAGAGGTTGAGGCTGAGCCAGAGTTGGATATTGAGAGCGCTTCTTATCTTGACGCTCAGGTGGATGTTGAGCTTAAGCAGGATGTAACTGTTAGCAAGCTTAAGTACACTACTGAGTACAAGATTTATGCTTATGCAAAGAACTTCGCTCACAACGCTTATGCAAACACTATTACAATGACCACTGGTCAGGCTGCTGTAGCTGTTCCAGCTCCAGAGGTTAGCGTAAAGGCTGATGAGGATGAGATTTATGAGGACGCTTTCCTTATGTGGGTAACTACTAAGAACGCTACTAAGGCTGCTTGGCTTGCTGTTCCTAAGTACACTGAGGGCGTAAACGCTGCTAAGGTTTTTGCTGACGGTGTTGCTCTTGCTGCTACTGACCTTAACAAGGAGGTTGCTGTTCCAGTTGAGAACCTTACTCCAGATACAGAGTACGACTTCTACGCTGCTGTTGAGAACTCTGAGGGCGTGCAGGCTATCAGCGCTGTTGTTGCTGTAACTACTGCTAAGAAGAGTATCAATGTTGTTGAGATGTACTTCACTAACCTTGAGCAGTCTATCGATTTGTCTACTGCTGTAGGTCTTCCAGGTATGTACTTCATGCTCTCTAATGCAGAGACTGGTGATATGGCTTCACTCTTTATGTATGACCTCTCACAGCCACAGTATGCTGGCTACATGGTTAATGGTTTCTATCCATCTCTTACAGGTTCATTCGATTCAATGGCTCTTCCAGAGGCTTCTTGCGTACTTGCTGACCCAGGTTACACCCTCTTTATAAGCGCTGCTGGTGCTGAGTATCTTCCTGTAGGTGATATGGGCGCTGATGCTGATGGCAACCCTTACGGTATCAACCTCATGACAGCTATGCCAGATTCTGATCAGAACCTTCTTGAGTTCAATATCTACACTGTAAATGCTGCTACCAACGAGCCTACAATTATCCGTGGTCAGTATATGGGTCCTCTCGGTTATGTTGCACAGGTTGCAACTTGGCCATTTAACCTTACTCAATGGGGCTTCAAGGCATTTGATGCAACTGTTAATGGCAACAACGTTACCCTTATCAGCAACAGCATCAATGGTCAGTTCAAGCTCAACCTCGTTACTGAGAATGGTAACATCGAGTCTGCTTATGTAGTAGGTGAGAATGTTACTGGTGGCTTTACTTCATTCGTTGAGGGTGAGGAGTTCTTCGAGCTTAAGAGCGGCCGTATGGCAATCGCAAAGGGCGAGGGCGAGAACCAGTATGTTCTTATCATCTCTACTCGCGGTGACGAGACAATCATGGTAGGTACTTCTGGTGCTTACAAGATTGAGGCTTTGGAGTATCCTATCACAATTAACTTCGCGAACTAGTATTTTGTCGTGAAAAGGCAGCATTTGCTGCACATCCCTTAAATAGCAGTCGCGGCTGTACGTTTTGTACTATCCGCGACTGCTCTTTTTCACGATGCACAGCAACTACTACCTTTTGACGACAAAATGGATCGGGGCTGTGATTGATATTCGGATTTAGGTTGCTGCCGCAAGGCAGTGAAAGAGAAAATATCCACCAAAGGTCAAGCTTGCTTGAAAACTGATTAGGTCTATTTTTTATTTCAATAACTCGCAGAGTTACCCTAAATCCGCATCAGCACGGAAGAAAAACGAAGTTTTTCAGAAAGTTTTTGCACGCCCTGCTTTTTTCAAAAAGCGGGCAGTACTGCGTAGCTTATGGCACGGGGTCGTAGCCACTACCGCCCCAGGGGTGGCAGCGAAGGATTCGTTTAAGTGTGAGCCATGAGCCTTTTACGGGGCCATATTTACGTAGTGCTTCGAGTGCGTACTGGGAGCAGGTGGGTGTAAATCGGCAGCTGGCGGGCTTGAGTGGTGAGATACAGAGTTGGTATAGTCGCACGAGTCCGATAAGTGGTAGGCTGAGGATTTTTCTACAGCTCTGCAGATATTTGTTCGAGGACTTTTTTGATTGCATGTTCGATTGTCTGATAGTCGTGGATGGTCTTGCTTGAGTAGACCAGTGCAATCTCTATGCGGTTATCGCCAAGAGTATTGTAAATAAGAGACTTATTGAGTCTATACACCTCGCGCATACGACGACGGAGGGTGTTGCGTTTATTTGCTCGTTTATGGAACTTTTTAGGAGTAGAGAAGAGCAGAGCCACCTCTGGTGAGGTGCTCTGCTCTGTATAGTATACAAATCTGAATGGGTAGACAAAGCCACTGCGGCCCTCATTAAAGAGTCGGCGAATAGCTCCATAGGAGTGCAATCGTTCTGATTTGGTCAAGCTATTCATTGCCTACCGATGAGTCTACTTCTTACGTGTACGGGTCTTTTTAGCCAGCTTGGTCTGCTGAGTGCGGAGGAACTCCTCATTTTGCTCATTCTCAGCGAACTCTACGTCTTCAATCTCCTTACCGGCGAGTACTGCGGAGATATAGTTATCTACAGCCTTTGCCAGTGAAGGTGCGCCCGGGCTTGGGGCTGATGCCTTAACGGGAAGGTGGTTCTCTGATGCAAGGCGGAGGGTGCCCTCGCCGAAGGTGCTGATAACTGGCATCTGCTCTGCGCTCATCTTCTCACAGAGTGCCTTAACCTCCCAAGGAGAGTAGAGGAGCAGCATGTCGTAGCTCTGAAGCTCCTCGGCGCTAATATCGCTCGCCACGGTACGAGCGAGGATAACTGGGGTGTAGTTAATCTTCAGGCGAGTCAGTGCCTCTGGAATCTCGGGCTTATGAGGCTCAGAGAGTGAGAGTAGCAGCTTCTCGTCCTTATGTTTTACAATCTGCTCAACAATGCCGGTAAAGGTACCATCTGCAAACGAAATCTTACGCTTGCGGTAGACGATATACTTCTGCAGGTAGAGGGCGATTGCCTCGGTAGAGCAGATGTACTTCATTGTCTCAGGTACGGTGATGCGAGCATCCTCACAGATGCGGAAGAAGCTATCAATTGTTGTGCGTGAGGTAAAGATGACCGCTGTATGCGCAAGAATCTCTACGCGCTGAGAGCGGAACTCTTTTGGGGTGACTCCCTTAACTTCTATAAGTGGACGATAATCCACCTCGAGGTTGTACTTGTTCGCCAGCTCAAAAAAGGGCGATTTTTCAAGAATCGCAGGTTTTGGCTGCGATACTAAAATTCGTTTAATCTCTGCCATAATTTACTAAAAATCCCTTCCACAGATACTCTCAACGCAGAAATGGCGATAGAATGAGAGTGATGGGGAAGATTTCCAGGGCGCAAAGATACAAAATCCAATGTAAAATTGAAATTTTTTGAGAAACAAAGAATAAAAAAGTCTCTTTAACAAAGATAATTACAGCGATTAAACCACAGAGAAGTGCACCGCAAAGACCTATAATCGCGGGGATGGTTGGAGAGAGTAGAAAGAGGATTCCGAAGGGGATAATAACTACAAATCCAACGGCAAGATATAGGCTCTTAATCTCAATAAGCGCATGTCCAACATCGCTGCGTTCACAGACATGTGATGCCAGATATACGGCGCCAATTTGGAAGGCGAACATGAGCAACAGCACCGCTAAGGCGACAAAGACAACAACCCACGTTGCTACCTGAGTGCTGATATTGGCGACAAGATTTGCCCCCCAAAGTTCTACGCCTCGCAGGGCTGCAAGTGCGAGGGTCAAAACTCCCAGTATAATCATCACAACCTCGATATTGGTCTGCTCGCCGGGGTTGATATGCGCCTTGTCGCTACTGCTCTGGTGGAAGCCGAGGGTGCTGATAATGAAGTAGCGCAGAAAGTCCCAGTAGCGGACAATAAAGAATGTGTATGCAAAGCCTATAGCCAACACAGCTATCTGAAAGAGCGCTCCGGAGTGTAGCGAGAGGGATAGAGTGTCGGCATATTCGCCCAGTACAAGAGTAGAGCTACTACCAAAGGCCTGCTCGGCGGTAATCGTATGGTCAAGTATTGGTAGTGGCATTATTCAAAGGCTCTTTTGAGGGTTATACGAATAGTTGTTCCTTTGCCGATTACGGAGTCTACGACGGCAATCTTTCCACGGTGATACTCCTCAACAACACGGCGCGAGAGTGAGAGTCCCAGACCCCAGCCACGTGTTTTGGTGGTAAAGCCAGGCTCAAAGATTCTCTTCCAGTTACTCTTGGCGATTCCTTTGCCTGTATCGTGCACGTCAATCATCACATTGCTCTCTGTAGCCCATACGCGCACCGAAATTTCGCCATGGCCCTGCAGTGCATCAAGAGAGTTTTTGAGCAGATTCTCAACCACCCACTCGAAAAGGGCGCTGTTGAGCATTGCATGGACAATCTCTGATGTAAAGCCGTTATAGTCGAGGGTTACATTGCGTGGAATACGCTTGCGGAAGTAGATTACGCAGTCGCCAACAATCTCATTTACATTGGCAAGGGCGAGTGGGGTGTCGGAGCCAATCTTTGAGAAGCGGTCTACAATCTTACGCAGGTGTGACAAGTCCTTCTCCATCTCCTCGACAGCCATAGGGTCTACATTCTGGTCCTTGAGGTACTCTATCCAGCCGAGCAGCGAGGATGTCGGCGTGCCGAGCTGGTGAGCTGTCTCTTTGGCAAGACCTATCCATACGCGGTTTTGCTCGTCCTGCTTTGAAGAGCGGAAGGCGACGAAAATCAGCACCACGAAGGCGATAATTACAATCATCTGCACAAATGGGAAGAAGTAGAGCATCACAAGCGTGGTACTCCTGCCATAGAAGATGATGTGGTTATGCTCTGCCGTCCACCAGAACCTGACGATGATAGGGGTGTTATGGCTTGCCATGTGGTCGAGAATGGCGTGCAGCTTCTCGGTATCTTTAATATCCTCCTCAGGGATAAGGTGATATGACACAACGCGTAGATTCTCGTCTGTAATAATAAATGGTATATTATTACGGTTGTTGATAATAGAGGAGACGAGTGGGTCGGACATATAGTCGCCCATAGCCTCGCGGTTTACGCGCTCCATTGCGGCAGCCCACAACTCAACATCGTGACGCTCCTTGATAGAGAGGTTTTCCGCCATCTGGTAGGTGATATAGAGTGAGGCGCTAACAATGAGCGCGCCCAATACAAGGAGTATTGTGCGACCAGACTTTGACAGACCTTTGCGTACCCTCTTTATCATTGAAATTACTTACGTGTTGTATCTTGATGAGTTAAAATGTGGTGCATGCGAGTTGAATCAGCAAGCATTGCAAGCGCCGCCTCAATACCCTTGTCGTGCATAAGTCCATTAGCTGTACGGCCAGTTGAGTAGCAGTAGCGTAGAGCTATGTCGGCATTGATTGTGCGTATAATGTCGCTCTTAAAGGTGACAAGGTTGCTCATCTTGTCATCCTTGAGATTCTGCTCAATAGCCTTCATGGCACCCAAAAGTTCGCTGTTGTTGTAGCGCTCCTTCTCAAGCGCCTTGCGAAGCTTTTCGACAGCTATGCGTGAGTCGGACTTGTATGGAATATCTCTGCTCTGAACAAGTGTGCAGAACTCTTTGTAATCATCTTCTGTAATTGAGAAGCTCTTAGGGTCTATCTGTAGCTCCGGATTTTTGCGGTAGTATTCATCGCCAAAATCGTCAATAATTCCCATAAGGTAGAGCGTAGCAGCAAAGGCGCTGACGTACTCTGCATCCACCTTGCTATCCGGCATAATGCCACCGCCGTCGTAGACTTTACGACCTGCAGCGGTGCGGAATTCGCCAATAAGAGAGTCGGGAACAGATTGTGCACGACCTTCGTTTGTGTATCGCATAGCCTGTATGCAACGACCCGATGGGATATAGTACTTGGCAGTGGTAATCTTGCCAAAGCTACCAAAACCGAGAGGAACGGTACTCTGTACCAGTCCCTTACCATAGCTGCGTGAGCCTATAAGCACTGCGCGGTCAAGGTCTTGAAGTGCACCAGAGACAATCTCGGCAGCGCTGGCGCTATTCTCGCCAATAAGCACTACAAGCGGAATATTTGGCAGCAGTGGCTCGTACTCGGTAGTAAAGCGTTTGCTCTCGCCTTTGCCACGCCCCTTCATCTCTACAACCATAGTACCCTTTGGCACAAAAAGAGATAGCACCTTGACGGCACTCTGAAGCACACCTCCGCCATTAGAGCGATAGTCGAGAATCAGTTTCTCGAGTTTACCCCTGCTCTTTAGTGTCTCAATAGCTGTACGCATCTCGGTGTAGCAGTCGTCAGTAAAGTCGGAGTGGAGAATATATCCAACACCTGGTGCTACGTAGTCTGCATAGCCGATTGAAGGGATTGATATGCGCTCACGACGAATCTTATGCTCCTGGCGTGAGCCGTCAAGAATGGTCTCAACGGTGACCTTGACCGTTGTATTTGGCTCGCCACGAAGCATGTCACTCACCTCGTTGGTCTTCATGCCTACGGCACTCTTGCCATCTATGGCAACAATCTTATCGCCTATCTTCAGCCCCGCCTTATCAGCCGGAGAGCCTTTGTACGGCTCAGCGATGCGGACAACATTGCTATCCTGACGAATTACGGCACCAATACCTCCATACTTACCGGTTGTGAGGGTACGAAACTCCTTCATCTCCTCCTCGGAGAGGTAGGTGCAGTATGGGTCGAGGTTGCGCATAATGCCATCAGCGGCATGGCGCATAATCTTATCAGAGTCAAGTGAATCTACATAATCTGTACTTACGGCACGCATAAGATTGACCATAATCTCCATATTGCGACCAAGGCCAAAGTCGTTACGTGTGGCGTAAAGAGTTGTTGCACAGATAGCTATAAGAGCTATAAGGCTATAAATAAGTCGTTTACTCATCTCGTCTTTTGTTTGTCAAATATCCCTCAAGGCGAATCACGGCGCGAACAACAGTTCGGCGGTGTCCGCTGATGGTAACACCATTATTGCTACTTTCAACGGTGACATCGTCCTCAAAGAGGAGTGTTATACGTTGCAGACCCGTAGCACGGAAAATTAGGCTGTTATCACTCTTTGAGCAAAGTTTAAGCCCAACGGTTGCCATAGCAGCCTCAATTTGCTGCAGGTCGGCAGTAATGTCGGCACTAACCTCTCGGCGCACAAAGCCAAAGAGAGGATATGTGGCGCTCAGGAGCACGATAGTTGCCGCCATAGCCCAACCATTCCACTGGCTGAAGTATATCTCAAGCATCTGCAGGTAGGTTACCGGCAGATTCTCGTACTTAATCTTTATCCAAATAAGTGCCACAAGTAGAACGCACAGAGTCAGAAAATATTTCAGACTTCTCAACAGATATTTTTTCATAATTACTCAGATATAGTTTCAATTTGTTTTGCAACGCTCTCCATTAGCCATAGTGGGGTAGATGTTGCACCACATACACCCACCGAGGTTGCTCCAGAGAGCCACTCTAATTTGAGCTCTGATGCCTCCTCAATATTATAGGAGTGAGGATTCTCCTCAAGACATATATTATATAGTACTTTGCCGTTGCTGCTCTTACGGCCGCAGACGAAGATGATAACGTCGTGGTTACGTGCAAAAGTGCGAAGGTGCTCCTCACGAGAGGATACGCGGCGACAGATTGTATCATCAGCTGTGAGCATACTGCTATCAACAAGGCGCTGATTCATAACGTCACAGAGTTGCTCAAAGAGTGCCACCGACTGTGTTGTTTGCGAAAGGAAGTAGATTGGACGATGGAAGTCTACACTCTCAAGGTCTGCTTCAGACTCTACAACAATAGCGTTGCCATCTACTTGACCAATCAGACCAACCACCTCGGCGTGACCTCGCTTACCCAGTATCACAAGCTGTCCATTGCAGCGCTCCATCTGCTCATAAGCTCGCTTAACACGTCTTTGCAGTGCTGCCACAACGGGGCAGGTGGCGTCGATAACCTCTACACCGCACTCTGCTGCAAGGGTGTATGTTGTAGGGGGTTCGCCATGTGCGCGGATAAGCATGCGGCTATTAGTATCAAGGTGTTTGATTTCGCTGTGGCTGATAGTCTTAAGACCCAAAGCCTCAAGGCGCTGCACCTCGACGCGATTATGGACAATATCGCCCAAACAGCACACCCCACCGTGCTCCGAGAGGGCACGTTCCGCCTCTGATATAGCGCGTACAACGCCTGCGCAGAAGCCCGAGTGGCTGTCGATAACTACCTTCATAGGCTCAGCACACGCTCAAGTTGAGCATCAAACCATGCCATCTGCTGCTCAACGGTCATAGTACTATTGTCAAGCACAATAGCGTCATCAGCCTTGCGCAGTGGTGAAATGGCGCGGCTCATGTCAGCCTTGTCGCGAGAGATTACATTCTCAAGAATCTCCTCATAGTTTACATTGTCCCCCTTAGCCTTCAGCTCCTCGTAGCGACGCTGAGCACGAACAGCGGCATCGGCGGTCATATATATCTTCAGCTCCGCATCGGGAAAGACAACGGTGCCAATATCACGACCATCCATAACCACACCACGCTTTTTGCCCATCTGCTGCTGCATAGCGACGAGTTTTGTGCGAACTGCGCCAATAGAGCTTACGGGGCTAACGAAGTTGCTAACCTCAATAGTGCGAATCTTGCCCTCGACAAACTCGCCATTGACATAGATGTCACTCGCTCCTCGTGCTGGGTTAAAGCGGAAGCTAATCTCTATCTGGTCAAGCAGTGCCACAATAGCATCCTCATTAACGATACCGCCTACGATACCGCCATTCTCAAGGGCGTAGAGTGTAACAGCGCGATACATTGCGCCGGTATCGATAAAAATATAGCCTAAGCGTGCGGCAATAGCCTTGGCAAAGGTACTCTTGCCACATGACGAGTGTCCGTCTATGGCGATAACTATCTTTCTTTTTGCGTTAGATTCCATTTGTGTTTGAGATAAATGTAGAGAGTATAGTATATAATCCAAGCAGACCAACAATAATGCCTGCTACATGGTTTATCGTAAGCAGATGTCGCGGACGGAACTTGCGACGGAATAGGCTGATTACCAGTGTGAGCATTATCCACCAAGCGCACGCTCCACCAAAGAAGCCCAGGATGGTAAAGAGTCCCCTGACAAGCGATGAGGTGTCGCTAATATCGCCACTTGTGCCTACGCCGAACATGGCAAAAAAGGCGAGAATATATGGCACAACAACCACAAAGTTGGCTATCGTAAAGCCGAACATTGAGGCGAAGTCCTTCCAAAGAGTGGTGTTGCCAGCTCGATTGCGACGAATTTGTGGCACAGGGTTCTGGAAGAAGATGTAGACACCCACAATAACCACAAAAATACCGCCCACGATGCTCAGAATGTGGCTATACTTCTCAATCTGCGCCTGCATCATGGCAAAGAAGAAGTATGCAATAATAGCCATCAATGTGTCAGCACATGCAACTCCCAAGCCTGAAAAGACACCTGCGCGAGTGGTCTTGCTCAGAGTTCGCTGAATACACAACACAGCCACGGGACCAACCGTAATTGATGCCGCTGCTCCAACTGCCAATCCTCGCAGTAAAATCTCAATGATAGTAATAAGCATATTCAATGCAAAGGTAGTAATAATTTGTGATTTCGCAATATTGACGATGTGATATTGTTAAATCGTAAATTATTACTATCTTTGCAGGGTATATGGAGCAGTTTATTGTATCAGCACGAAAGTATCGTCCAGCGACCTTTGCGTCGGTGGTAGGGCAGAAGCATATTACATCTACCCTCAAGAATGCCATTGAGAGAAATCAGTTGGCGCATGCCTATCTCTTCTGTGGTCCGCGAGGTGTAGGTAAAACCACTTGTGCGCGTATCTTTGCTAAGGCGATTAACTGTCTTACCCCAGTAGGGGCAGAGGCGTGCAACGAGTGTGACTCTTGTCGTACATTTAATGAGGGTCGCTCTTTGAATATTCACGAGTTGGATGCAGCGTCTAACAACTCTGTTGAGGATATTCGAGCGCTTATTGAGCAGGTGAGAATTATCCCGCAGGTGGGTCGCTACTCGGTATTTATCATCGACGAGGTGCACATGCTCTCGCAGGCGGCGTTCAATGCCTTTCTTAAGACCCTTGAGGAGCCTCCTCAGCACGCGATTTTTATCCTTGCAACTACCGAAAAGCATAAGATTATTCCTACAATTCTCTCACGCTGTCAGATTTACGACTTTAATCGTATTCGTGTTGAGGATGCTGTGGAGTATCTAAGGTATATTGCTGATAGCGAAGGCGTTACTGCTGACGAGGAGTCGCTTTCGCTTATTGCTCAGAAGGCTGATGGCGGTATGCGCGACGCTCTGTCTATGTTTGACAAGGCGGTTTCGTTCTGTGGTAACAATTTGGAGTATAAGACCGTTGCTCAGACACTTAATGTGTTGGACTACGATACCTATTTTAGCTTTACCAACTCGCTGCTTCAGGGAAATTATATTGAGGCTCTGCTTGCCTTTGACAAGGTGTTGGCAAAGGGCTTCTCTGGGCAGGTATTTATGAGCGGACTGAGCCAGCATATGCGCGATTTGTTGGTTATCAAGAGCAATGCCGATGCATTAACAGAGTTCCCAGCGGGTATTTTGGCTCGCTATCGTGAGCAGGCTGTTCAGTGCGATGTCGAGTTCCTCTTTGGGGCTATCTCTCAGCTATCTACTGCTGACGGGGCTATCAGAGCATCATCAAATCAAAGGTTGCTCGTCGAGCTGACGCTTATGCGCATAGCCGAAATTGGTAAAAAAAAAACTTTGACGACGACCAATTTCTAACAGGCTCATATCCCCTCCCCGTCCTGCCTGGGGCACAAGTGGCAAACCCAGCGGTGCAACAAGGGGCGCAGATGTCCAACCCTGCGGCACAACAAGGGGCGCCGGTGGCAAGTGTTGGGGTACAACAGGGTGTTGAGGTTACAAATGTTAGGGCGCAGGTCGTATGTGCCGGGGTACAATCAGCAGCGGCGCAGCCTGCGAATGTGGTGGCACAACAGGGTGTTGAGGTTACAAGTTCTGCAAAGCAGGTAGAGCCTGCAATGTCGCACGTTATTAAGCCGGTGGAGGTGCAGACTGAGCGCAGGTCGATAGGCAGGGAGGGCATGGACTCTCTGAATAAGATTATCAGCTCAATGCGCACACAGATGCCTCGCGCGGCACAGGTGTCGTTAGAGGAGGGTCAGGGTTATATTGATCCTCAGAGCGAGAGCAAGCTAAACAGTCACAAGCAGCAGCTAATTGAGGCGGTGCTCAAGTCGCATCCACGTTTTAATGCAGCCTTTCATAAGGTGACCTTTGAGGGTAATGTGATAACAGTTGAGGCGCCAACAATAGCATTAGAGAGCGACCTAAACGACTCACGCACAGAGATTTGTGATATTATTGCCGGAGTGGCAGGGGTAGAGGGTCAGCTGGTGCTAAAGGTGGTACTGAACGAGGTTGAGGTTAAGTTGATGCCTGTAAAGATTGAGGATAGGTATCAATTTATTGAGGATATAAACCCTAAGGGTGTAAAGTTTTTTATTGAGAAATTTGATTTAACACTATAAAGATGGCAAGAAAGAATTTTGTTGAGGAGCTTCAGTGGCGCGGTATGATTCACACTATCATGCCAGGCGCAGAGGAGCAGTTAGAGAAGGAGATGACAACTGCCTACCTGGGTATTGACCCTACGGCAGACTCACTACATATTGGACACCTTGTGGGTGTGATGATTCTCAAGCACCTTCAGATGTGCGGTCACCGTCCAGTGGCGCTGATTGGTGGTGCGACAGGTATGATTGGCGACCCAAGTGGTAAGTCGCAGGAGCGTAATCTGCTCGATGAGGCGGCTCTGCGTCACAATCAGCAGGCTATTAAGGCTCAGCTCTCTCGTCTTATTGATTTTGACTCTGACGCTGAGAATGCTGCGGTGCTTGTAAACAACTACGACTGGATGAAGGAGTTCTCATTCCTTGACTTTGCTCGTGAGATTGGTAAGTGTATTACCGTAAACTATATGATGGCGAAGGACTCTGTAAAGAAGCGCTTCAATGGCGAGGGCGACGGTATGTCGTTTACTGAGTTTACATATCAGCTTCTTCAGGGTTACGACTTCTTGCACCTCTATCAGACTATGGGCTGTAAGGTTCAGCTTGGCGGTGCTGACCAGTGGGGTAATATCACTACAGGTACTGAGCTTATCCG
>JAEIGA010006417.1_pt1 | contig 17909 bp, 19 predicted proteins | sample 9270691 | NCBI WGS metagenome assembly JAEIGA01 (sample SAMN17057246, study PRJNA624740) | gut metagenome | biome: biome; isolation source: fecal sample | host: Bos grunniens | place: China: Xizang | collected 2019
AGAAAAATCGCTCGAAGCACTCGAAAAAATGTCTGCTCCACATTGTAAAGTCGTTCGCGATGGTGAAACCATAGAAATAGAATCGAGAGAACTCGTAGTGGGTGATGTTGTAATAATAGAAACTGGTGACAACGTCCCTGCTGACCTACGTCTTTTCGAAGCCATCAATTTAAAAATACAAGAAGCAGCTTTGACAGGAGAATCAGTTCCTGTAGAAAAGCAGACAGAAGCGATAGAAGAAAATGCAACTATTGGTGATAAAAACAACATGGCATTTTCGTCGTGTAGTGTTACCTATGGTCGTGGGCGAGGCATTGTTGTAGCTACGGGGAATCATACCGAAGTAGGCAAAATTGCTTCGATGATACAATCGGTAGAAACTACCCAAACACCCATGCAAAAACGACTTGACCAACTTGGCAAAATGCTTGCCATTGCTGCACTTGCCATTTGTATGCTTATATTCATTATTGGGTTGCTCTATGGCAACAATCTTTTAGAAATGTTTATGACTGCTGTAAGTTTAGCAGCTGCAGCAATACCAGAAGGTCTGCCAGCAGTTTCTACTATTGTGCTTGCCATTGGAGTGCAACGACTTGCACAAAAAAATGCTATTGTACGCAATTTGCCTTCAGTAGAAACGCTTGGAAGCACCACTGTTATCTGCTCCGACAAAACAGGTACACTTACCCAAAACAAAATGACAGTTACAAAAATTTATGTAGGCGAACAAATTATAGAAGCTGACAACACTGATATAAATAACGAACAGCTCATACAAATTGCCGTTTTGGCAAACGACGCAAAAATCAACACCGAAGGCAACAGCATTGGTGACCCAACAGAAACCGCCCTTCTCGATTTGGGCATTAAAAAAGGTATAAACAAAAATACGCTTGAACAGATAGAAAAACGTGTTGCCGAAATTCCTTTCGACTCGGAACGGAAACTTATGACAAGTATCCACAAAAACAACACAAACGGCAATCTAACAGTTGCTACAAAAGGAGCTCTCGACGAACTGCTTGCACGATGCAATCGCATAAAACAACAAGACATCATTCGCGAGATAACACCTCGTGACATCGAAAAAATAAAACAAGCTAACCTTACAATGGGCTCTTCTGCTTTACGTGTTTTGGCTATGGCATATAAAACTTTAGAAAGCATTCCTACAACAATTTCTTCGGAAAATATTGAGCACGAACTCATTTTTGTAGGAATGGTAGGAATGATAGACCCTCCACGCGACGAGGCTCGCGATGCTGTAATGCAATGTCGTATTGCAGGCATAAAACCAGTAATGATAACAGGCGACCACAAAATAACCGCAACTGCTATTGCTCGAATGCTAGGAATTACTAAAGAAGGCGACAACATTCTTACAGGTACCGACGTAGAGCAACTCTCCGACAGCGAACTAAAACAAACCGTGAAAAACGCAGCTGTTTTTGCTCGTGTTGCCCCAGAGCATAAAGTTAGAATCGTAAAAGCCTTTCAAGAGAACAACAACATTGTGGCAATGACGGGCGATGGCGTTAACGACGCACCAGCACTAAAACTTGCCAATATAGGTGTGGCCATGGGTATAACAGGCACCGATGTTTCGAAAGAAGCTGCCGATGTAGTGCTCACCGACGACAACTTTGCTACAATAGTGTCGGCAGTAAGTGAAGGCAGACGCATATACGACAATTTGCTCAAATCCATTCAGTTTATGCTATCGACAAACCTTGGCGAAATAGTCGTACTTTTCGTAGCAGCTATATTTGGAATGATAACACCACTTTTGCCTATACAAATACTTTGGATAAACCTCGTAACTGATAGTTTCCCTGCTTTAGCATTGAGTGTAGACCCTGCCTCCAAAGATATTATGCAACGCAAACCCACTGACAAAAGTCAAGGTTTTCTAAACAAACACTTCTTAACTAAAATTGGTTTGCAAGGATTGCTTATTGGAGCATTAACCCTAACTGCCTACCACATTGGCTTGAAAACTTCGATAGATGTGGCACGCACAATGACGTTTGCCACGGTTGCTTTTTCGCAAATGACAATGATTTTCAGTATCCGCTCGGGAAGATCAATGGCATTCAACGGTATGTTTTCTAATAAATACCTTTGGGGAGCTATCTCCTTGGTAGTAGCACTTATGTTACTTGTGCTTTTTGTGCCAGCTTTGCAAAGCATATTCCACGTAGTTTCACTTGATAGCACACAATGGATTTGGGTAACAGCACTATCGTTTGCAGCTTTGATTATCAACGATTTGTTTAAACTCATAACCAACCGCATCAAAGCATAATCGAACTTTCCAAAGCAATATTTTTCTCAAAAAGCGGTAGAGTAATTCTACCGTTTTTTTGTAGTACGCAAAACTTTTTTGTACTATTTTTGCAGACAAGCAAAAGGTGTTTTGCTCATTTTTTTAACAGCATGAGTTAATGTCAGCAGATAATGTTATAAAACCAGAAGAAATGAAATTTTTTAATGATGTTTGTAACATTGGAAACATAAAATTTGATTTCTAATAAAATCCTTTAATATCACACAAAACATTTCGCCTCCATTAGTTGTTTTTATTGTACAGTTTTTCTTAATTATTCACAATAAAAAAAGGAGGTAACAATGAGACTTTCACATGTATTAGCATTCGTAGGCGGAGCAGTAGCTGGCGTTGCAGTAGGTATGCTTTTGGCACCCGACTCGGGCAGTAACACCCGACAAAAAATTGCCGACACACTGCACGAAAAAGGCATTACGCTCGACAAAGAGACGTTTAAAACCTTTGTAGAAAACGTAATGGCAAAACTCAAAGAGCGTTTCACCGACGAGGAGTTAAAATCTGCAGTAAACGAAACCTTAAACAACAAGAGCCATGCAAACACCTGATATGTATCAAAAATTGCTCGAAGAGACAAAAGAATACGTGCAAACTCGCTACGATTTGTTGCGAATAGAGCTTGTAGAAAAAGCAAGCAAAATAGTTGCATTCTTTCTGCTTGCATTTGTCATCATAGGTTTTCTGCTTGGAGCCTTTGTCTATTTATCGCTAGCATTAGTAATATGGTTAAGTACCATTTTCGAATCTTTAATTATAGCAAGTCTGTTTGTAGGAGGAGTATTAGCGTTGTTTGGAGGTTTGGTTTATTCACTCCGCGAATCACTTTTTGTAAATCCTATTATCAAGCAAATGAGCAAAATTATGTTTTCGCAAAAACCAAACGAAAATGATCAATAAAACCATTGCGTTGCATACGCACGACGATATCACTCTGCAAAAAGCCATGCTGAAAAAACGACTTGCCACGCAAAAGCAAGCATTAAGCAACCAACTTGTAGAAATTAAAAAAACGTGTTTAGCATCCGATTCCTTTCAGTATTTCCTACTAGGAATTCAAATAAGCAATCTTATAGTTTCGCTACACAGAAAAAGAACATAAAAAAAGTGCTACCTCAAAGTAGCACTTTTTTATTTGAAGTTATTTTAACTCGCTGGTTTTCTCTTTAAGCCATGCCTTTTCTTCATCGGATAAATGCGGAGCGATGCGTTCAAAGACAGTTCTGTGATAAGCATTGAGCCACGCTTTTTCGTTGTCAGAAAGCAAAGTTTCGTTTATAGCATTTTTGTCGATTGGACAAAGTGTAAGTGTTTCAAAAGCAAGGAATTGCCCAAATTTATTCGATTCTTGCTCCACCACAGCCACCAAATTTTCGGTACGAATACCGTATTGATTGGTGCGATAGAGTCCGGGCTCGTTGGAAATGACCATACCCATTTTCAAAATCGTCGGATTCAAATTGGTGCGGATATTTTGCGGACCCTCGTGTACGCAAAGGAAATGCCCCACGCCATGCCCTGTTCCATGTCCGTAATTCAAAGCATTTTGCCACAAAAATTGCCGAGCGAGAATATCTAATTGCACACCGCAAGTTCCATAAGGGAACACTGCTTGTGCCAAAGCAATATGACCTTTCAGCACAAGTGTAAAATCAGTTTTTTGCTGTTCGGAGACCTCTCCCAATGCAATGGTGCGTGTAATGTCGGTTGTGCCGTCGAAGTATTGTCCGCCAGAGTCGAGGAGCAAAAAGTTTTCGGGAGCGAGCGTTGCGTTGCTTTCCGCTGTTGCGGCATAATGCACAATGGCACCGTGAGCGGCATAGCCTGCTATGGTATTGAAACTTTCGCCTGCAAAAAGTGCTTGTTCCGAACGGAAATCTTTTAGTTTTTCAGCAACCGAAAGTTCTGTTAAATGTTCTTTGGCAATAGATTCTTCCAACCATTTCAAAAACTTTACCATCGCTACTCCATCTCGCACCATTGCTGAACGAATGCCCTGCAACTCTGTTTCATTTTTTATGCTTTTGGCATCAATCACCGCCGACGAGAGTTGCTTTTTCTGACACGAGGCTTTCGTGTAAAGAGCAAAATTGATTCGGTTAAAATCCAAAGCCAAAATGATTTCTTTAGGTAAATTGGCTAAAAAATCCCCAATTTTTGAATAGTCATAAACAACAATTCCGTCTTCAGAAAGTTGTAAGGCAACCTCTTGCGTTATTTTTTGCTGAGGTGTGAAGAGATAAGCTTGTTTTTCATCTACAAAAGCATAGGCAATGGCAACAGGATTAAAACTCACATCGTTGCCTCGGATATTGAAAAGCCAAGCTACCTCGTCGAGTCCTGAATAAAGAGCCGCGTTGCAACCGTTGTTTTTCAAAGTTTCGCGAATATTCTCAATTTTGCTTTTTGCCGATTCTCCCGAAAATTTTTCGGGCAAACAAAAAATTGGTTCCAATGGCAACGGCGGACGATTTTCGGTCCAAATCTCACCTATCAAATCGTAATCCGTATTGAGTTTAATGCCTTTTTGTTGTAACTGATTTTTCAAGTCTTCTACCGCCAAAATAGAAAACATTTCAGGATTGACGGACACAACGTCGCCCGACTGTAACGATTCGGAAAGGAAAGTTGCAATGCTTGGCGTTTCGATAAGCCCATCTTTAAATAAGCGAATGCCACTACCAGAGAGTTGCTCTTCGGCTTGCAAAAAATAGCGTGAATCGGTCCACAGACCAGCGTCGTCAGTGGTAACCACCACCGTACCTGCCGAACCATTGAATCCACTAATCCATTCGCGTTCTTTCCAATGTTCGGGGCTGTATTCGCTTGCATGCGGATCTGTTCCGGGAATTATTACTGCTGCTATTTGTCGCTCGTGCATCAAAGCACGCAATGCTTGTAAGCGTTGTTGTATGTTCATATCTGTTATTTTTATTTGTTCAAAGGTATGTATTTTTATTGGTTTTTTATTTTCAGAATCTTTTATTTTGCCGATTTATAAAAATGCTCTACATTTGCATTGTAAAAATCTCGCGTAGGTGGTGAAATTGGTATACACGCTACTTTGAGGGGGTAGTGGTCGCAAGGCCGTGTGAGTTCGAGTCTCATCCTACGCACAAAAAAGAGGATTCATTCTTTCTGAATCCTCTTTTTTATATTTATTCATCCCTAATTTTTTGATATTTAATTTTGTACTATCTTTGTATAAAAAGAAACACAAAAATCAAAATGGCTACTAACAAATTGGGATGTAAGAGAATAATCCTTAGTATATTATCTTTTCACTTATGGACACTTGTAATTCTTATTGCTTTATCAGGCTTTGCATTTAATGTATGGATAGGTTTTCTATTTGTCTCCATAGTAGTTTTCACACATATCATTGTAGCAAAAAGGGAACCCTCACAAGAACCAACTAATACTACCCAAAATCCTATAGAACATTCTCATCAAACAACAGATGATTATTACAATCAAGTTTTTAAAGCTGTAGAAAATGTATATACAGATTACAAAAATGTATTAAACATCAATAATATAGAAACTCTTATAGATTCTATAGGAATTCAACTAACAATGAATGAAACACCAATAACAGAGGTAAAATACAAAGTTCGTCTATTGTTTTGGATTGATATCGTACGTTGTTATACCAGTTTAAAACATTCTATCGATTTAAACAGCAAAGAAGGATTAGGGTTGCTCTACTTTATTGCATTAACTAAAGGATATCCAGCTAATAAATCGTACCATGACTTTACAATAGTAAAATCAATTTATTTATCAGACGCAGAATCGATTACAAAAAACATAAAAGCATTTATAGACTCATCTCCTGCCCTACCTGAAGTATTTTTCATATCGCGTTTATTATTGTCAAATGATACAACATTACATCGTAAGTTTTTAGTAAATATATACCGATTGGCTTCTATTACAGCAAAAGCAGATAATACCATTACTAAAGAAGAGGCCGAATGGTTAAGTAATATAATGAAATTAAAGGGAGAAGAAAACGACGATTGTGTTTCACAAGAGGATGAAAAACCCAAAGATACTACTGAACCTTCCTTAAACACAAATTCCACAAGCCAAAAATCTAGGCAAACTCGCATGCTAGATAAACTTATTGGACTTGACTCTGTAAAAAAAGAAGTAGAAATGCTTTCTAATTTTATAAAAATCCAACAGATGCGAACTTCAAGAGGCCTAAAAACTTCATCCGTATCATATCATTGTGTTTTTACAGGGAACCCAGGTACAGGAAAAACTACTGTAGCACGCATATTGGCTAAAATATACAAGAATCTAGGTGTAGTGAGTAAGGGACATTTAGTTGAAACAGATCGTGCAGGTTTAGTGGCAGAATATGTTGGACAAACCGCAATTAAAACAAATAAAATCATAGATAGTGCCCTCGATGGCGTTCTTTTTATAGATGAAGCATATTCGCTCATTGGCGGTGCTACAAACGATTATGGGAAAGAAGCTATTGCAACTTTACTCAAACGAATGGAAGACGACCGAGACAGATTGATTGTTATTCTTGCAGGTTATACTAAAAATATGAAAGATTTTATCGATTCTAATCCGGGGTTACAATCACGATTTAACCGATATATAGAATTTTCTGATTATTCAGCAGAAGAATTATTGAAAATATTTGAACTAAACATGAAGAATTATCAGTACCACTTTGGAGAAGGAGCAAAGGAAACCCTTCTGCAATATTTCACTGATGAGGTTACCAATAAAGACGTAAACTTTGGTAATGGACGTTTAGTACGTAACGTATTTGAAAAAACTTTAGAACGTCAAGCTAATCGCCTAGCTTGTGAAGTGAATTTGACAACAAATAAATTATCACAAATAGAAATAGAAGATTTCCCTATAAAAGAGAACCTATGGAAAGAATGATAAGAAGATTAAAAGTTAATGCACTTTTATTTGTAGGACTTTTTATTGCAACACTTATTTGTGCTGCAATATTTAATGAAGAAATCTTACATTATGAATTACCAAAAATAAAGTCTTCTCAACCAGAGAAAATCGTCACACATATCGGTTATACTGTTAGCTTCAATACTAATTGGAAAATTCCCAATTGGGTTGCTTACGAATTAACATCAGAAGAGGTACAAGGCGTAGAACCTCGTGATTCTAACTTTTTACCTGACCCCAAAATAAAAGAATCCCCAAGTACAGATGATTATGAAAATTCGGGCTATGACCGTGGACATATGGCACCAGCTGCTGATATGAAATGGAGCAAACAAGCTATGACAGAAAGTTTTTATACATCTAATATTTGTCCTCAAAATAACAATCTCAACAAAGGCATTTGGAAAAATTTAGAGGAACATATTCGTAGTGTGGCTACAAAATATGACCATATATATATTGCTTGTGGGCCTATTGTTTCGTTAACTCCAAAAACAATTGCTCATAATACCATTTCTGTGCCAGACGCATTTTTCAAAGTTATTTTACGACAAAAAGAGGATTCTTGGAGTGCCATAGGTTTTATGATGCCAAATCAAGCAGAACACAAACCTCTAAATAAATATGCCATGTCTATAGATGATATTGAAATAATTACAGATATTGACTTCTTTGTTGACCTTCCCGACAGCATAGAAAACAAAATAGAAGCGACATATAATTTAAGTGATTGGGATCTATGAAAAATTCATTTAAAAAATTATTGAAAGGTATGCTGGTAGCATCTACAGCTAATATAGTTCCCGTCACAAATACAACAGAAATACCTACTATTTTCAACATTTCTATAAGTTCATACAAAGGAATTTCTGCTATTAAATGAGTTTTTTATTTCCCTAGCAGTCAACTTTTCTTACCTTTGTAAAATATAAAAAACAATGATAGAAATAATTCCTGCAATAGATATTATTAGCGGAAAATGTGTCCGTTTAACCAAAGGTGATTATACATCTACAAAGGTATACAACGAAAATCCGCTTGAAGTAGCCAAAGCCTTTGAGGCACATGGAATCAAACGCCTACATCTTGTTGATTTAGATGGAGCAAAAGCACAACATATAGTTAACTACCATATTTTAGAGCAAATTGCTACCAAAACTTCGTTGACCATCGATTTTGGAGGAGGATTAAAAACCGACGAAGATCTAAAAATAGCATTTTCTTCGGGAGCAAAAATGATAACAGGAGGAAGTATTGCTATTAAAAATCCTGAACTTTTTAAATCATGGATTACGATCTACGGAAATGAAAAAATCATTCTTGGAGCCGACGTAAAAAATGAAAAAATTGCTGTATCTGGTTGGTATGAAACCTCTAATTGCAATTTAATTGCATTTCTAAATGAATATACTCAAGTTGGCATCTCAAAAGTAATTTGTACTGACATCGAAAAAGATGGAACGTTGCAAGGAACTGCAACTGATTTGTATAAAAAGATATTAAATAAATTTCCTAATTTACATCTAATAGCAAGCGGAGGTGTTTCACAATGGAATGATATAGATGCATTAGAAAATATTAACGTGCCTTCAGTCATCGTAGGAAAAGCTATTTACGAGGGAAATATAACGCTATCAGAAATTGAAAAATATATAATTAAATAATTATGAAAGTTGATTTTGAAAAAATGGGAGGACTTGTACCTGTAATTGTTCAAGATAATTTCACGAACAAAGTTTTGATGCTAGGATTTATGAACAATGAAGCCCTAAAAAAAACTGAAGAAACTGGGAAAGTCACTTTTTATAGTCGTACAAAACAACGTCTTTGGACAAAAGGTGAAGAAAGTGGCAATTTTCTAAACGTAGTAAAAATATTAAACGATTGCGACAACGACACTTTATTGATAAAAGTAAAACCAGAAGGACCTGTTTGCCATACAGGAACTGATACTTGCTGGGGAGAAAAAAATGAAGAAGATATTATGTTTTTGAAATATCTACAAGATTTCATTGAAAAACGCTATAAAGAACGTCCTGAAGGCTCCTACACAACTTCGCTATTTGAAAAAGGTGTAAATAGAATGGCACAAAAAGTAGGCGAAGAAGCTGTAGAAAGTGTTATAGAGGCTACAAATGGTACTAACGAAGGGCTTATTTATGAAGCATCTGATTTAATTTACCATTTAATTGTATTACTAACATCTAAAGGGTTAAGAATAGAAGATTTAGCTCGAGAATTAAAAAAACGTCATTAAAAAATTTTGATATGAAAAAATATTTTCTACTTGTCTTGATATTGACTTTTTCGATTCCTACATTCTCTAAAAAGAAGAAAGAAAAAACAAAATTTCCTGATGAATATGAAGTTTTTCAGTCAGGCGATTGGGAATTAAGACTTTTTTATTGGAATAAAAACTCAGCTCACCGTATGGTGCACGGAACTCTCTACTTACGAAACCTAGAAATGCCTCTCGGAGAAAACAACGACGTGCTTGAAACGGACTTAGGTCGTATGCGTTATATTTTGCGTACTGAACGTAACGTGGGCATGAGTGGTTGGATACCTGAAGGTGGATTAAATTTAGAACTTTATAAAGTAAACAAAGTCTTAGGATATGGAGATTTAATCCGTATTCAAGCACAAAATAATCCCGATTTAAAAGATTTAACAGAAGAAGAAAAGCAGCAGCAATTATTACAACAAGAATACGAATGGAAACACGGGCCACAAAACAAACAAGAGTCCGAAGAGACTGATATTCACGAAATGATGTACGAATGATGAATAATTGGGACATAGACAAACGCATTCTACTGCTTGATGGTGCAATGGGTACTATGTTGCAACGAAAAGGATTAACAGAATCCGATTTTCGTGGGAATAGATTTGTTAATCACACGGTAGAATTAAAAGGCAACAATGATGTACTTTGTTTAACACAACCAGAGATCATTGCCGATGTGCATAGACAATATTTAGAAGCAGGAGCAGACATTATAGAAACTTGTTCTTTCAATTCTCAACGTATTTCACAAGCAGATTATAATATGTGCGATTATGTTATAGAAATGAATGCTGCCGCTGCAAAAATCGCACGCAAAATAGCAGATGAATTTACCCAAAAGGATCCAAGTAAAAAACGCTATGTAGCTGGTTCGGTTGGCCCAACTAACAAAATGGCTTCGATGTCACCCGATGTCAATCGCCCAATGCTACGCAATGTTAGTTTCGACGATTTGGTAGAATCTTACATTGAACAAATGACAGTTCTAATAGAAAATGGGGTTGACGCTTTACTCATTGAAACTGTATTTGACACTCTAAACGCAAAAGCCGCCCTTTTTGCAGCAGAAGAGGCAATGGATAAAGTAGGGAAACGTGTAAAATTAATGCTTTCTGCCACAATAGCGGATACAGCCGGGCGACTATTATCAGGACAAACACCCGAGGCATTGCTATGTTCGGTAGCACATGCGAATTTGTTTTCAATAGGGCTGAATTGTTCATTCGGAGCAAAAGACCTATTACCATATATCAAAAAAATTGCCAAAGAAGCTTCTTGCTATGTAAGCGTTCACCCTAACGCAGGCTTACCAAACGCATTTGGAGCATACGACGAAACACCAGAATCTATGGCAACACAAATATCAGCATTTTTAAAAGAAGATTTAATCAATATAGTTGGTGGGTGTTGTGGAACTACACCCGAACATATTGCAGCAATAGCTAAAATTTTACCACAATATCGACCACGCATTCCACAACCTCAAAAAAAAGAACTTATTCTTTCTGGTTTGGATGTATTGAAAATATAAAGAAGGGAAAATGACAAAATCATTAACAGACGAACAACTTATAAAGCTTCTTCAAGACGAAAAAACAAAACAAGAAGCCTTTTCGCAAGTTGTTTTAAAATATCAAAAACAACTTTATTGGCAAATAAGGAAAATGCTCATAAGCCACGAAGATACAGATGATGTACTCCAGAACACATTGATGAAAGCATGGGTTGGGATTAACAATTTCCGTGGGGATTCAAAGTTATCTACTTGGCTTTATCGAATTGCAGTGAATGAAACTCTTACATTTCTAAACAATCAACGAATAAAAAACCTTTCGTCGATGCTTGATATGGAAGATATTTTACTATCAAAATTAGAAGCTGACAGCTATTTTGATGGTAATGAAGCAGAAGCAAAACTCCAAAAAGCTATACTTGCATTACCCGATAAACAACGATTAGTTTTCAACATGAAATATTTTGAAGAAAAAACATACGAAGAAATGGAAGAAATTCTTGGCACTTCGGTAGGAGCATTAAAAGCTTCTTACCACCATGCTGTAAAAAAAATCGAACATTTTTTAACAGAAGATTAAACTTTCTTAAGATTTAAAAATCTAACACACTAAAAACATTTTAAGTTTTATGAAAAACACCCTTCAAAATTTCGGTAACAGAACACCATTTAAAGAGCCTGAAAATTATTTTGAAAAATTACCTTCAATAATAAATTCAAAAATTGCTCCTAAAAAGGTATCCTTTTTTGAAAAAACTAAACCAATACTATATTTTGCAGCCATGTTTCTTGGTTTTTATGTAATTATACATTTTGCCATTCGAACATTAAATAATGATTTTGATTCAAATTCATTGCTTGCACAACAAGAAAAACAAACAAATAACACAACTACCGAAGACTCTTACTACAATTATGTAGTATCTGAATTAGATGAAGAAATGATTGTAGATTATTTATTAGCAAAAAATTAAGATATATGAAAAGAGGTTTAATCATTCTTGTTTTTACATTATCAATTGCAACTATCATAGCTCAACCTAAAGGCAAAATCTGCATGGAAGAGATAAAAGCTCGAAAAATAGCTTATATTACTGATGTTGTAAAATTAACTCCAGAAGAAGCACAACTATTTTGGCCTATTTACAACGAACTTCAACAAAAAATTGCTGACTTTCATAAAAAGAGACACGCTCTTGAAAAACAAATAAGCGAATCGAATGGTATTTCTATTGATTACGAAAAAATAAACGACGAATTAGTACAATTACGTGTTGAAATTGCAACAACTCAACAAACTTATTACAAAAAATATAAAACTATTCTTTCGGCCGAAAAAATAAATCGTCTTTTCAAAGCCGAACACGGATTTAAAAAAGTACTTCTAGAAAGTTTTGATAAAAAGTAAAGCTTTTTACGACAATTTTTCGTTAAACATTTGTCGACAAACGAAAAAAATACTACTTTTGCACTCGCAAATGGTTCCTTGGCCGAGTGGTTAGGCACCGGTCTGCAAAACCGTCTACAGCAGTTCGAATCTGCTAGGAACCTCAAAGGTCTGCTTTTATAGCAGACTTTTTTATTTTAGAAATCCGAGTAAAAACATTATTTTTGCAAACTCATTGAATAATAATTAGTAAAAAATAGAAAGCATATGGCTTCACAAGAAGATGTTTTTAAAAAATTGGTAGCTCATTGTAAAGAGTATGGTTTTGTTTTTCCATCGAGTGAAATTTACGATGGTTTGGGTGCAGTATATGACTATGGTCAAAATGGAGTAGAACTTAAAAACAATATTAAAAAATATTGGTGGGATTCTATGACTCTATTGCACGAAAATATTGTAGGTATTGATGCTGCTATTTTTATGCATCCAACTACATGGAAAGCTTCTGGACACGTTGACGCTTTTAATGACCCTTTGATTGATAACCGTGATTCAAAAAAACGTTATCGTGCTGACGTTCTAATAGAAGATCAATTAGCAAAATACGACGAAAAAATCGACAAAGAATGCGAAAAAGCAGCTAAACGATTTGGTGAATCGTTTGATAAAGATATGTTCTGTCAAACTAACGCTCGTGTTCAAGAATATATAACAAAACGAAATGCTTTACACGAACGTTTCGCAAAAGCTATCAACGACAACGATTTAGAAACTTTAAAACAAATAATTTTAGACGAAGGTATAGTTTGTCCTATTTCTGGAACTAAAAATTGGACTGATGTACGTCAATTCAATTTGATGTTTTCTACCGAAATGGGTTCAACCGCAGATGGTGCTATGAAAATTTATCTTCGTCCAGAAACTGCACAAGGTATTTTTGTAAACTACCTAAATGTACAAAAAACCGGACGAATGAAAATTCCTTTTGGTATTGCACAAATAGGTAAAGCTTTTAGAAATGAAATTGTTGCTCGTCAGTTTGTATTCCGTATGCGCGAATTCGAACAAATGGAAATGCAATTTTTTGTACGTCCAGGCGAAGAAATGAAATGGTTTGCTCATTGGAAAGAATTTCGCCTAAAATGGCACAAAGCTCTAGGTTTAGGCGACCATAAATATCGCTATCACGATCACGACAAACTTGCTCACTATGCAAATGCTGCTACTGATATCGAATTTGAAATGCCATTCGGCTTTAAAGAGGTAGAAGGTATACATAGTCGTACAAACTTTGACTTAAGCCAACACGCACAATACTCTGGCAAAAAAATTGAATATTTTGATCCTGAAATGAATCAATCATATACTCCTTACGTAATTGAAACATCTATTGGTGTAGATAGAATGTTCCTTTCGATAATGTCAGCGGCTTATTGCGAAGAAAAGCTTGATAACGGAGAGTCACGCGTAGTTTTAAAATTACCTGCTGTACTTGCTCCAGTAAAAGTTTGTGTAATGCCTCTTGTTAAAAAGGATGGCTTACCAGAAAAAGCTCGACAAATTATGGACTCACTCAAGTTTGAGTTTCATTGTGCATATGACGAAAAAGATTCTATCGGGAAACGTTATCGCCGTCAAGATGCAATAGGAACTCCTTTCTGTATCACTATCGACCATCAAACACTAGAAGATGATTGCGTTACAATACGTTATCGCGATACAATGCAACAAGAGCGAATAAAAATTTCAGATTTGCACGACATTGTTGACAAACAAGTAAATATGAAAAACTTGTTCCGTAAAATAATGGAATAACAAAAAACGAAAAGGTAAAGATTACTCTTTGCCTTTTTATTTTTGCAAAACAATGAAAAAAGTTGCTCTGATAGGACCCGAATCAACAGGAAAAACAACCCTGTGTAAACAATTGGCTCAACACTTCAAGACAGAATGGGTTCCCGAATACGCACGTACTTATATTGAAAATTTAAATAGAGAATATAAGTATCACGATATTGAAAATATTGCGAGAATGCAGCAACTTCAATTTTATTTACACGAAAGAAAAGATGGATTAGTTTTTTTTGACACAGATTTAATTATAACAAAAATATGGTTTTCGGAGCGTTATAATAATGTCCCTAAATGGTTAAATAAAGCATTAAAAAAACAAAACATACAACTTTATTTGCTTTGCAAACCTGATTTGGAATGGGAATACGATACTGTAAGAGAAAATGCTAACAATCGTCAATATTTATATAATCGTTACAAAAAAGACGTTGAAAAGCTTTCGATTCCATTTTTTGAAATTAGTGGATTAGGTGAAATTCGAATAAAAAATGCAATAGAAGCAGTAAAAAAGCTCATTTAATTATGGATAACAAAATAAAAAATACTATTGATATTTTATCACAATTAGATTCATACGAAGCATTGTTTTATCATCAAAACACCGAAATTGCTCTTCCTTCCATAGATGAATTAAGAGAAATAGTTGCTTTAACAAGGAAAATTCTTTTCCCTGGTTATTTTGAGAATTTAACTATTCACTCCGAAAGTGTTCGTTATTACATCGGTGTTCAAATAGAAAAACTCAAAAGTTCTTTGACTAAACAAATTTATGCAGGATTGTGTTTTTCCGAAAATTATGATGACAAACTTAAATATCAAGATTTAGCGAAACAAATCGCATTACAATTTATAGAAAAACTACCCACCTTACGAGAAGTTCTTAGCACCGATATAGAAGCCGCATACAATGGCGACCCCGCAGCTAATAGCAAAAGTGAAGTAATACTTTGTTATCCTGCCATAAGAGCAATATCAAACTATCGAATCGCTCACGAATTATTATTGCTAAACGTTCCCATCATACCTCGTATTATTACAGAAATGGCACATTCCGAAACTGGTATCGACATTCATCCCGGAGCAAAAATTGGGCGATATTTTACAATAGACCATGGAACTGGGGTTGTAATTGGAGAAACTTCTATCATTGGAGATAATGTAAAACTTTACCAAGGCGTAACTTTAGGTGCCAAAAGCTTTCCTCTTGATGCTGAAGGCAACCCTATAAAAGGCATATTAAGACATCCAATAATAGAAGACAATGTGATAGTTTATTCTAATTCTACTATTTTAGGACGAATTACGATAGGTAAAAATTCCATTATTGGAGGAAATATTTGGGTAGATAAGGATATACCAGCAGGAACAAAATTAATTCAGAAAAAATAATGAAAGAATCATCTTTTTTAGCAAAAACATTTCTAGGCTTAGAATCTATTTTAGCCAGCGAACTTATCAATCTCGGAGCTAATAATGTTCAAATTGCTCGTCGTGCAGTTTCGTTTACTGGCAATCAAGCTTTACTTTATCGTGCAAATCTTTGTTGCCGAACCGCTTTACGCATCTTAAAACCCATACTTACTTTTAAAGCAAAAAATGCCGATGAAGTTTACGAAAAAGTAAAACAACTAGATTGGACAAAATACCTCGACATTAAAAAAACTTTTAGCATAGACGCCACAGTTTACTCGGAAACGTTTACTCATTCTAAATTTGTAGCGTATAGAGTTAAAGATGCTATTGCCGATTTCTTTATGGAAAAACAAGGGAAACGCCCTTCGGTACGAATAAATAACCCTGACCTATTTTTAAATATACACATATCGCACAACGACTGTACATTATCACTTGATAGTTCAGGCGAATCTCTACACCATAGAGGCTATAGACAAGAACAAACAGAAGCACCCCTCAACGAAGTATTAGCTGCAGGAATGCTATTGTTATCAGGATGGAATGGAGAATCTGATTTTGTAGACCCAATGTGCGGTTCTGGTACACTTTTAATAGAAGCAGCCCTAATAGCTTTAAACATCCCCCCTTGTATTTATCGTAGACAATTTGCGTTTGAAAAATGGGCTGATTTTGACAAAGACTTGTTTGATGAAATTTATAACGACGATTCACAAGAACGTGATTTCAAATATAAAATTTATGGTTCAGACATATCGATAAAAGCACTACAAACTTGTCGAAAAAACATTGAATCTGCGGGGCTTTCAAAGTTCATAGAGACTGAACAAGCTCCCGTATCCGAATTTAAACCATACACAAGAAAAGCTCTTATGGTAACAAATCCACCTTATGGAGAACGTCTAAAACTTTCAGATTTAGATACTTTGTATTCAGAATTAGGTTCTTTGTTAAAACATAAATTTACTGAAAATAAAGCTTGGGTTATAAGTTCACAAACTACTTGCTTATCAAAAATAGGATTACATCCTTCTAAAAAAATCAAACTAAAAAATGGCGATTTGGACTGCGAATTTTGGAATTTTGAGATTTTTGCAGGGAAACGAAAAAAATATATCAGCGAAAAGAAAAACAAAAGATTTTAAGACGTGTGGTTATTTTTAGCCTTTGGCTCGGCTTGTTTACTTGGATTTTACGACATCTTTAAGAAAAAAGCTTTGCATGGGAATGCTGTTATTCCTGTGCTTTTTTTAAATACGCTTTTTTCTTCTATTTTATTTCTTCCATTCATAATCAACTCTTTCGACGAATCTTTATTCGGTGGATTATTTTACGCTTTTGAATCCAACAATCTACACTTGCATAAATTTGTTTTTGTAAAAGCAATAATTGTCCTATTATCGTGGATTTTTGGATATTTTGCCATGAAACACCTTCCAATCACCATAGTTGGGCCAATGAATGCAACACGCCCAATATTTGTTTTATTAGGAGCAATATTATTTTTCTCCGAAAAATTAAATTTGCTACAATGGTTTGGTGTAATATTAGCCATTATAGGAATATTCCTACTTGGTTATTCTGGCAAAAAAGAGGGTTTTAGAATACAAAACAAATGGACTATTTTTCTTTTCATTGCAGTATTATTAGGAGCCCTTAGTGGACTATATGATAAATACATTATGCAAAGTATACATCCTCTTTTTGTACAATCATGGTTTAACGTGTATCAATTATTGCTAATGCTGATAATTTTATTGCTATTATGGTATCCTAAAAGAAAAGAGACAACACCTTTTCATTGGCATTGGGCTATCGTTTTCATACCTATATTTTTATCTTCTGCCGATTTTTTATATTTTCATTCACTATCATACAACGAAGCTCTAATATCTGTTATTTCTATGGTTCGTCGTAGTAGTGTACTTATTTCTTTTTTATTTGGAGCCCTATTTTTAAAAGAGAAAAATTTAAAAATAAAACTTTTCGATTTGATATTGCTCGCCTTAAGTATGACCTTACTCTACCTCGGTAGTATATATTTACATTGAAGTAAGCGAACAAATTAATTTTTCACTACCTCTTTTTCCTGACGGGTGCAAGAACTCAACATAAATCACATAAACTCCAACGTTACAAAGTGTATCAGTTTCGTCAGTACCATTCCAAA
>JAEIGA010006418.1_pt1 | contig 17908 bp, 13 predicted proteins | sample 9270691 | NCBI WGS metagenome assembly JAEIGA01 (sample SAMN17057246, study PRJNA624740) | gut metagenome | biome: biome; isolation source: fecal sample | host: Bos grunniens | place: China: Xizang | collected 2019
GTTGCCATATCTTTGCAACCGCAAACGCGAAAGTAGCTCAGTTGGTAGAGCATAACCTTGCCAAGGTTAGGGTCGCGGGATCGAGCCCCGTCTTTCGCTCTCACTATGTGATTGACCAGCATCAAGGCCCAAGTGGCGGAATTGGTAGACGCGCTAGTTTCAGGTTCTAGTGATTGAAAGGTCGTGCAGGTTCGAGTCCTGTTTTGGGCACTCAGCCTATCATTTACATGGTGAATAATAAGATACTTGTCCGGGTGGTGGAATTGGTAGACACGCTACTTTGAGGGGGTAGTGGGCGTAGGCCTGTGTGAGTTCGAATCTCATCTCGGACACTATAAAGCGAGACTGTTACACAACAGCCTCGCTTTTTTTATATCCCTACGCACCCTTCCTATGTGGTGCTGTTTGAGGGTGAAATTGCCTCGACATGCGTTTTTTGCCCCTGGCCTTATCGATGGTAAATAAGCCAAAGGCTCTTCTGAGAATATTAATTTCTCCTCTTTGAGTTGTCCCTAAATAGCCTTATGATTCTTTGTGTAATACAACCGACATTGCGGCTGTATTTTTTTTGATGCGATACTATGATGTGTCAAATATTTTGTTTATTTTTGTATGTTAAACCAACTCTCTATGAGAGTTGAGAAATTTTTAAGATAGATAATAAAACAAAAAAATATATAGCCCTATGAAATTCATCGTATCAAGCACTGCGCTTCTTTCGCATCTGCAAATTATCAGCCGTGTTATTAACTCAAAGAACTCGATGGCCATTCTCGAAAATTTCCTTTTTGAGTTGAAAGACAATAATCTTGTAGTAACAGCTTCTGACCAAGAGACCACCATGACCACCTCAATCGAGGTTGTAGAGTCTATGGGTAGCGGATGCTTTGCCGTTTCGGCCAAGATATTGCTTGACCCTCTCAAAGAGTTGCCCGAGCAACCTCTCGAGTTTGAAATCAACGATGACAATTTGGAGATATATATCAAGTATCAAAATGGTCACTTCAACCTGATGGGTGTCAATGGTAGTGAATATCCCCAAGCTCGTCCTTTGAGCGAAGAGGCTGCCTCAATCACTATCCCTGCCGAGCGTTTGCTCAAGGGTATTGGTTACACCCTCTTTGCTACCGCCGATGATACATATCGCCCCATTATGAATGGTATTAATTTCGATATTTTCCCTGATAATATTGCCTTTGTAGCATCAGATATTCACAAATTGGTGCGTTTCCGTGACCTTTCTATCCAGGCAGGTATCCGCGCATCGTTTATCTTGCCCAAGAAGCCGGCTACATTGCTCAAGGCGATTCTTCCCAAGGAGAGTGGCGATGTAACTATCAATTTTGACGAAAAGAGCGCACGCTTTACATTGTCAAACTTTGTACTCACTTGTCGTCTTATTGAGGGTAACTATCCCAACTATAATTCGGTGATACCTCAAAACAGCCCCAATATGCTTACAATCGATCGTGCTTTGTTTGTGAATGTGTTACGTCGCGTGTCGGTATTCTCTGATCAAGCACTCGGTCTTATCGAACTTGCTTTTGACGATCGTCACATGGTGGTTTCAACACAAAATATTGATTATTCAATCTCTGCAACAGAGACTGTGGAGTGCAACTACTCAGGTACTCCCTTTACAATCGGTTTCAATGCTCCCAAGCTTATTGAGGTGTTCAATACCATCCAATCGGACGAGGTTACAGTATCGCTCTCTGACGCAAGTCGTGCAGGTGTTATCTGTCCTCTTGAAAATGATGAGAATGAAGAACTTCTCATGTTGCTCATGCCCATGTTGCTCAATAAATAATCACCGATGGAACTCAACCTTGTAAAGCCCATTGTATTTTTTGACCTGGAGACTACCGGTACAAATATAACCGACGATCGTATCGTGGAGATTTCTTATATTAAGATTTATCCCGGTGGTCGCGAGGAGAGCCGTACTATGCGACTCAATCCCGGTCGTCCTATACCACCTGAGGCTACTGCAGTACATCATATATCAGATGCCGATGTTGCCAATGCTCCGCTCTTCGAACAAGTAGCAGGCGAATTGGCTGCAGTATTTACGGATGTTGATATTGCCGGATTTAACAGCAATCGTTTCGATGTGCCCTTATTGGTAGAGGAGTTCTTGCGTGTGGGTACAAACTTGGATTTGACCAAGTGCCGATTTGTTGATGTGCAGACAATCTTCCACAAGATGGAACAACGCACGCTCTCGGCAGCCTACCTCTTCTATTGCGGAAAGGAACTCGATGGTGCACACTCGGCCGATGCAGACACAAGGGCTACTTATGAGGTACTCAAGGCACAACTCGATCGTTATGACTCGTTGCAAAACGATGTAGACTTCTTGTCTAAATTTTCGACGCACAATCGCAATGTCGATTTTGCCGGTCGCATTGTTTATAACGACAAGGATATCGAGGTATTTAACTTTGGTAAATATAAGGGTATGCCTGTTGCTGAGGTGCTGGTGCGCGACTCGGGATATTACAGTTGGATAATGCAAGGTGACTTCCCTCTCAATACCAAGAATGTGCTAACTCGTATTAGATTACGTGGACTCAATACCAACTCTCAAAAATAAGACAATGACACTCAAAGGAAAACATATCGTGCTAGGTATAACCGGTAGCATTGCTGCCTATAAAGCAGCTTACTTGCTTCGGGCGTTTATCAAGAAAGGTGCCGAGGTACAAGTGGTAATAACCCCTGCAGGAAAAGAATTCATCACCCCCGTCACACTTTCGGCGTTGAGCGGAAAGCCTGTTGTGAGCGAATTCTTTACTGCTAATGATGGCACATGGCATAGTCATGTCGACCTTGGTTTGTGGGCCGATGTTATGGTTATTGCTCCTGCTACTGCTGCATCGATTGGCAAGATGGCGCATGGTGTGGCCGATAATATGCTCATAACAACATATCTATCGAGCAAAGCACCGGTCTTTATTGCTCCGGCAATGGACTTGGATATGTTTGCCCATCCCTCTACACAAAACAATCTCGACCTGTTGCGTTCTTATGGCAATCACATCATTGAACCGGCATCGGGTGAGTTGGCAAGTCACTTGGAAGGAAAGGGTCGCATGGAAGAGCCGGATCGTATTGTGGCTATCATCGAGGAGTTTTTTGCTTCGCAACAAGCGCTGGCAAAAAAAAAAGTGATGATAACAGCAGGTCCGACGTATGAAAAACTCGATCCCGTACGTTTTATAGGTAACTACTCATCAGGAAAGATGGGATTTGCTATAGCCGAGGCTTGTGCACAAGCCGGTGCTGAGGTTACACTTATTGCCGGACCGGTATCGCTCAAGACTACTCATCCTGCTATTAAGCGTATTGATGTGGAGAGTGCCGATGAGATGTATAATGCAGCTGTATCGGCCTTTGAAGATAGCGATGCAGCCATCATGTGTGCAGCCGTTGCCGACTATAAGCCTGCTGAGTGTTGCGATAAGAAAATGAAACGATCGGCCGATGATATGACACTGAAACTTGTGCCCAATCGTGACATTGCTGCAGCTCTGGGTGCAAAAAAACGCGATGACCAATGCTTGGTGGGTTTTGCTTTAGAAACCAACGATGAAGAGGCCAATGCTCAAAGTAAATTGGCTAAGAAAAACCTCGACTTCGTAGTGCTCAATTCGTTGCAAGATCCTGGTGCCGGTTTTCGTCATGACACCAACCGCGTGACAATTATTGAGCGTAATGGCAATGTTACTGATTATCCCTGTAAACTCAAAACAGAGGTGGCTGCCGACATAGTGTCGTTATTGGCTCAATATGTAAACTAAAAGTAAACTCTGCATAATGAAACGTTATATTGTTTTGCTCCTCCTCGCATTCTCTGCGCTACCTCTTTTGGTGGCACAGGAACTCAATTGCCGTGTCGTTGTTAATAGCGACAAAATACAAGGTACCAATAAGGAGGTGTTCAATACCCTACAGAATGCCATAACCGAATATATGAACGATACTAAGTTCTCATCGGTACAGTTATCTACTGTGGAACGTATTGAATGTACATTGCAGTTTATCGTTTCGGAATATACCGATGAGCGTATGGTGTGTCAGTTGCAGATACAGTCGCGACGTCCGGTATATAATAGTTCTTATACCACTACACTCATTAATTTCCAGGATAATGAGGTAGAATTTAATTACAAAGAATACGACCCTCTGGTCTATTCTACATCGACCTACGAGAATAACCTTACCTGTATTCTCAACTTTTATGCCTACATGATATTGGGTATCGACTTCGATAGTTTCATTCTGTATGGTGGAGATCCGTTCTTTGAAATGGCCCGCACAATGGTGCAGTTGGGACAATCTACCCAAGAGCCCGGTTGGAAAGCCTTCGAGAACAATCGCAATCGCAGTGCTATCTTGTCGGCATTTGCAGAGCCTGCTACCAAACCTTTCCGAGAGATGTGGTACAATTATCATCGCAAAGGAATGGATGAGATGGTATTGGGTGTAGCAAAGGCTCGTGCTACGATAGGAAAATCGCTCGAAGTGCTCAAGTCACTATATAGCAACAATTCATCGTCGGTTCTCTTCCCAATGTTCAAGGAGGCCAAGTTTGATGAAATCATCAATATATATTCTAAGGCAAGTACCACTGAAAAAACCGATATGTATGACTTGCTTATAGATATATACCCATCAGAAAATCGTACCCTTTCGAAGATAAAAGAAGAGAGTAGATAGTTTATGATAAAGAAGTTAGTTATTCGCAACTATGCGCTTATAGATTGTCTTGACATAGACTTTGCGCAAGGTTTCTCGGTTATTACCGGTGAAACCGGTGCGGGTAAATCTATTATATTGGGAGCGCTGTCACTCATTTTAGGTCAGCGTGTCGATACCAAGGTAGTAACTGATACATCTGTCAAAACATTGGTAGAAGGTACCTTTGACGTTTCTCAATATAGCCTAAAACAATTCTTTGAGGAGAATGATTTGGAATATGACGATGAGTGTATTATACGTCGCGAAATTGCTCCATCGGGCAAGTCGCGTGCGTTTATCAATGACTCGCCTGTTACTGTGGCGCAGCTCAAGTTGTTGGGCGATCGTCTCATAGATATTCATTCACAACATCAAAATTTATTGCTCGCTGATGGAGGCTTTCAGTTGCGCATGGTCGATGTCTTGGCCCACAATGCGCAAGAGTTGGAGGCTTATCAGACCGAGTATAAGCGTTGCGTGGCATTGTCTGCCGAGTTGGATGCAGCTCGTCGTCGTATTGCCGATGCGCATGCCGATGAGGATTATATACGTTTCCAATACGCTCAATTGCAAGAGGCTCGTTTGGTAGCAGGTGAGCAAGAAGAACTCGAACTCGAACAAGAGCGACTTACCCATGCCGGGGATATCAAGGAGGCTTTGTATGAGATTACCTCGCTACTGGAGGGTAATGACGCCGGTGTGTTGAGTGCGCTCAACACAGTACTATCGCGTGCTCGTTCGCTATATAATTTTTTCCCCGAAGCCCATCAAGCTGCCGAGCGATTGGATACTGCATATATCGATCTTAAAGACCTCAATGCTACATTTGCCGATTGGAATGAGTCGTTGGCAGTAGATCCCGAACGCCTGGCGTGGGTAGAGGAGCGCCTCGATACAATCTTTACCTTGCAGCAAAAACATCGCGTGAAGAGTGTTGATGAATTAATTGCACTGCGTGATGAATATGCCGCTAAGCTGAGTAGTATAGATAATAGCGATGCTGATATAGAGAAGTTGCAACAGCAATTATCGGAGGCTGAGCGTGAGCGTGAAGTAAAAGCTCTGAAACTGACAGCCACTCGTAAGGAAAGTGCGCAGAAACTATCGATGCTCTTGGTTGAGGAGATGCGTCCTTTGGGTATGCCTCACGTTCAGATTTCGGTTGATGTAGAGCCGTGTGGCTATTATAAAATGGGTGCAGAACAGGTTGTAGTACGCTTCTCGGCCAATAAAAACCAAGCCCTGCTGCCCGTTTCGGAGGTTGCTTCAGGTGGCGAAATTTCACGTCTGATGCTTTGTATCAAGTCTCTTGTGGCCGATGCCATGTCGTTGCCCACCATTATCTTTGACGAGATAGATACCGGAGTATCGGGTGATATTGCAGCACGAATGGGTAGTATTATGCACCGCATGGCGCAATATATGCAGGTTGTAGCCATTACCCACTTGCCTCAAGTAGCGGCTATAGGTGACCATCATTATCGTGTTTATAAGGATAATAGTGGTGATAGTACACATACACATTTAATACAACTTAAAGAGGAGGAGCGTGTAGAAGAGATTGCCCGAATGCTCAGTGGTACAACTCTCACCGAAGCTGCTCTTAATAATGCACGCGTTCTGCTCGCATCGCAGGATCAATAATATAGATTATGGAGAAAAGTGATTACATATTTGGCATACGTGCCGTTATTGAGGCTATAGAGGCCGGAAAAGAGATTGATAAAATCATGGTGAAAAAGGACTTGCAAGGCGATTTGGCGCAAGAATTATTTGCAGTAGCTCGCCGAGTGGGTGCCCCCATTCAACGTGTGCCGGTAGAACGCATCAACCGTATCACTCGCAAAAATCATCAAGGAGTAGTAGCTTTTGTATCGGCTGTAGAGTATTATACTCTCGATGCTTTAGTTCCTCAATTATATGAGGCCGGCGAAGTGCCTTTTGTAGTGTTGCTCGATGGTGTAACCGACGTGCGTAACTTTGGAGCTATAGCGCGCACTTGTGAGTGTGTGGGTGCGCATGCTGTTGTAATTCCGGCGCGTGGTAGTGTGTCGGTCAATGCCGATGCTGTTAAGACCTCGGCCGGTGCGTTGCACACCTTGCCTGTGTGCCGTGAGCGTAGTATTCTTGATGCAGTGAAATACCTGCACGATAGTGGTTTCACAATTGTAGCGGCTTCAGAAAAGTCGCAAAAGAACTATACTCAAGTTGATTATACTACACCTGTTGCTATCGTTATGGGAGCTGAGGATACCGGTGTTTCGCCTGCCGTATTACGCTATTGCGACGAGATGGTAGCTATACCCATGCGAGGCGAGATTGGTTCACTCAATGTTTCGGTTGCGGCCGGCGTTATGATGTATGAGGTTGTACGTCAACGTGGATAATAGTATACATATAAATATATAGTTTCGTAATACCATAAAGCAACAAGGCAGTGCAATTGCACTGCCTTGTTGCTTTATGGTGGGTTATTGTTGTACTATTCGTGGCAACGGATGTCGCGGATAAGGAGTTGTATGTCATCGCCACCTCGTTGGTTGTCCTCGATGGTGTAACATATATCGAAAGGTTTACCGCTTTTGATATGCTCGTAATACTTCTTCTTGTTGAAGGCTATACCATTGAGTATATGGCTCGACTTGCTATCAATAAGTTCGAGCTTAAGATGCTCTTGTTGTCGACCAACCAAGCGCGATGTGCCAAAGTCGCACACTGATGCGGTGTAGAATGTGGGTTTGTTGTTGCCCGGTCCGAAGGGGTTGAATTGACGCAACAATGTGATAAATTCGGGGGTAATCTCCGAGAAGTCGAGTTGTGTGTCAATATCGATTTGTGGAGTAGTCTGTGTAGGCTCAATATTTTCCGATACATACTCCTCAAATCGTTGTGTGAACTCTTTAATATGCTCCTCTTTGAGCGAGAGTCCTACGGCATAGGTGTGTCCGCCAAAGTTTTCTAAGAGATCACGACATGACTCTACAGCCTTGTATATATCAAAACCTTGCACCGATCGTGCCGATCCTGTAGCCAATCCGTCGGAGAGGGTGAGCACCACTGCGGGACGATAGTAAATTTCGGTAAAGCGCGATGCTACGATGCCGATAATGCCCTTATGCCAATCTTTGTTGTAGATGACGATAGAACGACGATTGGAAAGGTCAATGCGACTTTGTAAAATCTCGTTAGCCTCCTCAGTAATGCGCTTGTCGAGTTCCTTGCGGTCTTCGTTATATTGGTCTATCTCGCAACTCTTGCGATATGCCTCGTTGTAGTCACGCGAGACGAGCAAGTCGACAGCTTCGCGACCTGATTGTACACGACCCGATGCGTTGATGCGAGGACCTATCTTGAAGATGATATCGCTGATGTTGATACTCTTCTTGCTTTGTAACTGGCACACACGTATAATGGCTCTCAGTCCTACGCTGGGGTTGCTGTTGAGGCGACGCAGACCATGATAGGTGAGTATGCGATTTTCGCCCGTGATAGGTACAATATCCGATACGATACTTACGGCAACAAGGTCGAGTAGGGGCTCAAGGTCGCACGCTACATCAAGTCCATTGCTTATCGCAAAACCTTGCATAAACTTGTATCCTACACCACAACCCGATAGATGCTTGTAGGGGTAGGGCTCATCCTCCATCTTGGGATTGAGAATGGCTGTGGCATCGGGTAGTTGTGCATCAGGAACGTGGTGGTCGCATATGATAAAGTCTATGCCCTTGGTACGAGCATAAGCAATGCGCTCGACGGCTTTAATACCACAGTCGAGTGTAATGATAAGCGATATGCCGTTTTCGGCAGCATAGTTAATACTTTTGGTCGATATACCATAACCCTCCTCGTATCGGTCGGGTATGTAGTAGTCTATGCCCGAGTAGTAGTTGAGCAGATATCTATACACCAATGCTACGGCGGTTGTTCCGTCTACATCGTAGTCGCCGTAGATCATAATCTTTTCTTTTGCCCCGATGGCTGCATTGAGCCTATCGACAGCCTTTTGCATATCCTTCATTAAGAAAGGATCGTGCAGGTCGCTCATAAGGGGCTTGAAAAACTTCTCCGTTTCTTCGGATGAAGTTACCCCTCTCTGTGCAAGCAACTTACATATCGTTGGGCACTGAGGGTATTTCTCCTCCAGCGTCTTGCTTATAAGCTCTTGTTCCGATGTTAGGGGCAAGTAGTTCCATTTGTTAGTCATTTATATGTTTTTTTATTTTTTTATCTATCACGGAAGGCTTCTGCTATGCAGTAGCCTTGTAGTTGGGGAGATGGGGTACTCTTTGCTCCTGGTTTGTGAGGGGTATCAGAATATTGTTTTTGTGCTCTTCTCCATCTCGCGGGATGGTTGCGGTGCTTTTTATGAGGAATACAACTACTCGTTGCCTCGCACCTATTCTCCCGGATAAGTTAAGTGCTACTTACTGTGTAGTTTATATATTTTACAGTAGCTAATGCTGTTGTATGGATAGCTTTATCCGCCGATACTTTATACCCATATTACAATTATTGCCGTAAAGTTACAAAAACATATCTAATAATAAGAATAGATACTTATAATATTTATGTAAGAAGCAAAAAAAAAATTTATACACGTCAATAAAAAAAATATTTCGTGAACATAATTATAAATGCGGTGTTTATAGTGTGTAGTCTAACAAAATACTTGTATTTATGAAATATCAATTGCCAACACTACCATATGATGATGCGGCTCTTGAGCCTACACTCAGTTGTGAGACTGTTGAGGTACATTATCGTCGCCATGAGCAAGCCTATATCAACAAGCTAAACGATATGATAGCCGGTACCGATTATGAGGAGATGTCGTTGGAGGATATTATCCGATCGTCAGGCGGTGCTCTTTTCAATAATGCAGCTCAGGTGTGGAATCATATTTTCTACTTCAATACTTTATCGCCACGTGCACAGCGTCGCCCTACCGGTAGCTTATTGCGAGCTATTGAGAGGCATTGGGAAACATTTGAGAATTTCTGTGAAATATTTGTACAGACCGGTGTTTCGCTCTTCGGATCGGGATGGCTGTGGCTTTGTTGCGACACTCAAGGGCATCTGTGCATAAGAGCTTTGAGTAATGCGGGAAATCCTATTGTCGAAGGGTTGACACCACTACTTGCATTTGATGTGTGGGAGCATGCCTATTATATAGACTATCGTAATAGGCGTGATACGCACTTACATCGTCTATGGTCAATTGTCGACTGGAGTGTGATTGAGGCACGATATAAATTTTAGTGATTTACAATCATGCGTGAGCATGGTCTCTATATAGCACTTTTTAAGCATAATGTGATGAATTCCTAAGGGTGGGTGTGTTGCGTGAGTAACTGCCCATCCGATTTTTTTGTGCAAATGCTATTGGTAGGTTATTTTCTATTTTTCTTGGCGCGCAAGTCCTCAGCTATTGCCCAATGGTTGGCGGCCATATCTGTGAGTCCAAGTCTCATGAAAGTATCACCGAGACGTTCGTGTGCAGTGGCATGTTGTGGTTTTTGTGCCACAGCTTTGGCAAAGTCCGATGCTGCGCCCTCATACTCGTGGCACTCATAACGCAACTTTCCACGGTTGTATAGAGCCTTGAAGTTGAGTGGACTTAGTTTGATAGCCTCATTAAAGCATGCCATAGCTGCAATTCCTTCGTTGGTGTCGGCCAATGTTACCCCTTTGCGCACCCATGCATCTACCATGGTTGGGTCGAGCGTGAGAGCCTTGTCGAAATTGGCAAGTGCTGCACGATAGTCGCGAGCCTTTACAACACATTCGTTACCCATCAAATAGTATTCGTAGGCATATTGTCGAAGTGCCTCATTTCGCTCATTATTGGCTTGTCGCAAGCGTGTATTTTCTTCTTTCAGACGTCTTATAATGCCCAGTTTGCTTCGTATATATCTTTTGATAACAGGTTTCTCAATATCGTATCGCAGGTGTATGGCCTTAAAGAACTCATCAAGAAACAACTCCATATTATCATGGTCAAATGCTTCAACTGCGGCGTGGTAACGTCGGTCTGCCTCGGCTTGGTGCAGGGCATGTTCTATGAGTTTGGGGTTATTGAACATTTGGCTAAATCGTACCACTTCAGCATTGATAAAGATGTCGCGCGATGTGATGGGGCGGGTAAGGGTAATGCCTTTGAGCGATGTACATCGGCTCAATGCTACGTAGGTTTGTCCACCCGCAAATGCCCCTCCGGTAAAATCTATTACGACACGATTGAAGGTAAGACCCTGGCTCTTGTGTACAGTGATGGCCCATGCAAGGCGTAAGGGGTATTGCTTATATGTGCCCAAAACTTTCTCCTCGATGCGCTTTTCTTTTTCATTGTAACTATACTTGATGTTTTCCCACAAGGCGGGCTCTACGATGTGTTCGTCGCCATCTTCGAGTATAACACTTATGCGCATATCATCGGTAATATCCGATACGATGCCCAGTGTACCATTGACCCATCGGTGCTCGGTATCGTTTTTAATAAACATAACTTGGGCTCCAACTTTCAACTCCAAGTGCTCGGGTGTAGGCAAGCTATTGGTGGGGAAGTCTCCGGTAATCTCGCCCTCGAATGTCAATGTATGTCCTTTGAGTGAGGATAAATGATCTTCGTTAATAGCATCTACTTGGTCGCGACGAGTGGCGAGTGTAATCGAGAATTCCTCTTCGTTATCGGGTGTGTTTGTTGCTTTATAGCGTGTGTTGAGTTGTGCCAACTCGGTACTGCCGGCTTTGTTACAGCGTATCTTGTCGAGTAGCGCAATAAATTCAGGTTCGGTCTGTCGATAGGTTTTGCGCAACTCGATGGGTACAAGCGAAATCTCGCGAAATACCCTTGCCGAGAAGAAAAATGGAGTGTTGTAGAATCGGGCCAGTATATCGCGTGTATCGGCTGTAACAACCGGCTCGAGCTGGTAAATATCGCCTACCAAGAGTAATTGTTTACCACCAAATGGGGTGCGCATATTGCCCGAGAATACTCGCAGTACACGATCCATAAAGTCTATCATGTCGGCACGTACCATCGATATTTCGTCGATAATAATCAACTCTACCTCTTTGAGTAACTTGCGTTGTGTCTTGTTATACTTGAGTAGATCGTATATACGGTTGTTTTGCATGCTCAAGTCGGGGTCGTCGGGCATGATAGGGCGAAATGGCATTTTGAAAAACGAGTGTATCGTACTACCACCGGCGTTGATGGCTGCAATACCCGTAGGTGCGAGTACTACATATTTCTTGCGTGTATGCTCGCAGATGTATCGTAGGAAAGTAGATTTGCCTGTACCGGCCTTGCCGGTAAGAAATACCGACTGGTGCGTATATTGCAATAGTGCAAACGCATCCTGGAACTCGGCATTGTCGGTGTCGATAATCTTATCGGTATAGTTATACATAGTCATTGGCAGCTCATCTGTTGCGATAAACAAATATACGATTATTTTGCCGATAGACTCTCTTTTTTCGGTACAAAAAAAAGACTGTGTCTATTTTATTTGACACAGTCTCTAAGTTTATTTCGTAAATATCTTTTTTAGAAGCGGAAACCCAACGAAAGTTTTATAGAGTGGTTGTCGGTATTCATTATGGTATTTTGAGAGTCTATAATTGCATTTTCGTATGCAAATAGGCTGAAGTCTTGCATGCGATATACATAAGCAAGATCTACCGAGAAGTTGTTGAAACGATATCCCAAACCACAACTTACAGTGTGCGCTTCATTGGGTACTTGGTAATGGCAAATGGTGCCTTCGGCCATGAGTGGTGTTAATGAACCATTAAAATATTCTACAGAAAGAGGTGAACTCTCGTAGGCATATCCGGCTCGGGCGCTGAATAAAGGTGTAATGCGATATTCGGCACCAATGCGTACATTGTGTACTCCTTGTACCTGTTGTTTTATGCAGTTGTTTGTAAAACTATAATCGCTGTATAGGTTAGAGTAGTACATGTCGCTGGCAAAAATGTATTCGTAGTCGGCGCTTATGATTGCCCATTTATTGAGTACCAAGGCAAGACTACCCATTAGATGCCAAGGCGACGTAAATTGGTATTCTATTTGACCAATATCGGTTTGGTTGTCAAGGCTGCTTTCGCTTCCGACAAGTGCCTTGTTGTCGACATCGTCAAATTTATATCCTACGGCTGCACTATACACGTCGCTCATGTCGTAGAATGTGGGCGAGTGTACTGCAAAACCTATGCGCAAGAGACTGATGGGTCGATAGATCATACCAAACTTGAATCCTGCTCCATATCCTTTTGTAAGGAGGTAGTTGCTCAACTCAAACTCGCCATTTGTTAAGCTGGGCTTGACGTTGTTGTTGCTGTTGTTATTTACATTGATGTTTTGCAACTCTTCACCATAGTAGCTCTCCATATGATAGTTGATATTGGTGACATTGAGGCTCAAACCCCAATAGAACACGTCTCTAATGTTACCACTTACATTGAAATCGTATTCGTCAATACTACCCGAAGTGACATTTACCAAGTGTGCATTGCCCGAGCTTTGTTGGTTCTTGAACACACCCTCATAGTGGTCGGGGTTGCTGCTGGTAGGTGTGTTGTATATCAAGTTGGTGTTGTATCCCAATGTGGGCAACCAAGGCATCGTTTTATAGGGATTGTAATCGGAAGTGATGCCCAAGTCGTAGGGTGAGTATCCCGATGCTTTCGATGCAATGTACTGGGTAATAGATGTATTAATGTCGTTCCAGTCGGCACGATATGCACTGTTGAAGGTTGCAATATTGTTGTATGCAAATCCAAAGTTCAAATTGCGTAGAGCACCCTCTTTGTAGTTAATAACACCTACCACGCCCATGTTGTCGCCGGTAAAGTAGAAATCGCTGTTGCGATTGCTATGTGTTGTGCTACTTGTTTGGTTGTCGTAGAAGTTAAATCCTGCAGTGACAGATATCTCGGAACTGCGATATACACCTATACCGGCAGGATTTTGGCGTATAGAAGTCATGTCTCCGCCCAATGCGCCAAAAGCTCCGGCCATCGCTGAGTAGCGTGCTGTTCCTTTGGTTTGTGCCGATATGTTGTTCAACGCATCCACTACTCCTTGACCCATAGTGGGGAGTGATGCGGTGAGAGTAAGTGCTGTGATAAATAGAAGTTTCTTCATAAGTTATATTGCTGATAGTTTCTCTTGAATTATCTGCGGTTACCTCCGCCACGGCTACTGCTACTACTTCCGCCACGGCTGCCACCGGTAGATGTACTACTACCACGGCTACTACTTGACGATGAGCGTGACGAGCTTACGCTACTGCCGCGGCTGCTGCTACTTGATGAGCGTGACGAACTTACGCTACTGCTGCGGCTACTGCTCGATGAGCGTGATGAATTCACATTGCTGCTGCGACTGCTACTTGATGACGAACGCGATGAGTTTACATTGCTGCTACCGCCTCGACTGTTGCTCGACGAACTTGATGTATTCACGCTACTATTGCGACCGCCGCTATTGCGATTGTTATTTATGGTTGTGCGATTACTTGTCGTATTGACACGACTGCTATTTATGCTTGTATTACGACTGCTGTTAAGGTCGCTTGATGTGCGAGATGAAACATTGGCGGGAGTGTTGGTATTACTTCCGTTTATTACCACTCTATTACCTCTGTTAGAAGCTACGCCGCGTCGGTCGTCTTTCTTGCTTGTTGCAGAGTAGTTTCCGCCATATCGATTGTTGTCACTGCCCGAACGATGTGAGTTGTCATAATTGTCGTATCTGCCGGGGCCACGTCCGTTGTGGTTGTAGTCGTAACCATAATGATGCCCGTGGTGATAGGGGTCATAGTATCCGTAATGGTGGTGGTGATGATGATGTCCGTGATAGAAGGGATCGTAGTAGTGATAGTAGGGGTCATACCATCCATAATGGTATCCGGGATACCAAGGATCGTACCAAGGGCTATACCATCCGTAGTAGCCGTATCCCCAACTTCTCCATGCCCAGCTTGAGTATGAATAGGGTGACCAAGAGTAGTTCCAGTACCAAGGATTGGTCCATGTGGGAGTTACCCATGCGTATGAGCCATCGATATATACGTTCCAGTCGTTACTGTCGAGCATATATATAGTACTGTATGCAGGGTCGCTAATGCTCACTGCATAACGAGGGTTGTAGAATCGATGTATCTGTACGGTGTATTCATAGTCACTTTGAGAACCATTAAATCCGTTCAGGTAATAGCCATCTTCCATTTGTATATAGAGTGTATCACCGGGAGCTACATCTTCGCTGGTATATACAAATGTATTTTCAATCTGTGTACCTTCTTCGGCTATGGGTGCTTCGTAAGATGCATAACCATAACGGCGGTTATACTCGTCTACATCACGTTCTTGAGAGTAGTTTGACTGTGATGCTTGTGCTGCATTGGTTGGTGTAGCGGTTACGGTGATAACCTCTTTTTCCAATCGAGCAGCCTCTATTACCGGGTTTTTATCGTCGGCTGTGTAGTATATGTCATCCTCGATATAATAGCTCTGTGCCATCGAGGGGCATAATGTGCCTAAAATAAGCAACAATGTGACGATAGATATTACTCTACTTTTCATATTTTAATCCTCCTATCTATACAGGTTGTTTTGATATTAAGACCATTTTTGCAATGAATGGTTTAATGGTAGATATATGCATTGTTTGTAATGCTATATCTTCAATCTACAAAGGTAGAAATTTTATTGGTAAAATATATTAGTAAGACTTTTTTTAACTATTTGACTTACTTATTAATAAAAAACAAAGGACTCAATCCGAAGTTGAGTCCTTTGTTTCTGTAATATAGGCCATGATTATACTATTTTTTTATTGACTTTTGAGCATAGAAGACTTGCTCTCTTTACTGTTGTCGGGGCGCAGGTCAATCGACAAGAATATGAGACTGATACCCCAATAAATGAATGATACTCCAATCAGAAAGTCAATGGCAATCATAGCCGAAAAGGGTGACAAGAAAAAGAGTGCCGACAAGATTGTCTGTAGTAATCCGTTTATGAGATATAACCACCAGCTTTTTTGATAACTCATTGATGTAAATGAAGATACAATGTTACTTACTCCCTTAAATAAAAATGTGAAAGCAAAAAAGTAAGGGAGTATCATGGCGCTAAAGCTGATATTGTTGAGCATCATAAAGCCTATAAAAACATCTATAATACCACCTGCCAGCCACCATCCCCATCGGTGCGAGTGGCGGGAAGTATTGAATGCTATGATAAGTTGTGTGATGCCTATAAGTATTAGCATCCATAGCAGTGTGATGGTAATGGTAAAGTAGCCTATTGTAGGCGTGAAAAGAAACCAACAACCGCATGGTATGAGTATAATGCTCGGTAGTAGTACTATCCACCAATATCGAGACTTGCTCCAAAGAATTTTTTCGATAGTTTCCATGTTATCATTTTTAGGTTTATATGATAATATGATAACAATCGAGAGTAATAGTGGGTTTTAGAAGTTTAGGTAGAAATCTTTAGTCAATTCTATGTACTCCGTCGAATATTCGCCTGTAGCGGTGTGTATGGTGAGCAGTTGCTCGCTGCAGGGCGCAAAGTGGTTGCGACGCCATTCGCATAAGGCGCGCTTGGGTTGCTTGCGTGGTGTCGTACGAACCATAGTTAAGCGTGATGCCCCCCATCCATAGAGCATAGCTGTGTTATTTACATCTTGGTATAGATCGGCAGGTATGACAAGTGACAAATTTCCTTCGGGAGCAATTATGGTGCGTGCCTGACGAAAAATATCATCATATCGCAACGTGGTAGTGTGGCGTGCTGTTGTGCGTGCTGCATCGGGCGAGAGTAGTGATTGCTCAAAGTAGGGCGGGTTGGATATGATAGCGTTGAAGGGATGGTCGAAACGATCGGTTATCTGTGTAAAATCACCATTTATTACCTCTATTCGGTGTGCCCAGTTACTGCGCGCGATGTTTTCCCGAGCCTGTTGTGCAGCCGGTGTATCTATTTCTATTGCTGTTATATAGGTGTTTGTCGAGCGTTGTGCTGCCATGAGCGATAGTATGCCGGTACCGGCTCCTATATCCAGTATGTACCCCTGTGCCGGTATGTTGGCCCATGCGCCCAGCAGTACACTATCGGTGCCCACTTTCATGGCGCATAGTTCTTGATGTAATTCAAATTGTTTGAAACTAAACTTGCTGTCGGACATAGGCGTGTGTTGGGGATATTTTTTATACTGCAAAGTAAATAAAAATATGCGTTAAAAAGTCAATTTTGCGGAATGAATATAATTTTGGCACGCAACTTGTAATATATGTATACACCCCGTTGGGGTTGTATTTCATGTCATAATATGTCAGTTTTCTGCCATATTGGCAACTTCATAAATATGTAACACATTAAAGAGAAAAATATATATGTTTAACGACAACGACGAAAAAACTCCTATTATGCCTATTTTCGCCGAGATAAGTGGCTCGCTTGAAGAGGATAAAGTGGATATCAAAACCGAAGATTTGCCTATACTCACGCTGCGTAACATGGTTTTGTTTCCTCATGTAGCAATGCCCGTACTCATAGGTCGCAAAAAGACCCTCCGCCTTATCAAAGAGGCACAACGTAAGCGCATGCCTATCGGTGTTGCATGTCAGATTGATGCTGATGTAGAAGACCCGACTGTTCGCGACTTGTATCCCATCGGTGTAGTTGCCGAGGTACTTAAGGTTTTGGAGATGCCCGATGACACTACAACTGTCATATTGCAAGGTAAGCGTCGCATGCGATTGGGCGAGCAGACTGCCGATGAACCCTATATGCGTGCCAAATATACACTTATCGACGATGTATATCCCCAAGCCGGCGATAAAGAGTACGAAGCGCTGATGTTGTCAATCAAAGAGTTGATGATAAAGATGTTGCGTTCGGTGGGCGATACAGGCAAGGAGATGGCTTTTGCGGTAAACAATATCGACAATGCTACCTATCTTACCAACTTTGTCAGCTGCAATTCGCCGCTGGAAGCTACCGACAAGCAATCGTTGCTCGACAAGGATAGCCTCAAAGAGCGTGCTTTTGCCTTGTATGACATTTTGAGTCGCGAGGTGCAACTTATTGAAATAAAGGCCGATATACAATCGAAAACTCGTGAGGGTATCAATCAGCAACA
>JAEIGA010006419.1_pt1 | contig 17908 bp, 14 predicted proteins | sample 9270691 | NCBI WGS metagenome assembly JAEIGA01 (sample SAMN17057246, study PRJNA624740) | gut metagenome | biome: biome; isolation source: fecal sample | host: Bos grunniens | place: China: Xizang | collected 2019
ATAGTCTTGGGACAGCCGATTACCTGAATACCTGTGTTCTTTGCAGCATAGTACTCTGCAAGAACGCAAGCGTTAGTATTAGAGTCGTCACCACCGATGATTACAAGTGCCTGGATATTGAGCTCTTTAAGAATCTCAAGACCTTTCTCATACTGCTCTGTCTTTTCGAGTTTTGTACGGCCTGAACCGATAATGTCGAAACCACCTGTGTTGCGGTATGCATCCATGATTTCGGCAGTGATCTCCATGTATTTGTGATCAACAAGACCGCCGGGGCCCATGAGGAAACCGTAAAGACGGCTGTTTGGATTGAGCTTCTTTACACCGTCAAAAAGACCTGCGATAACGTTGTGTCCGCCGGGAGCCTGACCACCTGAAAGGATTACACCTACATTGATTGCAGGGAATTCCTGTGCTTCGCCACCTTTCTCGAATGTAACGATGGGCAAACCATAAGTGTTGGGGAACATGGCCTTGATAGCCTCCTGGTCTGCTACCGATTCGGTTGCAGCACCCTCACAAAGTTTAACTGTCCCGGTTAGAGCCTGGGGAAGTTTGGGCTGGTAAGCAGCCCTTGCCTGTTGCAATGCGCTAATTTTCATGTTAGTGAATATGTGTTTATTGTGTATAACGTTCTTTTGGCAAATTTCGCTTTTTTTCGCGACATTTGAAAGAGCTTTTCTCTTTTTTATCGTCTAAACATTAAAATATTCCTCTTTTTGCCTTCAGATGTTGTTTATTTTCCAACTAATGCATATCTTTACGAATGTAATTCAAATAAAACATAATTATGGCAAGTAGAAAGAATTTAAAGAAGGTTATTGCGTTTATTGTTGATGATTTGGCTACAGAGGCGTTCTTTGCTTCATACGATGCGCAGGGTGATACAGAGGCTTGGGTTTCTGTCTTCAATAGAATATTCGGTTTGAACAAGGAGTATGTTGCCCGTGTAAGCCACGTTGAACCGGGAATGCCTGCAAAGAAATATTTCAATGCATTGTGCGATTCATTCAATGCCGATGCAAAGGAAATCCATCAGGAAATAATTGCTTTGTCACAGCCTGAATAATGCTTAAAAGAGTGGCAACCTTTATGGTTGCTGTAATGTGTATCGCGGTTCTGTCGGCTCAGAGAGTCGATAGAACCGTTGCCCTTTCGATATCCGAGTATTTCAATGAATATACATCGGACAGGTGCGCTACGCGATATGCCGGTCTCGACCGTAAAAAAAACAATATCATTGTCAACAAGAGAAAGAGCGAGATTCTTATTTATTGCAATGATGCTTTCTTTGCGCAGCCATTCACGCCCGAAACGGTAAAACGTATATATGATGATATACGCGGATTGTTGCCAAAGAAATACAGAAAATACAAGATAAGGGTTGTCTGTAAGGGAAAATCAATAGATGATTGTATTCCTAATATATATCGTAAATGTGATATCGATGAAACCCGTCTTTGGGGTGATGTCAATTATGACGGCAATTCTTGGGTGAGTAACGTCTCCCGTCCTTTTAAAGTAAAATATGGTCTTGCAGGTAGACATCTGGCTGTCGGACAGAGCCATGGCAGGTATTATTCCGTTGCCGACAGTATATGGAAATGGCAACGTCCTTCGCTCTTCTGTGTAACCGAAGATCTGTTTACACAGTCCATAGTTGTTCCTTTCCTCATGCCGATGCTGGAAAATGCCGGCGCTCTTGTCTACACACCACGTGAACGCGACTGGCAACCGAATTGCGTGATTGCCGATAATGATGTGAGTGACGTGGGGGCATGTTATAGGGAAAGTGGGGGTAAAAAAAGTATCTGGCAAACAGATTCTTTTGGTTATGCACCTTTGAAAGATGTTTATACTGACAGTGAAAATCCTTTTGTTATGGGAACGTCGCGACATGTGGCGACGGCAGGAAAGGGAAAAGGTTCGGAAACATCGGCAGAGTGGCTCCTTTCTGTTCCTCAAGAGGGAGAGTATGCCGTTTATGTTGCATACCGCACATTTGAAAATTCCATTCCGGATGCCCGTTATACCGTTATGCATGCCGGTGGCTCAACTGAATATCTGGTGAATCAGACTATGGGCGGCGGTACTTGGGTGTATCTGGGAACACATACTTTTAGACCCGCTGAAAAGCAGCAGGGCGTGGTGCTGAGCAATGTGAGTAAGCATAAAGGTGTTGTAAGTGCCGATGCAGTGCGTCTTGGTGGCGGAATGGGGTGTGTCGCTCGTGGCGACTCTCTGTTGCAGACCAGTGGCTTGCCCCGATATCTGGAGGGTGCGCGATATAATTTGCAGACATCAGGTTTTCCTTATTATGTATATTCTACATATAATGGAGAAAACGATTACCGCGATGATATTAACAGCCGTTCTCATGCCTTGAATTATCTGTCGGGCGGTTCGATGTATAATCCCGATACTGTAGGGCTTGGTGTTCCTTTGGAACTCTCTTTCTCATTCCATTCCGATGCCGGTTACTCCGTGGGTGATTCCGTAGTAGGCTCACTTGGAATTGTAACCACTGATTTTGAATGCGATACGCTTGCCACCGGGCATTCGCGTTATATGTCGCGCGACCTTGCAACTCTGTTGCTTAATAATCTTCAGGATGATTTGCGCACCCAATTGGGGCTTGAATGGCAGGTACGCGGAATAATAGACCGCAATTATAGCGAATCGCGTATACCGCGTGTTCCATCTGTGATTTTCGAGTCGCTTTCGCATCAGAATTTTGCGGACCTTAAGTGCGGAATGAACCCGAATTTCAAGTTCGTTGTGGCGCGTTCGGTATATAAATCGTTGTTGAAGCATCTGGCTTATGTGCATGGCCGAAAATATGTGGTACAGCCTTTGCCGGTGAAGGAGTTTTCGAGCCGATTGTCAAAGGATGCCGCTTCTGTCCATCTGTCATGGACTCCGGTGGATGATCCGTGCGAACCCACAGCAAAGCCAAAAGCTTATGTGGTTTATACCAGAGTAGGAGATGGTGGCTTTGATAATGGAGTGGTGGTGAAGGAATTGCATTTTGACATGCCTGTCAAATGTGGCGAGATTTACAGTTTCAAGGTTGCCGCTCTCAATGATGGCGGTTGCAGCATGCCTTCCGAGATTCTCTCGGTGCATGTGTCGGACAAAACCTCAAAAAGGGTGCTTGTTGTGAATGGCTTTCATCGCTTGGATGCACCGTACTCTGTATCCACAGAAGAACGTGTCGGCTTTGATATGGAGATAGATCCGGGAGTTGCATATATCCGTACTCCTGAATTCTGTGGCAACCAGCTCGATCTTCTTCGTGAGAATATAGGATACGAAAATGGATTGGGTTTGAGCGGAAGCGAATACGAGGGATTGCTTGTTGCCGGTAATAGCTTCGATTATCCGTTTGTGCATGGAAAAGCCTTGGCGGCAAACGGGGTAACCTTTGTATCTTGTGGAAGCGATGCTTTGATGTCCGGACATGTGAATCCGGCGGACTATGATGCGGTGGATTTGATTCTTGGCGTGGAAAAACGCGGTGGAACGGGTGTTGGGCTTGGATATTATGGAGAATACAAGACCTTTCCATTGAAATTGCAGAACAAGATAAGGGATTATTGCAAAGCGGGAGGCAGGCTGTTTGTCAGCGGTGCATATATTGCCGGTGATATGTATGCCGATGAGCATGATAGAAAATTCATCCGCGATGTGTTGCGTTTGGATTATGGAGGCACGGTGTATGACCTTGCAGAAACCGATATTTTGGGTTCTGGCTTGGATATGCCGGTTTTCAGTAAGGCGAATGCCGACTGTTATGCTGTACCTTCGTCCGATGTGCTTGTACCTATAAATGATGCGTTTGTTTCATTTGTATATAAAGGTAGCAGGAAAAGTGCCGGTGTGGCATATTCGGGGGATTACAGGGTACTTTCTACGGCATTCCCGTTTGAAGCCATTGCCGATGAGGAAAAACGCATTAAACTTATGGGTGCAGTGTTGAACTTTCTCCTTGAGTGATACTGCTTTGGAAAAGAATTTTGGTTTTGTTGTGAAAATTACTTTTATAAATCTTTGCCGTTACAAAAAAAAAGAGTAATTTTGCACGCTGAATAGAATAAAGCACTTTTTGAACAAAAACATATAAAATATATAAGACGATGAAAAGAACTTTCCAACCCTCTAACAGAAAGAGAAAAAACAAACACGGTTTCCGTGAGAGAATGGCTACAAAGAATGGCCGCCGCGTATTGGCTGCTCGTCGTGCAAAAGGACGTGCTAAGCTTACAGTTTCTGACGAATACAACGGTAAGAAGAAGTAATTGCAATTGATGTCAGGTTTTACCTGTCTATATAAATTTGCAAAGCAACAAGGAAGGGATTTTCTCTTCCTTGTTGCTTTTTATGCTCTTTATAACCACTTTACTTGTAAAAAATCTCTTAAATATTGTTTAATTGAAATTGAACTATTATTTTTGCTTTCTATATTTGAGGTATATCACAGAATGTGATGTTTTGTGCTCGGAATAATTAATTAATAGATATTTATGAAAAGAATATTTTCTGTTTCTTTTGTGTCTGTCGTGGCTTTTTCACTTATGTTGATGGGCTGTGGCAACAAGGACGGTGTGAATATTACTGTGAACAACACCGCGTCGGGTAGTGCATTCTTTGCAAATTCTACCGAAAAAACAAGAGAAGTTTCGGTTGGCGATACCGTAACCATCGTTGCGACTCCAAAGGAAAATTGTGAGTTTGCCGGTTGGTATGTGGGAAAAGAGAAAACTCCCAAGAGTACCGAAGCCAACTACACTTTCGTTGCTTCCGAGAGCATTTCGCTGGTAGCGAGATTCGCAAAGTCTCCTACAGTTTCAATCTGCCGAATAGGTAATGGTGATGTTGTCTTCACTGATTCTTCGGAGAGCTCAAAGATTGTAAAGTCTGGTACAGAGGTTACTGCTGTTGCTACACCTGATGAGAACTGCGAATTCATAGGTTGGTATGTTGATGACAACAAGGTAAGTGATGCCAATGAATATTCTTTGAAAGTAACAAAGAGTGTAACATTGGCTGCCAAGTTTATAAAGAGTCCTGTCATATCGGTAAGCAACACTGAGTGTGGTGCTGCTTCTATTGCCGGTCATGCAGAAAAATCGGTGATTCTTCTTACAGGTACCGATGTGACCGTTGTGGCTGCTCCTGATAAGGACTGTGAATTTGAAGGATGGTTTGCCGGTAATAAAATGGTATGTAAAGAGCTGAATTATTCTTTCAAGGCATCCAATAACGTTGCTTTGGTTGCAAAGTTCTATCCTAGCCCTGTTGTTACAGTAGATGTCAAGGGTAAAGGTGCTGCATCGTTTGCTGATATTGCCGAGAAGACAAAGGTGGTGCTGTTGAACACAGAGGCTACAGTTGTGGCAACACCCGAAAAGAATCATGAGTTTGTGGCATGGTATGCCGGTGATGCTGTTGTAAGCAAAGATGCGGAATATACATTTGTTGTTTCCGAGGATGTTGATTTGATTGCAAAGTTCAAGCCATCTCCTATTGTTTCTATCAGCAATAGCGAAAATGGTTCTGTAGCATTCGCTGCTTCTAACGGTAAGACAGCAATTGTGCTTTCTGGAACAGAGATTACAGTAACTGCAACTCCAGATGAGGGATTTGAACTTTACGGTTGGTTTGCCGATGGTTCAAAAAATCCTGTAAGCAAGGATTTGGCATATACTTTTGCAGTTGATAAGAATGTGAAACTGTATGCTGAGTTCAGAAGAACTCTCAATGGTTATGATTATGTAGATTTGGGTTTGCCAAGCGGTCTTAAATGGGCTGCTTATAACGTGGGCGCAGCATCTCCCGAAGAGTGTGGAGGTTATTATGCTTGGGGTGAAACCGAAGAGAAGAAGGATTATACTTGGGATACATACAAATATTTTGAAAACAGCTATAATCTTGTAACAAAATATTGTCTACATGAGCGTAATGGTGTTGTTGACGGTAAGAAAGTGCTTGAAGCCGGTGACGACGTGGCTAATGCCAACTGGGAAAATATCTGGCGTATGCCTACTTGGGATGAGTTCGATGAACTCTGTAAGAAGTGTACTTGGGAATGGACTACAATGAACGAGGTTGCAGGATATAAGGTCACAGGTCCTAATGGCAACAGTATTTTCTTGCCTGCAGCAGGTTACCGTAACGAGGATGACACCCACAATGCAAAAAGCGGTGGTTATTATTGGACAAGCTCTTTGATTGGTAGCAATTGTAACGGAGCATATTATCTGATGTTCGACAATTCTGAACGCCTCAAGGGTGATTTTGCTCGCCGTTATAGCGGTCGTAACGTACGTGCAGTATTCAAGAAGTAATAAATCCGAATAGAAAAGTCGGGAGCTGCGTGGCAATGCCACGCAGCTCCCGATTCTTTTTACCTGTTGCTGAATATCAGCATCTGTTCATCTGCATCAACCGTTACTGGGCTGTTTTTATCTATTGCACCGGCAAGCAACTGCTTTGAGAGGTCGTTCAGCAATAGTCTTTGTATGGCTCTTTTTATCGGTCGTGCACCGAATTCCGGGTCAAAGCCCACCTTGGCTATGAACTTTATTGCTCTGTCGCTGACATGTAGAGTAACATCATTCTCTTTTAGAAGATTGGTTATTGATGTTGTCTGCAGGCGTACAATCTGTTCTATCTCTTCCTGGTTCAGGGGGGTGAACATTATTGTCTCGTCAATGCGATTAAGGAACTCCGGACGTATTGTCTTTTTCAGCATCTCCATTATCTTCTCCTTTGTTTCCTCAATAAGAAATTCTCTGTTGCCTTCGTTTATCTTCTCGAACTGCTCCTGGATATATGCGCTTCCAAGGTTGCTGGTCATTATTATAATGGTGTTCTTGAAGTTTACCACACGGCCTTTGTTGTCGGTGAGACGACCGTCGTCGAGAACCTGCAACAGAATGTTGAATACATCGGGATGAGCCTTCTCTATTTCGTCGAACAATACTACGGAGTATGGCTTGCGACGTACGGCTTCGGTGAGTTGTCCGCCTTCATCGTATCCTACATATCCCGGAGGGGCACCGATGAGGCGTGATACCGAGAATTTTTCCTGATATTCGCTCATATCGATTCTAGTCATCAACGACTCGTCGTTGAACAGATATTTTGCCAATGCTTTTGCAAGTTCTGTCTTTCCCACGCCGGTTGTACCAAGGAATATGAACGAGCCTATAGGACGTTTCGGGTCTTGCAGACCGGCACGGCTGCGACGTACAGCGTCGCTTACTGCCTGTATGGCCTCCTCTTGTCCGATTACGCTTTTATGCAGTTCTTCCTCCAGGGTGAGCAGTTTCTCGCGCTCGCTCTGTAGCATCTTGCTTACAGGAATTCCGGTCCAACGTGCAACCACATCTGCGATGTCTTCTGCGGTAACCTCCTCTTTAATCATGGCATTGTTGCCCTGTGTCTCGTGCAGTTTCTCCTGTGTCTCGGCTATCGTTGTTTCCAGTTCCTTGATTTTTCCGTATCTTATTTCCGCAACACGTCCGTAGTCGCCTTCGCGTTCTGCTCTTTCTGCCTCGAATTTAAGTTCTTCAATTTCGTGCTTTGCGTTCTGGATACGGTCGGCAAGTTCCTTCTCGTGTTGCCATTTCGCGCGTTTGATTTTTTCTTCTTCCTTGAGTGTGGAAATCTCTTTGGCGAGCATGTTCAGTTTTGGCTCGTCCTTTTCGCGCTTTATGGCTTCGCGCTCTATCTCCAATTGTTTGATGTGGCGTGAAATCTCGTCGAGCTCTTCGGGCAGCGAATCGCGCTCCATGCGAAGTTTCGATGCGGCCTCGTCAATCAGGTCGATAGCCTTGTCGGGAAGGAATCGTTCTGTAATGTAGCGGTCGCTGAGCGTAACTGCCGCAATAAGGGCATCGTCCTGTATGCGTACTTTATGATGGCTTTCATATCGTTCCTTGAGTCCGCGCAGAATGGATATGCTGCTCATCTTGTCCGGCTCGTTTACCATTACACTCTGAAAACGGCGCTCAAGTGCCTTGTCTTTTTCAAAGTATTTCTGGTATTCGTCAAGTGTGGTCGCGCCAATTGAACGCAACTCTCCGCGTGCCAATGCCGGTTTCAGTATGTTTGCGGCATCCATCGCGCCTTCTCCTTTACCAGCACCCACAAGGGTGTGAATCTCGTCGATGAAGAGTATTATTCGACCATCGGCTTTTGTTACCTCATTTATTACGGCCTTAAGACGCTCCTCGAATTCTCCCTTGTATTTGGCACCGGCAACAAGTGCGCCCATGTCGAGCGAGTATATCTGCTTGTCGCGAAGATTGTCGGGGACGTCTCCTCTTACAAGGCGGTGTGCAAGACCTTCGGCTATCGCGGTCTTTCCGGTTCCCGGTTCTCCTATAAGTATCGGATTATTCTTTGTGCGACGGCTCAATATCTGCAGGATACGTCTTATCTCGTCGTCTCTGCCTATCACGGGATCCAATTTTCCGCTTTTTGCCGCCTCGTTTAGGTTTATCGCATACTTTTCCAGTGCCTGATAGTTATCCTCGGCACTCTGTGACTTTACATTCTCCCCTTTGCGAAGTTCTTTTGTCGCTTTTTCGAGTTCGCTTCTGTTCGCACCATTGCTGTTAAGAATCTTTGCAACAGGGTTGTCTTCGTCGGCAATTGCAATCAACAGCGGTTCTATGGATACGAATTCGTCACCATATTGCTTGGCTACGGTTTCGGCTTTTGTGAGTACTTTGTTGCTCTCCCTGCTGAAATAGGGGCTTCCGCCACTCACTTTAGGCAGGGATGCAATAAGATTATCAACCTCGTTCTTTACCTTATTTATATTGCAACCTGCTTTCTGTAATAGGAAAGAGATTATCTGTTCGCCACATTTCAGAACTCCTCCCATTATGTGAGCAGGTTCAATAACTTGCTGTCCGTTGCTCTGTGCAATGTTTACAGCCTCCTGAATTGCCTCTTGGGCTTTGTTTGTAAATTTGTTAAAATTCATATCATTAATCTCCTTTCGTATGGATATATAACAAATAACAAACCAAATATATCAGTTACGCCATTATGGCATTTTGTATGTCATAATGGCGTAACTGTAAGATCTCTAAATTGATATCAGTATTTCTTTGTCGGCATTTTGTGGGGAGAAATCATGTTCTCCGGACGCAGGAGTTCGTCGAGTTCTTCCTGTGATAGCAGTTTTTCTTCCAGCACAAGGTCGTATACACTGCGGTTCTCCTTTAAGGCGCGTTTTGCAATTTTCGCGCTGTTCTCATAGCCGAGTACAGGATTCAGGGCTGTAACGATACCTATGCTTCCAAGAACCAGTTCTTTGCAATGTCCTTCGTTTGCGGTGATTCCGTCCACACAAAGCACGCGCAGGCGTGTTATACCTCGCAACAACATGCGTATAGAAGATATGATGGCATGTACGATAACCGGTTCCATGACATTCAACTGCAACTGTCCTGCTTCTGCGGCGAATGTTACTGTAAGGTCGTTGCCGATTACGCGGAAACATATCTGGTTCACAACTTCGGGAATTACGGGATTTACCTTACCGGGCATGATACTTGAGCCGGGCTGCATCGGTGGCAGGTTTATTTCGTTCAAACCACAGCGTGGACCGCTTGAGAGAAGTCGCAGGTCGTTGCATATTTTCGATAGTTTCACTGCCAGGCGTTTGAGTGCCGAAGAGTACATTACCGATGAACCGGCATCGGGTGTTGCCTCAACCAGGTTGCCTGCAAGCACGAATGGTTTGCCTGATATGGCACGCAATGCGTCAACGCAGGCTTGTGCATATCCCGGTTCGGTGTTGATTCCTGTACCGATTGCTGTTGCTCCCATGTTTACCTCCAGGAACAGACGTGCCATCTCGTTCAGTCGGCTTACCTCTTCGTCGAGTGTTACTGCAAATGCCTCGAATTCCTGTCCAAGAGTCATCGGCACGGCATCCTGCAACTGGGTGCGTCCCATCTTTATGACTTTGTCGAACTCCTTGCCTTTTGCGCGGAAGGCTTCGATAAGGCGTTTCAACTCGCGTACCAGGTCTTCGTTATGTAGTATGAAACACAATTTGAACGATGTGGGGTAGGCGTCGTTTGTGGATTGCGACAGGTTTACATGGTCGTTGGGGTGGCAATATTGGTATTCGCCTTTCTGATGTCCGAGTATTTCGAGTGCGCGGTTAGCAACAACTTCGTTGATGTTCATGTTGGTTGATGTACCTGCACCGCCCTGTATAAGGTCTACGGGGAACTGGTCTACCAGTGCGCCTTCCATTATTTCTTCACATGCTTTTTTGATGGCAGAACCAATCTCCTCGTCAAGTGTTCCAAGCGAAACATTTGCATGGGCTGCAGCCCATTTTACCATGGCAAGAGCCTTTACGTAATAGGGGTGGTCGCTGATGGTGATGCCGCTTATATCTTTGAAGTTTACCATCGCTCTCAGGGTCTGTACTCCATAATAAGCATCGGCGGGAACCTGTATCTCGCCCAAAGAGTCATGTTCAAGACGTGTCTTCATGATATTTATGATTTATATGGTTGTTTTAAGTATATAATGCTTGTGATACTGTATTTGTTTCTTGCGGCAAGTACATATCGTAAGTCTACTTCAAATATAGATATAAAAAATTGTAATGACGAAATAAATACGGATTATTTATAAAAATAATCATCGGCAATGGTTTCTGCCATTGCCGATGATTGTCTCTGTTGTGAAAAAGATTATTCCTTTGTCTCTGCATAACGCTTGTTCAAACCTTCTGTAATCTGGTTTGTAACGTCGTATGCTGGATTTGCGTAAAGCAGGTTCTCGCCGAGCTTGGTGATGATGAAATCGTATCCGGCCTCCTTGTTGAACTCTTCAACGAACTTGTTTATTGAATCGCGAAGAGCCTGATTCTTGAGTAAACCTTCTCTTTCAAATTCCAAAGTCAGGTTCTGCTCCAACTGAACTATTTCCTGCTCCTTTTCTACAATGCGGTTATACTCGCTCTGTGCACGCTCGGGAGTTGCGTATACATTATTCTTGTATTTGCGCTCAAAGTCGGCCTGATCTGCTTGTAGTGCCTTGTACTTTTCGGTGAGCTTCATTTTGATATCCTCTTCCTTGCGCATCATCTCTTTGTTGATGTCCTGTGCAAAGTTGTATTTGCTCATAAGAGAATCAAGGTTTACATAAGCAACCTTAAGAGCGTTGCCGGTCTGCTCTGTCTGTACAGTCTGCGCAGTCTGTTCATTTGCAGACGGTGTGCACTGTGCAAACATCAGGATTGATGCAAATGCAATTGCGAGAATAGAGTTCTTTGTGAAATTTTTCATAAACTGTATTTTTATTTTTTGTTTGTTTCTCTTACTGCCATCGGGTTTTCCTTGCGTGCGTCCCTATCCTGTGATTGGGCGCATTTTATACCTCTCTTACGCATGTTCCTGTTTCCGCCGATGTGTATGTTCGGAAATTTGCCGTTCTTCTTTATGATTATTGTTATGGAAAGTAATGCAACGCTTATTGCAATTATTATCAATGTATATAATAAAGTTTTGAACATTTCCGTTATTTTTGTAGTCTGTATCGTAAGGGAGTACAAAGATAGTGTTTTTATCGGCATTTTTTCCTTATTGGCGATGTGAAAAAACGGTAAAAATGAGCGATTTACCGCATATTTAAATATTTTTTACAATAGTTGCGCAAGTATTAACAAATTTAAACTATAATTAAGATGGAACAACTTAAACTACAACCCGAATCGGTGTTCAATTATTTCCTTGAAATATGCAAGATACCTCATGGCTCAAAAAACGAGGCTCAAATTTCTGCTTACTTGCAGGATTTCGGAAAGCGACTCGGTTATGAAACTCTTGCAGATGAAGTGGGTAATGTGCTAATAAAGAAACCTGCATATCCCGGTTATGAGAATCGCAAGACCATAATTCTGCAAGGTCATATGGATATGGTGTGCGACAAACGTCCCGATGTGGAGCACGATTTTACAAAGGATCCGATTCGTACCTTTGTTGACGGCGAGTGGCTGAAGGCTCAGGGAACAACTCTTGGCGCAGACAACGGTATTGGTGTTGCCGCAGCGATGGCGGTGCTTGCCGACAAGGAACTTAAGCATGGTCCTGTAAACTGTCTGTTCACTATAGACGAGGAAACCGGTCTTACCGGTGCCGAAAAACTTACATCGGAGTTCTTGCAGGGTGATATACTCGTGAACCTTGATTCCGAGGACGAAGGTGAAATGTTTATCGGTTGTGCAGGTGGTGTATGCAATTATGCGGAATTTACCCATGATTGGGTAGCTGTTCCTCAGGGATATTTCTTCCTTAAGATTGATATAAACAGTCTCACCGGTGGTCATTCGGGTGATGATATAAATAAGGAGCGTGCAAACGCCAACAAACTCATGGCACGTTTCTTGAATAAGGTTTCAGGCAAGTACGATTGCTATCTGTGTGAGATAAGTGGCGGCAGTCTTCATAATGCAATTCCTCGTGACGCATCTGCTGTCATTGCAGTTCCTTCAGCTGACAAGGAGTCGGTTCGTGTTGATTTCAATATATTTGCAGCAGAGGTTCAGGCGGAGTATTCTGTAACAGAACCTGCAGCGCGTTTTACAATGCAGAGCACCGATGCTGTGGAGAAAGCCATTGACCGTGAATCGGCAAAGAAACTTCTGCTTTCGTTGCAGGCTGTATTCAACGGTGTCTATGCAATGAGTGTCGACATGCCCGGTCTGGTTGAGACATCGAGCAACCTTGCTTCGGTGAAACGTACCGGTGAAAATACTCTGCTTGTTACGGCAAGCCAGCGCAGTTCTGTGGAATCGGCTCGCGATAATGTCTCAGATACCGTGCGTGCGGCATTTGAGTTGGGTGGTGCTGTTGTTACCACAAGTGGCGGTTATCCCGGTTGGAAACCGAATGTGAAATCCGAAATCCTTAAGGTGGCTTGCGATACATATAAGGAACTTTTTGGTGCAGAAGCAAAAATCAAGGCAATTCATGCCGGTTTGGAGTGTGGTTTGTTCCTCGAGAAGGCTCCCGGCTTGGATATGATTTCGTTCGGCCCCACAATGCGTGGCGTGCACTCGCCCGATGAACGTCTTCACATTGCTTCTACCGAGCGTTGGTGGCGTCATCTTGTGGCACTTCTTGAGAATGCTCCGCAAAAGTGATTGTCTGAGCAATAAAAAGACTGTTTCGTCGTTACATATTCAATAATATGTATCCACGATGAAAAAACAGGTTATAGCCTTTTGCATGATATTGATGTCGGTATTCTTCGTTGCTTGCAACGAAGATGCCGGCTTTTCTTCTTCTCCGTCGTTGAGGCTTGAATTCTCGTCCGACACCATCTCTTTCGACACACTTTTTACCGACCGTGTTTCGCCTTCGGCAATGTTCACGGTGCGAAACAGAAACAAGAATTCTTTGCGCATAAGCGAGGTGAGGCTGGCGAGTGGTGGCAGTTCGGGTTTCAATGTTCTGGTCGATGGGCAGTACGGAACGGTCATGCGCGACCTGGAGATTCGTGCCAAGGACAGCCTTTTCGTGGTTGCATCGGTAAAGCTCGAAAGGAACGGGCTTGACACACCTTATCAGGTAAGGGATTCACTGCTATTTACACTGGAGAGTGGTGTGGTGCAGCAGGTGCAGCTTGTTGCGCATGGCAGGGATGTCGTATTCATGTATGCCGACTCAATTCTTTCTGATACAACATTTACCGCAGGGCATTATGTGGTATACGACAGTCTGAGAGTTACTGAAAATGCCGTGCTGAACATTGAAGAGGGTGCTATATTCTATTTTCACGACAAAGCATTCCTGAAAGTGGAAGGTGCTTTGAATATCAAGGGCAGCTATAATGCTCCTGTAGTGTTCCGTGGCGACAGGACCGATAATCTTTTCGATTATCTGCCATACGACCGAGTGCCCGGCAAATGGGGTGGTGTCCTTATTGCTTCAACAAGCAATGGCAATATGATTGAGCATTGCGATATCCACGGTGCCGAATATGGAATCAAGGTAGAGCGTGGCGATACTGCGGTTAAGCGTCTTTCTGTGGCATCGTCCAAATTACAGAATTTTGCAGGTAATGCCCTTGAACTGCATGCGGCACATGTTGATGTAACAAACTCTCTTATTGCCAATGCGCAGGGTAATTGCGTCAAGGTCGTTGGTGGTGATGTGGCATTTACGTACTGCACCATAGCAAATTTCTATGTATGGAAACAGCGCGATGTGGCTCTTGCATTGCATAATAATTTTGAGGGCGAACCAATGCCTCTGCATGGTGCCTCGTTCAGAAACTGTATTATAACCGGAACAAAGGCGGATGAACTTATGGGGTATTTTGAGGCTTATGGAGATACTGTTCCCAATTCTGTGAATTACCATTTCGAAAATTCGTTGATAAATACAATTCAGGCAGAGGACAGTTGCTTTGTGAATGTTGTGTACGATATTGTTGATGAGGAGCCTTTTGCAAAGGCGCATTTTGTGAAAATCGACAATCAGGTCTTTGATTATGATTTTCATCTTACCGAGGAGTCAAAGGCACGCGGCATAGCCTCGGACGAACATCTCGACCTATTCCTTTATGACCTTGAAGGCGTAGTGCGTGAGGCAGGCAATATCGATGCAGGATGTTATGTGTATAAGCCTGTTGAGGAAGAGGCTGCAGAATAATCTCTACTCGTGGTGATAGGGCAGATGGTTGATGATGGTATATGCCCTGTAGAGTTGCTCAATGAACAACAGACGTATCATCTGATGTGAAAAAGTCATCTTTGAGAGCGAAAGTTTCTCGTGTGCGGCATCGTACACTTTCTGTGCGAATCCATAAGGACCTCCTACAATGAAAACCAGTCGTTTTGTCGAAATGTTCTGCTTGTGTTCTATCCACGACGCAAACTCTGTTGAACGGAACTCCCTGCCGCCTTCGTCGAGCAATACAACGCGGTCGCCCGGAGTAATGGCCTTCAGGATAAGTTCACCTTCCATCTCTTTCTGTTGGGCTTCGCTCAGTTTCTTTGCGTTTTTCAGTTCGGGGATAACCTCCATGTCGAACTGTACGAAATGTCCTACACGCTGTGTGTAGTCTTTGATTCCGGCTGTAATATTGTTGTCTACAGTGCGTCCGACAACAAGTAAGGTGATTTTCATTGCTCTTTAGTTATAATATCGTTACGAAGATACTATAAATTTGTCTTTCTTCTTTGCTTCAATAACAAGAATTGTATATCTTCGCAAAAAATAGTATTCAATATTTCTTATTATGAACGTAAAAGACGAACTTATCGATAGACTTATCGATTTAGCATTTGCCGAGGATATCGGTGATGGAGACCATACAACCCTTTCGACAATCCCTGCTGATGCAATGGGAAAGAATATGCTTCTTATCAAGGAAGACGGTGTTCTTGCCGGTGTTGATATGGCAAAGCGCATTTTTGCCCGTTTCGACAAGGATTTGCAGGTTGAAGTGCTCATCGAGGATGGTGCCGAGGTCAAGAAAGGTGATATTGCGATGTATGTTACAGGTAGCGTACGTTCATTGTTGCAGACAGAGCGTCTTATGTTAAATGTAATGCAGCGTATGAGCGGTATCGCTACAATGACACGCAGATATGTGCGCCAGCTCGAAGGTACAAACACTCGTGTCCTTGATACACGCAAGACAACTCCCGGTATGCGTATCATGGAAAAGGAGGCAGTACGCATCGGTGGTGGTGTGAACCATAGAATCGGTCTGTTCGATATGATTCTTATCAAGGATAACCACGTTGATTTCGCCGGCGGTATCGAGCAGGCTGTTTCACGTGCCAAGGAGTACTGCAAGGAGTGTGGCAAGGAACTCAAGATAGAAGTGGAGGTTCGTACACTCGAGGATTTGCAGAAGGTCCTCGATATGGGTGGTATCCAGCGCATCATGTTCGACAACTTTGATACTGAAAAGACACGTAAGGCGGTTGAAATGGTTGCAGGTCGTTTCGAGACAGAATCATCGGGCGGTATTACATTCGATACTTTGCGCGACTATGCTCTCTGCGGTGTGGATTTCATCTCTGTAGGTGCTCTCACTCACTCTGTCAAGGGACTTGATATGAGCTTTAAGGCAGTTCAGTAAAACTTACAAGGATATATTCTTAAATGCAGTATGAACAATCCTGTAATATGGTTGTTTGTACTGCATTAAATGTTTTTGATTATGGGAAACGAAGAATTCATGCGTCAGGCAATAGAACTCGCAGTGGATAATGTAAGGAATGGTGGTGGACCGTTCGGTGCTGTGATAGTAAAAAACGGAGAGGTTGTTGCAACGGGAGTCAATAGAGTAACAGCCAATAACGACCCTACGGCTCATGCCGAGGTGAGCGCAATACGTGCCGCGTGTATAAAACTGGGCACATTCGATTTGAGCGGTTGTGTAATTTATACCTCATGCGAACCTTGTCCCATGTGTTTGGGAGCTATATATTGGGCGCATCTCGACAAGATATATTATGGTGCCGACCAGCACGATGCGGCAAGAGTTGATTTCGACGATTCTTTTATTTATCGTGAATTGGAATTGAAACCCGAACTGCGCAAAAAGCCTGCAGAGAATATTCTGCACGACGAAGCTCTGGTTCCGTTCCGTGCATGGCTTGAAAAGAATGACAAGGTGAAATATTAGAGTTCCAACTCGTATGTGTCATAAATGGTTCCGCGTCCGCCGAATCCTTCTTTCTGTGCAATTAGACCGGTGTTCAGGAATCTGCCACCCTGTTCTGTCGAGATTCCGAAGTCGAAATACTCAAAACCATTAAGGTGTTCTTTGATTATCTGTTCGAACAGATAGTCCAGTACGCCAATTCTGCGTCCTTCATCTGTGGTTGCCGTATATTGAAGATGTGCCACGTTCTTCATCTGGTAAACCAGATATCCGCCTAAGGTATTGCCTGTGTTGTCGGTAATGCGGAAAAGTTTTATATTCTCCGGAAACAGACTGTGCAGTAATTCTATTTCTTGCAGGCTATGTACAGGCGTTGCCTGGTGTTTGCTCATAAGTCTGTTTGTGAGTATTTCCCAGAACGCTTCGAAGTTGTTGTCTTTCACAATGTTCAGCCGGCTTTTGGCGGCTGATGTCAGCTTTCTTCTGCCTTTGAATGGCAAGGCGTTGCTCAATTTTATTGTTGTGGAAATCTTGCGTTCGGTAAGCTTCGCGTCGTTGCGGAACAGTGCATACAAATCCTCTTCACACGGGTATCTGTGATAAATATGAGGTATGGGCTTATAGATGATTTTTTTAGCGCAGCTTTCTTCTTTGAAAAACTTGATGATGGCGTCGAATATATTCAGAATTTTTTCGGCACCGGTGGTATCATTCAACAATAATCCGCCGTAGGTCAATCCCTGGTGCGAATATAATATCTGTAGCTCTGCATTGATATTTGCCGGAAACAGGGCGCACAGCTCTTCGTTTTCATATATCATCAACGAGTAATCTGTAAAGCGGTGGGCGTGGTAGTCCATGTAATCGCGCATAAACAGGAATGTTCCGTTGCGGGACTCCTTTACAAAGGCATCCCATTGCTCTTTTCTGCTACTATTGTATCTTATAATGTTGAACATACTCTTATTATTCTTTTCAAAATTAGTGATTTTGCCCGTCATATACTAATATAAAAAGATAAAGTTGGGGCTAAATAGCAGTTTTTTTTAATTTTCTTGAAAATAATGCTGTCAATATTTGCGTATCTCGATGAATCGTACTACCTTTGCAACGCAAAATAAGGGCGTAAGCTACCAAATGGAAGTTTGGGTGAGTGGCTGAAACCAGCAGTTTGCTAAACTGCCGTACGGGTTACCGTACCGGGGGTTCGAATCCCCCAGCTTCCGCTTATTTTTGCAAA
>JAEIGA010006420.1_pt1 | contig 17907 bp, 8 predicted proteins | sample 9270691 | NCBI WGS metagenome assembly JAEIGA01 (sample SAMN17057246, study PRJNA624740) | gut metagenome | biome: biome; isolation source: fecal sample | host: Bos grunniens | place: China: Xizang | collected 2019
CCCTTAGTTATTTGGAAGCGAACATGATAAAATGAAAATTGTATTTATATTATTAGTCACTTGAAAGTTTTTATACTCCCCTATCGTGCATTTTGTTTTTCTGCCGTCAAAGGCTAAATTCTTGCCATCAATTTGACTTTATGATAATATATAATCGAGAGGTGATTATATGGAAAAGGAACGGAAAGCAATCACTTTAAGAGTGTCCCCACAGTTAAAATTTCAAATAGATAAAGCCGTCGCAGAAGATGGCGATAGTACAATAAATTCGTGGCTTATTAAGGTTGTAAAAGAGTATCTTGAGAATAAAAATGTAAAAAAATAGGGGCGGCAGAATTAATCTGCGCCTCTATAAGTTTATCATGTTACTTTTTTAATTCTTCTACCAATTGCTCGATCTTGTTAGTAATATAAACATCTACATCACCATACACTTCTTCTATGATGCCGCCAGATTCATCTGTGATCTGTTGCATCACGGTGTTGTATGTCTTTTGAAATGCTTCCTTTTGAGCATCTGCGTCGAATAAATTTTCTGCTTTGAGTTGTTTTACATATGTACTCGTTGTTGTTTCAACCGCTGCCACAATCATGTCTGTGACATTACCAAGCACTGCTTGCACTTTTTCGCTCTTCATTTTGGATTTATTTTTCTCATACAAAGACTGCAAATACTTGCATGCAAATGTGGTCAACACGGGCACTGCGGCAGTAATAATAGCATATAAAATGTTTTGTAACAAATCCATATCTATCTCCTCCTATTAGCCATTTCGTTTATGATATTCTGGAAAATTCTGATGATTGTAATATTCACAAATAAATTTATATTCAGCCTCACCAGCGCCATTCTGCTTTAGACGGTCGGAATATTTTGTGAAGACAGCACGAATGTGATCCATCTCCTCTGGGTGCAATCTAATGCCTCTACGACATCTGTTCCCACAGTCGAATAATTCAGAACGCAACCTATCAGCCTCGTTCTCAAGAACATTATGCTCAACTCGTGTTAATCTTTGCTCAACTTTCTTGTCGTTTTCCAACGACTTATTCATTTTATCATCGATCTCGTTCATTTTAGTGGTCAATTGGTTATATTGTGACTGACGTACAAATGAATCAACAATCCATTTGCGAAATGGTTTAATAATTGTAATTGCTAGTGTAATACAAGCAGAAATACAACCAACCACAGCAGCTATATTTAAAAATACTTGCATGGTGTTTCACTCCTAGTTATTATTGTGTTTTTATATTGTTAATTTCTGCTTTTAATGCATCAATTTCTTTTTGTAATTTTTGAATCATATGAGTATTAAGTGCAATAAACTCAGAATATCTCAATGAATAATCATAAACTATATTCCCGTCCGCATCTAACACTACATTGTTATTATCATCTATATGTTCATCTTTACAAAATCCTGCAAAATCTTGACCTGTAAGTCCTATACGGGCCAATGAGTCTTCGACATCCTGCGCTACAAACCCATAATGTGTTCTACCACTAGACCCATTTTTTAACTTATATGTGATAGGCTTTAACTCATTAAATAGTCTTTCTTGAACGTTAGACATCGCCACTATATCTTGTTTTTTATTTCTATCAGATGTGGATATCGTTGCATTTGCCGCATACAATTGATTCCATTTACGACCACTACTTCCTAAATTCATAATTCCATCATTATATTCACTAGGCACATAGACATTCTCGCTATTAATTGCTATGCCCGCTTCCACTCCAGCAGATGTGTTTGTTCCTGTTCGGAAATACAATATATGATCATCAGTCACACCATCATTGGCATCTGCATAAATGCGAGCTTTGCAATTGTTGCCCTCATTACCATTGGCAAAATAAAGATTGCCTTTCACAGCCCCTCTAAATTGAAGTTGCTTGGGGCGCACATCTAAAATTGTGGAATTATTATTATCTCCAACCCATCCAAGTCCGATTGTTACACCGTCCGTTCCTCTAACAAGTATATCGTGGTTCTTGCCATCTGCCCATTGACAAAAAATATTAAAGTTCCTATCACCATAAGCGCCTGTACAACCAAATTGACTGCCCGTTACGATAGGCCATTTGCATTCAAACATATTGCTTGTTTCAGCTTTTTTGCCAAACGCAATACCTGTTCCATCAGATTTAATGTTCACAACTCTTGATTCGCCATATACTGTTTGAGTAGAAATTTTGTATTCTTCTCCGAAACCATCCGTAATCACAGCATAGACACGATATGTCGATGTCGTGTTATCTAAGTTTATCGATATTGATGATGTTTCTGCACTATATATACTATGTGTGATTGTTTTGGTTTTTGTAACATTCCCGGTGGTGTAATATATGTTAACATACGCACCGCTGCGTTTTAGAATATCAGAAAATATGGCTTTGTATGTACATGTCAAAGTAACACCAGATCGAGATATCTTAAAGTCTTTAATCGAAGGGTTGTTATATTCAATACAAGTTATTGTTTGCGTCTTAGGGGCACTTTTTCTGTTTCTCGTATCTGTGACAGTAACCTCATATGTCAAAGTTGCTTTTTCATTAACAAATGAAGAGATGTTGGTTATATAAGAAATAGATGTTGACGAACTAGATTGTGTTTTAGACAGAGAGGGTCCAGAAAATGTATATGACTTTATACTACTTCCAGTGCCAGCCTTGCTTCCAGATACCGAAATTGATAGTTGATTCTTACCGTGAATTAATAAATTTTGAGATACTCCATCAATAACAATATCGGTTGGGTCTAGCATAATATCGCCAACAGTTGGTTTGACAGACTCCGGTATTGTAAGTTTAACCTCTTTGTAACTATAGTCTCCAATCTGTTGACTATAAGAGGAATCAGAGTATGTACGTAGAGTTAATCTAAGTGTTGCGCTAGTACTACTTGGCAACTTATTATAAATTTGTACCAATTGATCCGCATTGAGTGCTATTGTTTTTGTTTGTTGTGATGTGCTTGACGGCCTACCATTGTTATCTGAATTGATAGCAATAAATTCCCCATTTAAATTCAAGGACAAATTGCCTCGAACATAATAACTAGTGGTCGTAGGGGTGTATTTATATGTAAGTGTGCCGTCCAAATAAGAGGTTGAGCAACTCAAAGAGTCTATTACTGCGGCTCTCGGAATAGTAGTAAGTACTGCGGAACCACTAACGGAGGTGCTAGATAGCGTTGTTGAAGGCATACTACCAGTCGCAGAAATAGTAATTGTTTTAGTGCCGTCGTTATTATGTGGGACTTTAACCGTGTTTGTTATAGCTTGTGTGTTTGAATTATATGTAATAGACAAAGTGCTGGTACCAGTCTTTTTTGTCCCATTAATTGTGATACTTCCATTCCATGTGCCACTAGTTGTAAATCCAGTATTATTACGAGAGTAATACAACGTTGCTGTAACCATGGAATAATTTCCATCAATTGACTGTGTGGCAGACCAAACTATTTTTGCATCAATATATTGGTTGGCAGTTGAGCCATTTATAGTTCCACTTAATGCCATGCCATCTCACCACCATTCTTGTTAAAAATATTCTCCATATCCGTTTTCTCCTTAATTTATTACCGTTAACGAAAGACTACCGTCGTCTTCGACCTGCCATGCAAATCCAACTTTTTCCTCGTTATATATATTAATCGAAGCATTAAAGTTGGCATTGTCGTTAATATGAATATCAGTGTTAAAAGTCGTACCGTCACCACCCTCAAAAGTGGCATTTTGAATAGTGGCGGAATTGTTGCCAATATGAACAACTTCTACATCTTTTACGATATTGTTGCTAATAGTTTGGCTATGAAAGCCCATGCGCTCAGAGTCGATATGCACATAAAATGGTGTTGCAACTCCATTTGCTGTGGGAACTTTCTTCGCTACCTGAATACCATCATCGTCCCACGTAAAGGTTTCTTTAATGTTGCCAACGACCGTGGTAGTGTTTTCCATTGCGTCAATCCAATGGACCTCGTCAAATGTTCCATCCTCGACAGAAACAATCGCTTTTAATAAATTGCCCTCTGCAAAAGTTCCGCATGTTTCTCCACTGGCTAATAGCCATAGGTCGCCAATTTTATATGTAGATGGTTGTGATGTATATGTGGTAGTATTGTTAGAATATAATGCGGCATTGATTACTTCGTCAACTGTTGAACCCCCGATTGTACTACCACCGCCCATGACAACGGAACCGTCTTCTTTGACCTCGAAGGCATAAGTGCCATCAGGCTGCTCACCAATACGAATAGTACCGCCCTCCATTGTAGAACCAACAACATATCCACCAACTACTGCGTCTGTTAATGGCCCCCAGTGCTCGTTGCCATTATAAGTAAACTTACCAAACAACGACTTGCTTGTTTGGAATCCATCATCACTAAATATTATTTTATTATTAACTATTCTAAATTGTTCATCTTCATACTGGTCTTCAGTGCCCTCTATTAATTTACGACCCCAAATTCCATATTGCCCAATTTCAATACTCTGTCCATTAGTCTTACCAATTTCCAAGGTAGCATCTTTAAGTCCTTCTTCTATGGCCTTATCGATATTGTTTGATTTGTCCACTGCTCTTTGCCAACTACTTGCACTAGTGGCTACGGTTTTACCAGCCTGTATTGCTTGTGCCAGCAAATCAGCATGTTTATCAATTTCACTTTTAGTTGTAATGAGATTGCCAAAATCGGCAGAGAAATCAGACATATCGTCAAAGTTAATATGCACCGCCAGCAGTCTAGCCCTCTTTACATAATCAGGTCTAACACCAACACGAATAAAACTACCTAACTTAAATTGATTCTTAATACCATCAAACTCTGGTAAGGCAAGAATGTTGGCCATTGTCATAGAAAACTCTAGGCTTGGCTGGCTTAGTGTTTTGAGCTCTTTTTGTGCGTTTTGCAACAGTTGTTTACAAATATCCGCCCTTTCTTCTTCAGACTCATAGCCAGTAAGAGCAAAATTATCATCTGTAAATTCGTCCTCTCTAATAAACGGTGAAAGTTTTGTCCATTCATCTTCTGTAAAGAAAGTTTCCATATTGGTAACAGACTTATAGTAGTTCATTTTTAACTGCCATATGGTGGTTGATGTTAAATATGCAACAAATGGAACTCCGTTGTTAAGATATATACCATATTGGTGCTCATCTCCAGTTACAGAAAATGTATATAAAGGAATGTTTTCATCATACGCATCCAACGATGATGGATAATCAATGGGCTCTGTGCCAAAATATTGTCTTGCGGCATCCTTTAATAGGCTCTTTGTTGGTTCGTTGATATGCCGGCCCTGAATTTCAACCCCAGTTGAATAAAAATTAGTCAACTTTTCTTTGTCTGCAAGTACTTTTTTAACAGCAGTTAACTTTGCAAAGTTTTCTAGATATATTGTATAGTCTGAAGCTTTGACTGTGTCACTTGTGGTATTACTAGACGGTGTCCATGACTTAGTAGTTGCGTTGTAGGTATATATAATTGTTTCATCGGTTGTTGCCGAACCATCGGTATCTAACCACCTTGTTCCACTTTCCCAACCGTCACCTTCTGGTTGTTCTGTGCTTGCAATTTCGATAATCTTCCAGTTTCCTGGGCTTTGTTTATATTCTCTCAAAACAATCAAATCTGGGTTGCTTGTGTCCAACCACCTTGTACCGTCTGCAATTTCTCCTGTGGGCTCATCGTCACCAGCCACACACACTGCATTATCTTGCGACATAAAACGTTCAGTTTGAGTAACAAAGATTTTAGTATACACGTCTTGTTTTTCTTTTAATAGCATTACACCATATTCTTGTAGTGTTGGATCTTCTGGATTTGTTTCGTCAACTGTTAAACATAGATACGCGCCAAGAGTGCCTATAGATTTAATTGTGTATTTGGGATTATCATCTTCATCAGATAGACCCATATATTTACTAGTTAATTCGTCACCAACCCACTTAGACAACTCATAGAAGATAGGTACTTCACCACCGGTTGAATCATTCACAACGGTTCTTTTTATTAGATAATCACCTTTGGTTTTATCATAATACACACGGATTGTGGCCGAGTTACCACTTTCATCTTTTAATGTAAATAACACATTGTCGGATTTTGTGGCAGTTGTATCCTTCTTAACACCATAAATATCGAGCCACTTCTTTAAGGCGTCGGCGGCATCATAAATACAACAAAGTTGTGTAAACTTATCACCAACGAGCAATATACCCTTATCGACAGGAATATTGTAGTACATATCTTGCCAGAGATTGTAAGCGCCTTGGCGAGACTTGGCCGCTTCTTCATATTTAGCCGTGTTTTCTTCGACGATATTCATATAGTCATGGTAGCGTAGATAGAGGTCTTGACCCATCCAATCTACCGTGTGGTAATAGTTTAGATTAACAATATAATCTTGGCCAAGATTGGCCTCGCTCACACTGAGACTGTCACCACCTGAGACTTTGAGTTTTGTTTTTATATTGTCGGAAGAGTACTTTACATTTATTTCGTTAGCAAGATTGTCTCTTGAAATAAACACATCTGTATCCCATCTGGTTGCTACCGAACTATCTTCTTCAATGCCGTCATCTGCTTCTTCATAGAAGTTCACCGTATTTATAAGAGTATCCCATTCAATCACACATTTAAAAGTATCAGACACTTTACTTTGTAAAAAATCGTAAACTGCAACGCGTTGTTCTTCGAATTTACGCTCTTGGTTTCTCAAAGAAGCATCTACATGCCCTATCTTCCATTCTGGAATTCGTTTAAATACCAAGTGAAGAAGGCTTAGCTCTGGCTTACTAGGCCAATAAAAACGAACATTGGGGTAGCTTTTAATGTATAAAGTTTCTTCGAAAGTATTAAAATCATTCTCATCAATTACGGCAGTTTGAGCATATACATATGAAGCATCACTGTTGTACTCCTTAATGTAATAACGCTCAAATTCATCCCATTCGGTTGCCTCTTTGTAAAGAGAGTCCTTACTAAAGTAATCTTCTCCGAGTTGGTCGGTGTGATAGATAACTTCTTTCGAATCGTCGTTACCAGTATTGATATAAAAGTTTTCGAGGTACTTCTGCCCGGTTTCATATTCACTAGAGAACAACGACAATGTTTTGGTTTCCATATCAGAATAAGTGTCGTCAGGATCTTGTATAACAAAATATCCAACATCACGAACCAATACTTTGCGTAACCCTTCAGCCATATCAAACAACGGATGGACCTTGGTTTCGCCCGTAATCATATCTACATAGTATCTATCTATTGTAAAAGACATCTCACCATATGTGTTCCACTTACCATCAAGACTCCTCGAATACGCTGGAAGCTCACCAATGACAGTCTTATCTGTCTGACAAAGTAATATCTGCGGTGGCGTAGGATGATCAAACATATCCCTTTGAATAGATAAAATCATAAGATCACCGCCTTAAAATTCGCTAATCTTAATTGGCTCTCGCCACTCAAGAGTAACGGTACAATTGCCTACTATACGAATAGCATTATCTCCCAAAACAAGAGGTAGCCACTTCCACGAAAAGTCATTCCCAAGCACTTTGCGGCTATCCATTTCTGTAAAGATAAGTTTATTAGTACCGTCAATAATCACCGTTTCATTAGCGGTATTGCCCTTGATATATGTTTTTACATTGGCGGTTTCGTTGTACAAAAACACGCTAGTTGTAAATAGTCCAGAATTATTCGCAGTATCAGTATAAGAAACAATCTGTCCATTCTGATCAGCCGCCCTCCAATAATATGTACCGTCATAATGGTAAACGGTGCCATCAATGTAATTGTCGTTATTGAAAATTGTGGACGCCATTGCCGAAGTGATATTTACGACTGTGTCATTAGATTGTTTAATTGTAATCTTTGGATATACAGGAGACTCCCAGTCATCTGTATTACATTTAATATTGAGGATCGTTGGTTGCGTGATTGTTTGAGTAACTGTTTTAATGGGCGAATAGGCATATGGAGACACCGATTCAAATACGGCGGTTACAGCAATAGTTCGGTTATTGGCAATCTTATAAGACTGTATTTCGGTCCAGCCCCCAAAACATTCAAATCCCACACATTCGCTATCATCGCGATACGCTGTTAATACACTAGTAGTAGACTTACTAGTCAACCACGACAATAATCGCCTATGTTCTTCGTATTCAAATTCTTGAAAATTATTTTTTATGAAAGTAAATTTTGGTGCGAACACCTCATTATATTTTAATTTGTGTATGCTGCGGAAACTACCATCATATCTTTCAGAGGCAACTACTTCACGATTTAAAAAGGTTGAAACCTCACCGTTATCGCTGTCTAGAGCACAATCTAAGATAACATCAAAGTCGATACTACTATATCCGGCATACTTGACTCTATGTAAGGCAATCATATTGATCCCTCCTTAACTACTTCAATTTTTATATAGCAAAAGGAGGAGATTACTCTCCTCCAAATGCTAAGTATTTATTCTTTTATGCACGCTTAATGGCGTAATTAAGTTTTCTTGTAAATTTATCAAGTTCTTCTGTTACCAACTTCTTAACGGCTGGTAGAGTATCTTGTGTTATGGAGCCTGCCTTCACAAGAGCCTCGAAACTTAGGTTCAATTCTGGCTTATTCACATAATTGCTCATGAGGTTGATGCCCTGGGAGGCATTAGCCATAGCCATCATATTAGGATTTAGTTTGCCCCATTCGACTAGATTAGCGGAAATGTCCGATGGCATTACGGCAGAACCCTTCTTGAGGTACTGAAGTTGTCCGTTTTTACCAGCGGCAAGGGTTATCTCTTCACCTATCCATGACTCGTCTGTGATTGCCAACTGATCTTTCTTGGTGCCTAGTGTACCTTTTGCAAACGCAGGAAGGTTCCTAATTTTGGCCTTAATATCCTGAAAACGAGAAGTGTTAATACGATCTTTGGTTGCTCTGCTGATGATGCCGTCAACATAAGTTATCATCGAAGACCTAGTTCTATCGTCATATTTGCCACTTTGAGAAACACCCATATTTTTTTGTGCATTTCTTAGGGCATTTTTCGTTGCTGTTCCGAATATACCATCTTCTTCAAGTCCAGAGAAGAATAGACCATTAAGAATTTCTTGCAATGCTTGAACCCTTTGGTCTTTTGCTTGTACATTGGGAGTATTGGTAGGTTTGTTCTCAGTGCCGTTTCCAGAACCCCCATAAATAGGAGGAGCATAATCTGGATATTTAATACCTGAATATGTGGAATTCACTGTGGTAACATGTTGTCTTGCCCTTTCTTCAGCATCGTTTAAAGCAGCGTCTACGTCTGAGCTAAATGTGTTTAATGGACCATCATCAGCAGTCATATCAAGCCATGGTTTTGCCAGTTGGTCGTACATACCCTGTGCTTTTTCGGTTGCAAGACCGACAGCATCGGTAATAGCATCGGAAGCATCTTTATCAAATGTGGCAATTGGGCCACCTTCCTTGGTAGTTTCTTCCCATGGATAACCTAGGTTGCTAGTCAAACCAGAGGTTGAATTTTCAACTACTGTTTTAATTGCCCCAACGTCACTTTCGACCGCTTGCTTAAATGCATCAGATGCCGAAGTTCCAGCACCGAAAACGCCAGTTACTTTCGCCTTAGTTTCGTCACTACCAAAGAGCGTAATAATACCGTCTTCGTTAATAAGACTTGAAACACTATCGCTCGCAGTATTCTTAAACTCGGTTGCTTTATCTTTGGCAGCATCCCAAGGCGCAATTAATGCTCCAGAAATAGGCACACCATATTCTTCTGCGGTGTCTTTTATGCCATCATGCACGATATCTGCGTTAGCCAAAACTTCTGCCATCTTTTCTGCGATGACAGTCGCAGTATCTTCAAGAGTTTCTCTGAGTTCTTCGACGTAGTCTTCACGTATCTTTTGGAAGTTTTCTAGTTCATCGTCAAGTGCTTTGCTCTGAGAGTCTTTGCTGTGCTGATAGTATGTGTCGTCTAAGCCTTCTTGCAGTTCGGCTCTTTCTTTTTTCAATTTGCGGAGTTCGGCAATGTCGGCATCTGCCGTGCTGCCAGACAGAGACGCAATGCGGCGGTCTAGTTCTGCTATATCTTTTGTTTGGTCTTTTACTTTCTTCTTAAAATCATAAAGATCACGCTCGGCGTCTAGTTCTTCTTTTTTAGTCTCGGTGAGTTCCTGGTATGCTTCAATTTCTTCATTGAGACCCTTTTCTATCATATCGATACGGGCTTCTTCCATGTCGATAATAGCATCTTTTGCATCTTCATATGCCTTTATAGAATCCCATTGTCCGTCTTTGAGTTTTTGCATATAATCATAATACTCTTGTTCGGACATAGTACTAATACCATATGCCTTTGTTAAGTCCTCAAGCCCAGAGTTATATTCATCTAAAGATATTGCTCCGCTATCATACTGATCTTTTAGGCTTTGAGATTGTGCGTCAAAAGATTCTTTTGACAAAGGATTATCTCTCAAACCTTCTGCGTAAGCAATCTCATTAGCATACTGATTGGACTTTTGCTTAGACTCCTCCATTTGCTGAACCGCTAGGCCAAGCGATGTTATGCCCTTTTTTGTCCAAGTGCCATCCTCGTTAGCAACATCATCATCTTCGAAAAGGGTACGAATATTGTCCATTTCAGAATGAATATCATTCAATCTGTCAATAAACCTATCAAACTTCTCGAAGCTAAGTTCACGCATTGTTTTAATCCACTCAGCGGTTGCAATATCGCAATCTTGAATCTTGCCCTCGGTTTCTGTCATGGTATTGTATGCATCAACATACTCCTTTTGAGTAAATAACCATGCTTGTTTCTGCTGGTCTGTCCAACTCTCCATTTCCGGATTGGACTTTACTGCATTATTGAGCAAAGTTGTTGCAAGTTTGTCTAGACCATTCTTGGAATCAGCCAAGTCTTTGACGAAATTCTCCCGTCTCTGACCTTCAATGTCAATTAGCTTCTGATATACAGCGGCGGGAACATCTACACCATATGCTTCAAGTAGGTCGGCATAGCCCTGGATATAGTCTTGTTGGTTTGATAGGAAATTATCCTTGTTACCAAACGCCTCACGGACAGTCTCAAATGCATCAACGGACAATTGTTTTAGTTCTTCTCTATATTGCTCAATGGCTATCTTATTGTCAAGAATTGCTTCTTCGGCAGCACGAATCTTATCTTGATATTCAACCCACTCTTCGCTACCCTCTTCGATATAGCCAGCTTCCATAGCATCTGCCAGTCCTTGTCTAAGGGTGGTAAGTTCGGCAACATTGTCGGCCATCTTCTTTTCTTCTAGTGCAATCTGCTCTTGGATGCCACCGGCGGTCACTGTTTTGCCTTGGAGTTCCATCAACTCTTGATATTTATCAATATAGTTCTGCTGATCAGAATAAAAGTCATCTGAATTATCATACGCACCAATGACTTTGTCAAAGGCTTCCACATAAAGGTCAACAATGCTCTGTCTAAACTCTACCATTCGCATAGTAGATTCTTGGATGGCATGCTCGGTTTCCCAAAGAGCGGCTGCCACTTCATCGGTCATTTTAAGTTTAAGAAGTGCTTGACGCTCTTGCTCGTATAATGCAAGTTTATCTTCTTCAAGAGCAATCTGTTCCTCATAATAGGACTTAGAAACGGCTTTATTTTCGGCTTCAAGACGGTCTATCTCGTTTTGCAAATAGGTTTGCTGATTGTCAAGATTTTCAATTTTGCGCTCGTATTTGCCACGTAAAGAATCTAAAAATCCATCCTCATCCTCGTACCCATTGCCATCTAAGTCGCCTCCATACTTATCCCCTGGAGTCTTATTATAATCATAATAATTTTTAAATTCACTAGATGTATCAATTTGCTCAAGCATTTTAGCCTGTGCTTCAAGGTCTGCAATTTTTTGAGTTAAATCTTCACTTGCAACAGTTGCCTCGTGGTCTTTGACAACCAGAGCGGCATCATAAGCAGACTTAAACGCACCAGCGATGTCCCAATCACCATCATCATCTAATAACTCTCCAATGGCTGCTCCAAAACCAGCAATAGACGCACTATAGGTGTTCATAGCGTCTGTGTAAATTGCATATGCCTCAGAAGTAACATCAGACGCTTCAGCAGATACTAATGTTGCATTGGCAGTTCCTAATTGTGCCAACTGAAGACGTGCAGATGATAATGCCTCTTGGATATTTGCTTTAATGACATTTAATTTAGATTGAACTAATACATCTTCCGCATTAGCATTAAGTGTTACTTTCCCATTTTCGATTGTAAGCACTTCATTCCATCTATCCGTAGACTCAATTAGTTCTAATGCAGTTTTTATGGAAACCCTACCGCTGCTGTTCATTTGCTGTTCGGCAGACTTCAATAAATCCATTGACCCCGCCACATCTTCGAGGGCGGCACTCAACTCAGAGAATTTGTCAATAAAACCAGATAATTCATCCTCCAAGCCTTTAAAGACACTCTTATTCAATTCGGAGAATTGTTTTTCTATTAGTTTGGATGCCTCTACCAACCCAGACAGATTGAATGATTTAATCGCATCATCCCAAGATATACTTTCGTTCTTAACTTGCTCAGAAATGGACATAAATGTTTCACGGGTATTTTTGTCCATGCCCTTGAGAATTTCTGCAAACTTGTCGGCACGGGCCTTAAATTTGCCAGTGTCATCCTCGGAGAAGAATTCGTCCCAATTATATGCCGTGCCGTCAATAGTAAATGTGCCGTCAGAACCCATATTTTGAAGTTCTTTCATTACATTAGATGCCTTTGTATACTGCGCCGTAATACCCTCAATAGTATCAGAATCAAATACACCAGTTTCTAGAGTGAAGTAATCGGCAATATCTTGTGCAGTCACACCAACAATGTCCATTGTGGACTTTAGGCGACGGTAGGCTTCATTTTCTAGATCGATTTCGCCTATAAGACCCTTGATCTTTTCATTCTGTTGGTCAATTGACAAGGACTCATCATCAGCAATTTCTTTCAATTGAGTGCCAAGTGCTTGCATTTCTTTGGATGCAGTTGCATCAAACAGGGATGCGATATCGTCTGATTTGCTTGCCTGCCCAAGCATGACATTCCACTTGTTTTGATAAGCATAAAACTCGTCAAGGAAAGCGTCGATATCATCTGACATGCCATAAGTAAGACCAGCATATTGTGGGTCGTTAAATACGCTGTCGATACTTTTGGCGACTTCCATATTAACCGATTTTGCGGCCTCGATAGCCTTCTCGAATGCCTCCGCATCACCCGACAATGCCTTGTTCTTGTCGAATATACTAATATCGCCTGCTAGGTCGTCGTCATCGATATTTAATGCCTTAAGTGCCTCTCTTCTTTCCTTTTTAGAAGATGACTCAAAGTTCAAAAGAACATTTTCTGCATCTGCAATTGCACTATCTCGTTCCCTATAAATTGCCATTGACTCATCAAGAACTTCAGCAGTAGTTTTACTATCATCCCAAAATCCAGACCAGCCTTTATCTTTACGAATGACGCCTTTGTTCTTCTCGAAGTTTTTAACATTATATGTACCTTGTTCGTTCCACGCTTCGGTTATATACTCCCCTGTATCAGTCACTAACTTGGCTTCTTCTCTTTCCAGCAATGCCTCTTCTAATGCAAGTTTGCGCTCAAGCAATGCAATTTCTTTTTGGAGGTTGCTCAGTTCTTCTTGCTCGACAAACGACAATGTGGGCAATGCAAGAAGTTCTGCCATACGGTCACGACAAGTGTCTAATTCATCATTAATAGATTCGATTTCCGACTCAGTGTTTTGAATCTCTGACTTAAGATCAGAAATATCTTCGGCAAGTTTTTCTGTTGGGTTGATAACATTTTTTAGGTAGTCAATTAGCTTCATCAGACCTTCCATAACAAACTGAATGAGTATAGAAAGTCCCATGCTCATTGCTATGTTAAGAGCCTGGTGTCCAATTGCAGCGATTCTAGCAGCCACACCAGATGCTTTAAGTCCAGCGTTATGAGTCTTGATAAAGCTGTTAAAGCCTGCAACACTAGCCTTTCCACCATTTAATGACGCAATATAAGCTTGTAATGCCTTATCTGTATCTCCAAGACCAGACATATATCCATTTAAGGCAACTTGACCATCCTTCATTGCGTTATTAATTGCATCAATTTTGGCGGCGGCGTCATTGCCCATCACCAACGGTGCGTTTCCAAGTTGCGACCCAGCGTTCAGCCACGCAGTTGGATCTACAGTAGCCGATGCACCTTGTGTTGCACTTTCTTGTTTATATCCAAGACTTTCTTTGAATGCCTTGGCGGTGTTATTAGCAGATGTCTTAATCTTATTAAAGATGTTGCCAACAAAGTTTCCAAACTTGCTAAATCCACTCTGAACATGCTTAAATGCATCACCAAATTTTGCTTTGAAGGTAGCTCCAACATTGTGCACTTTCGTAGAAATTACACCAAACGCCTTGGAGAAGTTGACTTTTAATTTATTAAAGTCCTTAACAGCATGTGCAACAGATTCTTTTACACGTATCTTGTGATGAGACCATATGGTAGTAATCTCATCTTTAATTGCACTATAATTACCCTTTAAATTGGCAATGTGTTTCTTCCATATACGACCCACTTCTGCAGCCACTCTACTTGCATTAGATGCAGTCTTATCCGAAGATTGTGCACCCTCAATTGCCGGTAGAGCAACAGTCGTAGACTTTCTGCCAAATTTAGATTTAATATTCTTAAATGAGGAAGAGGCCACACTAACGGCATTTTTAACGTTGGATACAATATTATTAAATGTATCACGAATTGAGTTGCCAACATTGTTCTTAATGCTATTAAATTGTGCACTAACAGAGGATGCAAGATTGGCAAATGCAACTTTACCTCTCTGAACAGTGTTATCAATATTAGCTCTGATTCTTGTGATTATTTCATCTATTTTGCTATAAGACTGTTCGCTGGGTTCATAAGCGTCTGGAAGGTTTCCAGAAAGTACCTTTGCGCGATGTGCACGACCGGCATCATCCTCGTACCAAGCCTTACTAGTAGCTTTAACAAAACTGTTTCTAACATTATTCGCAACACTTCCAATGGTTTTTGCCACCGATTGCGACTTTTGAACTGCCACAATCTTCAACTTGTCAAACTGCTTGCCTGCATATTGCATAGATTGTGCTACACGTTCATTGTGATGTTGCCATATGCCTGCTAAGTCTTGTTTTACTCGATGTGCAGAGTCTCTTAGCCGTGACATATGATTCTGCCACATGTGTTTAAACTTAGAACCATATACCTTATCAGGGTCAAGGGGTTCTGTGCTAGCACCCAACCTTGCATAATCACCACTTGATCCAGAAGGAGGTGTGGTTTTGGGTGTACCACCAGCACTCGTTGCAGAGTCCGCAGGAGGTGGCAAACCAGGTGCCATAAGCGCCAATGGGCTTGCACCGTTTTTGCCTCCAAACATGCTCTTAATGCCACTTAGCATTGTCTTAATTTTAGACAAGCCCTTGAGAATGACATTAACATCTTTTGGACCAAAGAACATTTTTGCGAAATCCCACTTCTTTGTAATGCTCATGTAGGCTAAGAACACAAAGATAACCGAGCGAAGCTCACCAAATTTACTAGCAAGTTCTAGTACTTTTGTTCCAAGAGTTACGAACCATTTGATAATGTCACTGTTTAAGAGATTGTTCCAAAATGTTTGGAGCGCATTTGTAAATTGGTCAATACGACCCTGGATAGAGTCGAGGTATGTTTCGTTTTCTTTGAGTGCGGAGCCCTCGGCTTCCATCGCACTCTTGTATGCTTCTTCTAAATCCTCTGTGTTGGAGAGGATTGCGGCAGCAGTATTACTGCGAGTCTTACCTGCTATGAGTTCGAGAAGTCCAGCACGATTCATGTCGGTTAGATTGTCCCAAACTTTTGATATTTCTAATAAGATTTCGTATGTTGATTTGTAGGCTCCAGAATCGGTTAGGATGTCGATTCCGGTATAACCTTTAATTTTGCTACGGAGTTTACTCTTGGATTCGATGGCTCCAGTTGTGTCTTCTCCGGCTTCTTCTACCTTTTGTTACTCTTTTTATATTGTCGATAAAAAGGATCAGGTCATTTCTGCCTGATTCTGCACTTTTATTATTAGGTTATATGTGCAGAGCGGACCATACCTTTATCTCAATGAGATAATCTGCGTACGCAATATAATTACTTACATTACTGTGGTCTCTACGGAGTTTTCTAAATTATTTATTGTCTTTGTTAAAATTTCCTCGATATTATCATATTCCCAATACCAAATTTCTAATAATTGTATGAGGTGTTTATTGGCATAAATACGCTTTCTGTTATCATGCTCTTGTTGTATTTGAAACTCATCATCTGTTTGTTGCCACGCCGTCCCATCATGAAACTCTCCCTGATATTCAATTAACAAATTATAGTCTGGCAAATAAAAATCATAAGACAAATTGCCATTTCGAACACCTCGCAAACCAACAAAGGTTTTTTGCGGTATAAAATGAATGCGTCTACATTCCAAAAACTCTTTGATTTGTTTTTCTCCATAAGACGAAGAGCACATTGGACATCCAAACCCACTAACCAATGAACTTGCTTGGGGCGTCCAAATGTGACGACACAACAAACACCTTACTTCAACTCTTTCATGTGCCCCACAATATTCGCCCAGAACCTCAATATTACTATTAACATTTTTCATCTGTGCAACAAAGTCCTGTTGCGTCTTTTTATTTGCTCTGTACTCATTTTCCTTAGTGCATTGTGGGCATCCATATTGATGTAGTGCCTTCCATGGTGTTTTTTGAAAATCAAGATTATGTTTGTCGCAATGAAACCATGTCTTCGTGTTCGCATCTTTATACTCCCCGATAAGATTTAAATGCGGTTTCAAACTATGTAATTCGGACAAATAATCGCCAATATTCTTTCTGTTTGTACTTCCTATTTTTTCGCGTCTACACAATTCACAACCACACTTTCCATTCAATAAATTATAAGGGGTTGACTTAAAATTTAGATTATGAATGCGACAATAACATTGTACACTAGTGTCGCAATTGATATATTCCGATATAACATCATATGTTGGTTTCATTTTTTTAATTTCCGCCAAAAATTCTTCATTAGTTCGTTTTCTACTCATATTATCACCTCCTCTTTATGAATTAAAATAATTTAGAAAAAATTCCCCACGGGATTGTCCACCTCTGGAGTTCCCCCGTTTTGAGCAGATTGTTTACCCATATGTTGCCATATAGGGGAGCAAAATTTACTCTTTTGCGCTTGTCCCACGAAGCCTAAGTGAGATTGTACGAAGCGCAGCGCCTACGCTATTTGGGTCTTGAACACGTTTTTGTTAAAATGGATTCGCTATATCCATTTGGAATAAATTCCCTTTATGTTTCCATAAAGACCAGACTATATCTTTACCCACATATGTGGGCATACACCTATTCGATTCGCTTGAATCTACTTGCTTGCGCAATAGTCGTTGAACCTTATTTAAAATATTATATCGCAATCATTTTGTATTGTAAATTCGTGAAATAAACAAAAATATTTTAAATCTTGGCTGCTGATTATCCATTTTATACAACACTTAGGATTTAACCATATGCCATCTTATAATTTTTTTCTGTTTTCACGACCATCATACCCATCGTTACCGATCATATTGTGGTATTATAAGCTTTAGGATTTTCCAGCAATTTGATGTATTATTTTTTCGAACCTATTACTAGGAACGAGAGCTAAAATTTAACCCTATTTGCGGCCGCAACTAATGCAACAGCCTCTTGATAACTGTTATTTGCAGCCATTAATGAGCTTGCTGAATCTTGTAATGCAGTCGCAATACCATCA
>JAEIGA010006421.1_pt1 | contig 17906 bp, 24 predicted proteins | sample 9270691 | NCBI WGS metagenome assembly JAEIGA01 (sample SAMN17057246, study PRJNA624740) | gut metagenome | biome: biome; isolation source: fecal sample | host: Bos grunniens | place: China: Xizang | collected 2019
AAGTTCTTTTGCCATTAATTCAGGCATCTTATACTTAATTACCATTTTTATTCTCCTTTAAAAAGCATTAATTTTAGTTTCGTTAATTTTCAATAAATCATATCCAAAAGTGGTGACAAACATAGGCTGTATTCGACAAGTTCCTAAATTTGCTTTACACCAAAGATATATTCCCTTAAAAGCTCCTCGTCTATTTTTATAAATAGAGATTTTAAGAGTGGGTTTTTCAAATATTCCAGTTGAAAGAATAGGCTGTAAAGTTTGTAAATCTTTATCTTTTACTGGTAAGATAATGGCGCCGAGGTCGATTTTCCTTAATACTTTATATTTCTATAAAGAGTAGACTATATCTTTACCTTGACCTTTCGGTTTTAGGTAGAACGTACTTCGCTTTCGCTACTCCCAGCCACGGGATAGTCGTTGAACCTTCCGCTGTTCGCGGCTCGGCTGCTGATTGCCTAATTTAAATATTTTTTAACTTTCACACTTGACTTTATTTCATGTCTATGTTGTAGTATATTTAACTCTAAAGGGTTTCCAGCAATTCTCGTTCTAATAATCACTTAATGTTTCCATTAAGGACGACTGTTTAATAACTCCAAATATTTATCGTATTTTCTCTACAAATGAATTGGACAAGAATTATATAAACGCGTTAAAATATCAAGTGGTTTTTTTGTGCCACCACAACGAATATAATAATTGTTTTTATCAGAGACTTCCCTTTGTTCTAAAGTTTTTGAAATGTTTAGAATATTATTTATCCAATTTAACATTTCTTTTGTTCCAATAATATTAATTCCATATTCGTTATTTTTTAACTGATAGATACTTCCATCCCCATCAAAATATCCTAAAATAAAAGGAAGATAAAATTGTTCTTCAATTTGTGGAGGCTTAAGAGTTAAACTTTTTCTTGGTGTAATACCAACTTTAATTAAATCTTGAGCCATATCTACACTATTAAATGTTAATTTTACCATTGGGGTATTATTAGAATATCCCTGGGTTTGAATGTAATGTTGAATTTGTACATCGCTATTCATAAACTTCTAAAACTTTTCTAATATTTCACAATCTTTTTCGTGAATATTAATAATAATAGACGCATTTTTTTCACGGACATACACACATCCATCAGCTGCTAAAAATCCTAACCAATAAGCTTTTTCAGCAGAATCTATATTAGAAAAAATTCTATATTCAGCTTTATATTTATTGGTTGTTTTTCTTATTTGCTCTTGGGATAGATGTTGCTCTAAAATTCTTTTAATCACTGTTCTTGAAACATTAAACTATTCTGCAATAAACTTTTGTGTTTTATTTTCAGAATATAGTTTTAATATTTCTTCAATTTGTTCATTTGTAAACTCAATTTTTTTCATTATTTTTTCCTTTCTTAAATTAAATTAGATTTAAGTTTTATCCCTCAATCTAACTTAAAAATTAAGATAGAAAAATTAATTTAAAATGTCCAAAGTTATTAGTTAATCGGCTATACTCTTGGCGCCTCTGAGGAGGTTTTGATCTGGGGTTTCTGCGTCTGCATAATCTCCAGACAACTGAGTGGCGGATATAATAAATACTTCGCACTTATTGGCTATATCCTTTAATCTCGTAGACAACATAAAAAGAATATTATCTTCACGAAGCTTTACGCCTCCAGAACGCCTTGAGATTTCTTCTAGGATCTTAAGGCTAGTGTGAATATAATCGTGAACGACATACTTTACACCGTGTTCTCGGATATTTTTCTTTATTTTATTTTCTATATCCATTAAAGAAAAGTCGGGGAGTTCTTCTATATACAAAGGACTTTCTTTAATTACTTCAGCAGCGCGCATAATTCTTTCTTCTTCGCCATCTTCATATTTACCATCAAGAATATGGCCTTCTTCAACGTTAGCGAGAAAAGCTAACATCATAGTTTGGATTTCTCCTATTTCTTGCTCAGTGGTAATAAATAAAGTAGGTTCAGCTGTTCCATTTCGTATCCAACCAAAATTATCATCATAAATCCATTTGCAGGCAAAATTACAAGCGTCAGCTATCATACTTCTCGTCTTACCCACTCCCGTCGGCGCGGAACGCAGATAAAACTTCTTAAGTCGAGCCCCACGAGTAATTGTATTGATTAATGGGCCATACATCGGGACACCGACTTCGGGATATTCTTTGAATTTGTTAATCAATTCTATAATTCCATCTCCCGCTTGATAAGCGTCTTCGGTTGAATCTTCAACATATTTCATTTTAATAGCTTCAATCTTTTGATCCACTAAATCTGCGATTTGTAATAAAGATAAATTATCTAAATTCTCTTCTTGCTTTTCTTTTTTCTTTAAATCAAGAATATTGTCTGGGTCATATATTTCTCTTACATCAATTCCATAACTTTCATACATTCGTAATAAAGTCATTTTCTTAAGTCGAGAATAATAATAATCAAATGAAGCTTCTATTGCTCCTTGACTTGCTTTCAATATCCATTCATTACCTTTTTCTTGATTAAAAACCGCTTGGCTTTTTGGTCTCGTTGATAAGAAGTCATTTATATTTTCTATGGATATTTCTTCAGACCCTAACTCGTGAAGTTTAAATATTGTACCATATATTATCTTATGAAATTGTTCTTGAAAATCGTCTTCTTGAACGAAATATTTATCTGTAAAATCCAAAAGTTTGGGGTTATTAAATACACACCCGATGACTTGAATTATTGCTGTTGTATCAGTGTATTTGCTCTTCGCCATCTTCTGCCTCCCTATCTAAAAATGAGAAGATATTGCGTTTTTTCTTACTTCTTTGTGGTGAAGGAATATTAATCTCAATTATTTTTGGAATAAATTGATTCATATCCTTATTAGCATTTTGCTGCTGCGCTTTCCAGATGTTGTAATAATAGTTATACGACTCTTGGTATATGTAAGGAATAATTCCTATACCACCGTGAGCTTCTTTTACATCATTTCCTTTTATTTCATAAAAGTATTGCAAAGCTTTTAACATCCCAGAGTAAGAAAAGTTATATTGTTGAACATAGCTTTCTATTTGTTTTTTTATCTTAACATCCGCGTAAGGAAGATTAAGCAAAGTTCGCGCATATTCAAGCAAAGCATTTTTATCTTTTTCTTTTTGAAGCTCTGGGTTGCTTTCATCTTTAACGCAAGCCGCGTGCGCATATCGACGTCCTTGGACTAATATCGCGGGAACTTTATCTCTATCAAACTTTTGTTTGCAATATAAACAAATAACTTGATGAGCCAATTAATCACTTCCTTCTTTAAATAAAGCCGGTAATAAACCGGCTTTATTTTTCTTAAACTATATCGTGTTTTAAATCTTCGATAATTAAATATACTAACTCGGCTTGGTCTGGGGTTGCTTCCGAAACCTTTTTACCCTTACCAAGATATTTATCTACGATTTGAGTAATTCTGATAGCGTTATTAGAATCGATTTCCATAATACGCTTAACCTCACCCGAAAATTCTTCAAGAAGAGAAGTAAAGTTAAACTCTCTTACCTGAGTGGGTTCATTTGGCTTTTCGGTAATATATTTATTATCTGTTTCAGCCGCTTCCTTTTGAATTGCATCATTAAGAGCTAAAACAAGAGAATTATAAGAAAAGTCAATTTCTGACTTAATATATTTAAAGCGGCAACCGCATCTTATACTATTGTCTGGAGAACGAAGAGTTAAAACTGTTTTTGAGTTTCCATCTTCAACCTTTGTATGAGCATATGCGATAATATCGCTCATATTTTCAATAATACTTAAAGCGGTAGACTGGACAGAAGAACCAATTTGCTGATACTCTGTTCCATTTTGTGGCTTAATTGTCTTTTCCTTATCGTGAGAAAGGAAAACAATCGCATAACCTAACTGAGCGAGAGTTCTAAATACATCTTCAAACTCTTTTCTATATTTAACCCAGCTGTTATTTGACCAACCACCATCGCCCATATTTTCAATACCAAGCTGATTACAAATGTATTTTTGACAATAATCACTTGCAACATCGGCGGTATCTACAATAAGAGATTTGTAAACTGCCTTTACTTCTGGCTTCTTTAACTCTCTTACGATCTGTCGCATCTCTCCCCAAGAGGTAATATCTTGCGCCATTGCTCCAGGAATTGCATTATATCCTCGTTCAAAGGAGAGAAGAAGATGACCCGGCATTTGAGTGCCGAAGGTCGTCTTACCCACTTTTGCAGGCCCATACAGGAATGTAATATAGCCAGAGAGATCTGTTGAAACTTTATGAGGTTCAATAGATAAAAGATTAATAGCCATATTTTACACTCTCCTTTTTATATTAAAATGCAAAACCGTCATTCTTGGGAACGGAAACAGCGGCGGGAGCAGAAGCGCTTGCCTTATACTCTTCGTCTCTCTGCTTAATAGTAGCAAGATAAGTTTCACGCTTTGCGATACAATCCTTAAGCTCTGCTGCTGTAATGGTGCTTTCATCATCCCACATATAGGGCTCTCTATTTGCACCTGCGATAATAAATTCCTTACGATTTGTAGTTACAGTCTTTACCTTATTATTACCAAAAGCAGACTCTTCTACGATTTCTCTTTCGATAGTGGTAGATACCTGGGGACCCCATACCTTTGTGAATACCGGCTCCTTTTCAGACGCACCGAGATCCATAAAGTAATTCATAGCATCGGGATCGGTAGCGGTAAGCTCAATGGGAAGAAGAGACTTGTTATAGCTAAATGCGCAGCCCTTAACAATTACCTTTTCGGGAGTCTTAGCTTCTTCGTTAGCCTCAAGCTGTCTTACATTTGTGATAATCATATCTACTTCAAAAAGATTTCTTTCTGCTTCTGTCTTCTTCTGGAACGTGTCTTCGAGATGAATAAAGCCACCTTCGTTGCGCTTTGCCGTTACGAGTGCACCATTTCTATCATAAAAGTCATTTACCGCGATAGCTGTATCAACACGAACCTTAAAGGCATTTTCCTTGCCGTCCTTGATTACTGTCTTTACCGCACCATCAACAATAGACTTAAGAGTTGCAAAGGATGCGCTCTTCTTACCAGTAGAAGTGGTTTCAGTTACATAACTGTAATATACAGGAACTACATTTATACCGGCATCGTCGGTAGCAATATTGATTGTTCCTCTAATATAAGTTGTACCAGGTGCCTTAGAATTAGGCCCAGTTTCCTTAATTTCAAGATTGTGGTCATAAAGAATACCTTCGAGATAAACCTTGTTAATCATTGCTTTCATAGTGTTAATTCTCCTTTTGTTTTTGTTTCTATATATATTATATCATATTTTTATTAAATTGTCAAATAGCGGGAGCGTTTCAATCCACTTGCAAAACTCTCGCCACTCGGGAAGACGATGGTCTTTTCTTTGTAAATAAATATTCTTCAGACATCTATAATTTGTAGTTATTCTTGCGGTTAGTTCAAACCCAGATGGATTACTATATAAGATTTTTAAATAAAGTTCTTTCATAAGTGGAGAATTAGCTGATTCTCCGCGCTGAAGAAGTTTATTATATAAATCCACCTTTTCTTGCATAATTTCGATTATGCGAGGATCAACATATTCATTATATTGTGATTTTAAATCAAATTTTGTAATACGGTGCATTGTGCTTTGCGAACTTACAAATTCTAAGAATCTGTATCGTTCTGCTTCAACCCAAGCCTTATTAGAAAAAGTAAGGTCAAAAGAAACTCTAATACCCGTCATAAACTGCTGATGCGCGGGGTTTCCAGTTGTGTCAGAAGCCCTTGCAAGTCGCTCACCACGAGTAATATCTTTTTCGCTAAACTCTAAATTTTCAAGGTCGGTTTTCATCGGATAGCCAGAAGCTATAAGGCTCTCCTCTAAATCATAAATTTTTACATTATTAATCTTCATTGGACAGCGTATACCCTTCTAAATGACCTATTTCCGATAAAAAGCGTTTTACGAAAATTTCCATTTCATCAATATAAATAGGAGAACCGATAATATCTTTTTGAGCAAATAATTCAGTATAAGACATAAATCTTAAACCTGTTATACCATAGCCATAAGCCTTAGACTACATAGCCGAGGGATTTGCGCAAACCACGATACCGTTATTTTCTTTAGCCAAAAGAAGAAGTCTACTTGTCTTTCCGCTGGCACGACCATCAATAATTCTATACATGCTTTTTCTCCTTATTTAATACTATATCCATACTCTTTAGCTCCAAAAAAGTTTTGCCAATATTTTTCTTTTTCATTAAGCTCAGTTGGAAGACATTCTTCAATAAGCTCAAAAGAAAAATTCTCAACGCCCTCTTCGAGCATCGCTGGATATAACTTATTATTGGTTGGGGCCTCTGCGCCCAAACCTCTTTTAATATGCTGCTTAAAACGAGCGGCGATGTCATTAGATTGACCAACGTAAACTTTATTGTTTAATGTATTTGTAATTTTATAAATACCAATTATTGTTTTATTACCTATTATTCTACCAACAAGATCGGTATAAGGTTTTTCATAATAATACTTCCAAATAACCTTGTTTAAAGGCTCGGGATTTTTAAGCTTAGGAGCAATAGAACGAAGCATTTCAATTTCTACTAAACTTTCTTTTGGAAGCTGTAACATATAAAATTTCTAACCATTTTCTTTATCTAGTTCTGCACGTTTGTTAGCTTCTATAGCAGCTTTTATAATTTTACGATATTTTTCAATATCATCTTTAATTAACTAAAGCTTTTCATTTTCCTTTTGAAAATTAAGTGCCTACTCTTGAATTACTTGTAAATATTCAAGATTATAGTTATCTAAAGCTGTTTGAACAGCTTTAGCTTTATTTTCTAAGGTTTCTTCAAATCTTTCATCAATCATATCAAGAAGCATATTTTTATGCTTCTCTACTGTCATAATATCTTCTTCCAAAGAAGCTTTTTTCTCTTGAAGCTATCCAACTATTGAAGAAAGTTCTTGAGATATTTTTTCTTGCTCCTAATTATAAGAAGATAATTTTTGCGATTTTTCTTCTTGTTCCTAATTATAAGAAACGATTTCCGCGTTTTTCTTTTGATAAATCTTAAGTTGCGGTTTTATATTATAATGATAGACTAAACCACCTATAATAATAACCGCAATTAAGGAAATGCAAAGTATTGTCATAAAAAAATAATGGGCAGAAGAAGTTTATTCATTCTGCCCATAATACTAACTATTTAATTAGTCAGCGTTAGGATCGAGTTCCATACCAGTATCGGTAAGGGAAAGGAACTTAACCTTTGCGTGAGTTCCGTCTGCGAGTTCAACTTCAGCTTCTGTTCTAACGCCAAAGCCCTTTCTCTGAATAGCGGAAGTGAAGATACCATCAACGGTCTTCTTTTCAAGTCCGAGAGCTTCTGCTACATCAGCTGCTGTAAGCTTTTCTCCGTTGTGATCCTTAAGATAATTGAGTACTGCTGCACTGTTGGGTTTCATTGCCATGATTTTAAATCTCCTTTTAAATTAAATAAATATTTTTTTATATTCTATAAGCTTTTGCTTACATAAATATTATAACAATAATTTTTTGAAAAATCAAATATTTTTCATTAACAAGTCTTGTACCATCTCGTCTATTTCTTCCATATCCTCGATATTGGTAAGTTGAGCGGCCAAGCGCATTATTTCTAACTCGCAATTCCTTTTTTCTTCAGTTGAGGCGGCGCTCGTCTGAAGCTTTTTTTCTAACAAATATAACTTTTTAGCGAATTGCTTTTTTTCTTTTTTTGTCATTTTTTTTATTTCCTTTTTACATATATATTATATAATAATTTTTTTTATTTTGCAACTTATAAGCTCATTAAATCTTGCTCTGTGATGATTTTAATTCCGAGCTTAAGCGCCGCAAGGTTCTTTGCAGAACCCGAAGTCGCATTATTATTTATAAGATAATTAACCTTTTTACTTATAGAAGATACTACTATACCACCCAAATCTTCTATATAATTTTTTAAAGTTGTGCGGTTTTTGAAATTAGTCAAAGACCCCGTAACGCAGAATGTTAAACCCGCAAGTCTTTTTTCATTATTAGTTTCTTCCTTTTTAATGATATTTAATACTTTATATATAGCGTCAGCTTCTGTATAGTCAAATTCTAACAAAGCCTTACTCTTATTTTCACCAAAAGTATCAAATGTTGAAAAATCAAACTTATTTTCTATTTTTTCTCTAAGTTCTTCATAAGTGGGGATATGTTTTACCAAAGTTTTTGCCACCGAACGTCCTATATGTTGAATGCCCAAAGCGGCAATAAATTTATCCAAACTTACATTTTTACTGTTTTCAATATTTTCCAATATCTTGTTTACAGAACGCTCACCAAACCCCTCTTTATTTTGCCACTGGGTTTGATATTTCTTAAGAGAAAATATATCCAGAAGATTGTTAAGCCAACCCCACTCTACCAATTTTTCTAAAGTATGAACTGAAAGTCCTTTAATATCTAATCCATTTGTTCCACAGAAATAGTCAAGACGAGATATTAATTGTCCAGTACAAAAAGGATTGCGGCAAACCAATACATCACTATCCGTTATTGTTTGCACCTGGAGTATGTGACCGCATACTGGGCAATATTCAGGAGCTGTAAGGAAACTATAAATCTGTCCCGGAACAGCTTCTACGCCACTTTTTACTTGCGGGGTTACCATATTAGCCTTATACACTTGGATTTCTTGCCCAACATAAGGCAGATTAAGCAATTCTCTTGTCATACTTAAGTTATGAAGAGTAGCTCTCTCTACCGTTGTACCGTCAATATCCACGGGGTCAAAGATTGCAACCGGGGTTAATACGCCAGTTCTGCCCATACTATACTCAATATCTATTAATTTTGTAGTATATATTTCATCAAAGAATTTAAAAGCAATCGCATTTTTATAGTGATGCTCTGTTCTTCCCAATGAAAAACGATATTTATTATCATTATATTTGATAACTACTCCATCCATTGGGTAAATTACTTCATTTTCTCTTAAATCTTTTATTTCTTGTTCGATTTTACTATCAAACATTTTTCTTGGTACGGTATGAAATCCCAAAGTATCAAGTTCGTCAAGTTGTGCATTTAAGTCTTCATACATTTCGAGACCTTTTATTACATCCCAAGCTATAAAAGTTAAACGACGAAGACAGCACTCCGAGCTATCAAGTAGACGAATACTACCAGCCGCAAAATTTCGAGGATGTTTATAATCTCCTTGAACCTTTTTAAAGTCAGGCCAAAGACATACAATTTCTCCATCTATAGTAATAGTATCATTAAATGGGAGTGTTTTTGGAACAGAAGGAAGAACAGAAATATTATGAAGGATATTTTCGCCTACGGTTCCATTACCTCTTGTCTCGGCGCGTACCAATTTACCACCCTCATAAGTAAGAGAACAGGTTAAACCATCAAGCTTTGCCATTAAAAGAAGAGGCTGGGTTTTATATTCACTTAAAGTAGTTAATATTTCATCATACTCTTTTGTTTTATCCATTGATAGCATTGGATGATTATGTTCAATCTTTTCCAAACTATCAACAAAACTATACACTACTTTTTGAGTGGGGGAATCGGGTAGCGAATACCCGAGTTCCTTTTCCTTTTGAAGCAAGTCAAAATATAGGCTATCCCATTCAAGGTCACTCATTGTTGGAAGTCCTTGATCATAAAACTTTGTAGCATTATTTAAAATATTTACTAAATTTTTCATTTTTACACCTTCGATACTGACAGTATCTTAAAATTCTTTTTTAATATAGTATTTCCCAAACTTGTTTTAGTAGCAAGAGAAGGAATTTCATTGCATTTAATACATATAGAAGATTTATCCCCAACCACTAACACTTGGTCATTATCATTTACCATAGAAGCTGCGGCTACACAATCACCTTTAATGAAAACACCGCCCTTAACTCCTTTATTGGTTAAAGGAATATCAGATAACTTAACTCTTTTTCCAGTTCCTTTTTCAAAGAAAAGAGCAACGTCATCATTCGTATCTCGAATTGGCAATACGGTAATAATTTCATCATCAGGCTCAAGTTTTATACCCTTAGTACCCTGACTCGTTCTTGATTGCGCGGGGAAGTTATCAATCTTGGTTTTTATTATATGTCCCTTTTTGGAAATTATTAAAACATCTTCATCCCCAATGAGAGTAGTGTTAACAAGTCTATCATCATCTTTTATATTTATAGCAATAATTCCAGACTTTCGATTAATATTATTATATTCCTCTAAAGAACTCTTTTTAATTATACCATTTTTAGTTGAGAATAAAAGATATTTCGCGGCCGTATCCTTATAAAGAGAATAAATAACCTCTGGGGTTTCTCCATCTTTAAATTCAATAAGGTTAGCAAGTGGAGTGCCCTTAGTAGCACTAGTTCCAACTGGAATATCATCTACGGGGAGACGATACATCTTACCAAAATTAGTAAAAATCATGAGAGAATCTACTGTATTTGTTCTAATTATTTTAGACACAATATCATCTTTAGATTTAATACCTTTACCATTTCTATGTTGAAGTTTTATATCATCGGCCGCTATTCTTTTAACTAAACCGCTCTCGGTTAAAGTAACTACACATTTTTGCGGTTCGATATATTCTTCTTCCTTTTCTTCTGTTAAATTTTCAAGTTTAGTCCTACGAGCATCCCCATAAGTTTTACTCAACTCTTGGATTTTTTCAATTAAAAGATTATCTCTATAAAGCTTTTCTTCAATAATTTTAGTACACTTTATAACAACTTCTTCTAATTTCTTTAATTCATTAACCAATTCTTCCTTATCTATACGAGTAAGCTTAGAAAGCTTCATGTCTAAAATTGCGTTAGCCTGAATTTCATCAATAGAAAGGAAATTCATTAAAGTTGTTCGAGCCTCAGCTTTATCCTTTGAGCTCTTTATTAACTGAATTACCTCATCTATTTTATCAATTGCCGCAAGTAATCCTCTTAAAACATGAATGCGGGCTTTGGCTTTATCTCTATCAAAGGTTGCCGCGTTAATAAGAACATTAGTCTGATGAGTGTAATAAGCTTTAATTAAATCCAAAAGAGAACAGAGTTTCGGAGTTCCATCTACAATAAAGTTCATATTGTATGAAAGACTTGTTTGAAGATCTGTAAGGGCAAAAATATTGTTTAAGGCACTCTTTACATTAGCACCTGGCTTTAACTTAAATACAAGCCTATTATTACCTACGCTTGATTCATCATTAAAATCTTCAAGAAATTTTTCAAAAGTATCAATATTATCATTAATTTGCTCTTTGATTTTGTTTCTATAAGTTCTATAAGGAATGCTTGTGAAAATAATAGTATTATCCTTTATTTCATAATCTCCTCGAACCTTTAGAGAAACGGCTGAATGTCCGGTAGCGAAAGCGTTATATATATCTTTTGAGTTTATAATCGTGCCACCGAGGGGAAAATCTGGCCCCTTAATATATTCCATTATTTCTTTGACAGAAATTTCACCGTCGCGCTTTATATATTCCACGATACCTGCGCATACTTCCGTCAAACAATTGGGTAAAGAGTTATGAGCGAGAGAAATACCAATAGCTTCTCTTCCATTAGCAAGGGCATTTGGAAATAAAGCAGGTAATACTACGGGTTCATAATATTCACCATTATATGTTTCTTTCAACGGGACTACTTTTTTATCGAAATCCCTCATCATTAAATCTGCGTATTTACTTGGCTTTGCTTCGGTATAACGGGCTGAAGCCTGCATATTATTCGCCTCTTGCGTTCCAAGCGATCCCTGTCCATCTATCAAGGGATATCGCATTAAATAAGTTTGTGCCATTTTACATAAAGCGCCATAACAAGAAGCGTCTCCGTGATAATAGGCCGATGCAAGAGTCGAACCGACAACGCTCGCACTCTTTTTTGTTTTTGAACCATTGGACATATTTAAAACTTCTTCCATAGTCCAAAGTAACTTTCTTTGAACGCTCAATAAGCCATCTTCTGCCGCGGGTATAGCTCTGTCGGTGAGCACCTCTTCCGCGAAAGTGAGGAAAGCGTCTTTAGATTCATCTAATATATCTATTTCAGTTATTAAATTTTCTATCATTACTTTCTCTCCTTATATAAAATTAAAGCCGAGCTTTTGAGCGTTATCATATATATATTGCTTACGGGGCGCAGCGGATGGGCCTTCAAGTATATTTAAAAGCTTTGTTGTTTCTTCACAATCGGAAACGGTAATTCTTTTAAATCTCTGCTGTTCGAAGCATACTGTCTTCAAGTCTTGCGGGTTAAGTTCTCCTACGTATAAATCCATTATTACTAATGGTACTGACTATTTCTTTTAGCTTTTATTGTTAATCTACCTTTTCGAATTGCGTATCAATAGCAACCCTACTCCACGACAAAGTGGATAGTCGATACAGGTTCTTTGCTTAAGCAAAGCTTCCCACGAGATTATCCCATTAGGACTCCCTCGTTAGCCTATTTTTTAATAGACCCCGCTGATAAGCGGAAAAATAGATACGGGCCAGACTATCTCTTACCCTTTTGCTCTAATTAATTCATAAGAGCCTTTATTTTTTTGTTTCCAAACCTCAAGTTCTTCATCAGAATAGAAGTAATACTCTTTACCTTTCATTCGAACAATATAAAAAGGCGTAACTGCTTGATAAAGTTTTCCAGCTTCTACAAGAGGTTTCATATAAGTATAGAAGAAAGTGATTAATAGGAGTTCTATACTCCGGCCATCAGAATCCATATCCGTTGTAATTACGATTTTATCAAAATTCATCTTACTTACATCAAAATCTTTACCTAAACCGCCACCAATAATCTTTATAATATCCGACAACTCTTGGTTTGACATGATTTTATCGAGTGTACATTTGAGTGTAGACAATACCTTACCTCTTAGCATATAAATACAATCGGTTTTTACATTCCTTGCCTCAATTGCGCTAGAACCCGCAGACAATCCCTCTACTATCAAAAGATTGCGCTCTTTGGGGTCTTTGCTTACACAATCAATAAACTTATCACTTAATTGCATTTTTGCTTTAAGACCGGTTTTCTTTGGCTCACGAATGTTGTCTCGAGCCTTTTTTGCGGCCTCTCTTGCCTTACGAGCGTTGAGCGCCTTATCCGCAATTATCTTAATCTCTTTTTCATTTTGAATAAGCCAATTGCGCAGAGCCTCGCCCAAAGGTTCGATAAATGGTTTCATATCGATCTTTGAAATTCGAGCTTTAATCTGGGCGTCATATCCGACCCCAGAAGTAGTAAGGTTAAAGGCGATATACATACCTTCTTGAATATCATCACCGGTAAGATTTTCTTCTTTATCCTTTATCCATTTCTTTTCTCTAAAGAATTTATTAAACTCTTTAGTAATCAATCCTTTAATTTGTGTAATGTGCGGGCCGCTTTCAGTAAGTCCCGTATTTACATAGGGACTCATATTTAAAGAATAGTTTGAAGTATATGAAATTACTAAATCAAGTTTATTTTTTCCATCTTCAAAATTTAATATAAAACGATTTTTAAGAATTTCTTTATCCTTAATTGCGGAATCTACTAAATCATTTAATCCTTTTTCAGAATAATATTCAGTTGTTTTTTCCCCTTCGTTAAGAATAATTTTAAGCCCAGGACAAAGACATACAATAGTTTTTATATAATCTTTTAAAACTGCTTTATCTACTGTAATATTTTCAAAAAATTGTGAATCGGGCTCCCAATATACTGTTGTACCACTATTTTCTTTAGTTTTACCATTTTCTCTTTTTTGAAATACTCCATCTTTAAAATAGACTTTTTCAAATTGTCCATCTCTAAAAGTTTCAACCCAAGAGTTTTTTGATAAGAAAATAGGAAGTTTAGCACCGATACCATAAAGACCAAGAGATACGCCTTCGTAAACACCGTCTTCATTAAACTTACCTGAAGTATTTAATACGCTAAAAGAAGCTTCAAGTATTGTTTTTCCATCGTCTCTAAACGACATTGGGATAAATCCTTGTCCATTATCTATAACTTTAACGCTTTTATCTGTTAAAAAGATTTTAATAGTATTTCCGTGTCCCGCTTTGAATTCATCTATTGAGTTTGACAAAATTTCAATAAGTAGCTGTGTACTATATTCTGTAGAGCCGCAATAAACTTGTGGGCGCAAACGAGTAAACTCAAGCGGAGATAAAGATTGTATACTATCTTCATCATATAAATGTTTCATTGTTTTCTCCTTCATCTCTCATTACTGCCAGTCGATCAGCCATTTCATTCCATTTATGACCGTAATGACCTTTAATTTTAATTAGATTAATGCGATAACCCTCTTGAATTAAATTATAATATTCTTTTATTAAATCTAAATTTTCGGGTGGTTTATTATCGCTACTTTTAATCCAACCATTTCTTTCCCAATTATACATCCAAATATTAAAGGTTTGAACGCATAAATTCGAATCTGAGTAAACTTCGGGGGGTGATTGTCCCGGTTTAGCTCCGTAATGGCGCAAAGCATAAATGATAGCTTTTATTTCTTGGCGATTATTGGTAGTATTATCTTCTTGTTCACGATATGTGGTAATTAAATTATCATCATCGTCAACCACAACAACTCCAAAGCCGCCAGTATTTGGAAAGTAGCCATTTTTACTACAGCTTCCATCAACATAGATTTTCATATGCTTTTTTATACCTTTCTGACTTTCTACTCATACTTTTTTCTTTACATATATATTATAACATAAATTTTTATAAAAGTCAAAAAAAATAAGGCCCGCAGGACAATTCCTACGGGCCTTATGTTAAATTCCATAATCCATATTTATATTAGTAATATCAATGCCAGCTTTTTCTGCAGCTATTTTTTCTTGCTCTGCCTTATTTTGCATAATTGCTGTTTCGTAAACAATACCACCAACGGTTTTTTCTGCTTTAGATTTATTATAATAAAATCCAGCACTTACGCCATAGGCGGTCCAAGGCAAAGAGATCATAGTGGTTAACCAAGGCAAAGTACCAAGATAACCATTGAATACACAGATAAAAGTTAAAACAATGAAACTAATAGTAATAATCCAAATGAGAATAGACTCTTGGATTAATAAAGACTTAGAAAATTCTCTTTTTTGTTTCATAATTAAACCTTCTTTACTTTTTTAGTTATTAGTGTATAAAGTCGGGATAACATTACCGCGCACTCTTCTCGAGTTACGAATTTTTTGTACATGAACTTGCCGGTTTCGTCTCCTTTAATTAGACCTACGCTGGCCGCCCAAGTCCTTTCGGCTTCTGACCAACTCGACGGTGGTTTTTCTGCGAGTTGTTTCAGATAGCCATTCATTAGTTCGTTAAAACGTTCTTGAGTCATATCGTCTTCTTCTTCCTCTATTGGATTTAAAAGGTTATACACATCTTTGCGAAAACCTTCTATTGATTTATTATAAATATCAAACCAATGGTCTATGTCTACGTGTCCACTTCCCATTCCTAAATTATAGGCTCCAAAATGGGATAAAATGGTTGGCAGTTGGTTACCATAGTAAGAAACTTGCCCAAGTGGGTCAATATTGTAAAGTTGGCATAAATAAGCAACTAATTCACAAGCTTCTTGATAAGCTATATCAAAGTAGGCTTTATTATTTAGTGCCGCTTCACAGACCTCTATTTGTATCCACCCATCATTACAGCTACCTTTATTTCCTTTTCCACAACCCCAAGGCATATAATCCCAAGGAAGTGTCTAAACAGAGCGTATAATTTTTGTCGCGTCTAACCCTATCCAAGCGTTTACTCCCGCTTCCAAGTAAATGTGATTCCAGTCGTTACCATATTGGTTTTTTCCTAAGATTTCCATCATTATATCATTTTCATCAGTTGGTTGGACATATCGACGTAATTCTGGGTTATTTACACCAGTAGAGTGGATTAGTATTCCTCTAATAACCATTTTGTTTCCATAAATATAATTTGTGGAATTAGTCATTAAACATACCATTGGCTTATTTCTTGCATTATATTTCATATAAATTACATCCTATCAGCTATCGCACCTATTTTTGAACGATGAATTTTTTGTAATTCTACTTCACCATATATAGAAGTTCCTCTGAATACTTTAGATAAACGGCGCATACCATTGCGGTTTCCGGCGAAAGCGATATCATCTACTTGCGCTTTATCATCGCCATCAACTATGCATATGGCGTCTTCGCCTATTCTCTACAACGCTAATTTCATCATAGAAATATCTAAATTTTGAGCTTCGGAAATATAAACTCCTGCTCGCATGCCAGAGGTATCATATCCTCTAATATCTGAAAAGGGTAATAAAACTAACTTTTCTGCTTGAAGTAAATATAAAACTGCTTCTTTTCCCCCTAATTTACTAGCCAAAAGATTTCCTATTTGGCTATCTAAAAGCTTGTCATCTTTGGTTCCGGGATAGTACCCGAGCTTTGCGGCCCCTTTAGTTGCGACCGTATTACAGAAAATTACGATTTTATCTATATTATGTTTTTCAAGCTGATGAAGGAGATAGCTCAAGGCCAACAACGTTTTTCCAGAACCAGCTTTTCCGCGTACCATAGTAAGCTTATTACGCATTAAACTATCCGCTAAGAGAGCCTGATACGGGTCTTTTGCCATAGGCTTAATGTCCCCAAGCCAAGATGAAGAAAAGGTTTTATACTTCAATTCCTAAAAACCAGTCTCCGTCCAAACCATAGAATGTACTATTTCATCATACTCATTCTTAACTATAAGATATTCGTTAATGTTTAAATCATATAGATTTTTGTTAAGGTTCATATAAAGTTCAGCCATTTGGTCTTCTGTTAAACAAACCTCTTTAAAACCTTTATAATTATCTGTTTTTTCATAATAGCTTTTTATTTGTGAAGGAAATAAAAAAATTTTAGCTAAATTTTTTAGACTTATATCATTAGTATAAAAAACATTATTGTCTTTTTTATGTTTTTTTTGATAGTCTAAAAAAGTGGCTAAAATTTTTATGTCGGGGGTAATTGTTAAATTATTTTTAATTATTGGTTTAAGCATTTTTTCCTTAAAAATACAAACTTGTACTTCGTTTTTATCTATAATTTTTAAGATTTTTCTTGCTTTAACCTTAATTTCTTCATCTTTGCGAGCTGAGGTTTTTATCTCCTCTAATTCGTCTAAAGTAATAGAAGAAATTACAATGTTGTCTTCTTTAGAGATACTCTCTTTTTCCAAAAGACTACAGGTATCATAAAAATTATTGGTCATCATAATCCACCTCGTCTTCTATAACAAATCCAATTTGGTGTGCTGGGGGTTCAACACTTTTTTGGATTTCGGTATTTAAACGAGTAATGGATACAGCGTATTTAGCTTTTTTCTCTTCTATTGCACTCATTACGAGCCCAGTTAACCCATCCAAAATGGGAAAGATAAACTAAATAAAGAAAATCCCACTAATAAAATACAATAATAAAATTTTAATCAGTCCTTCCGAGTTTTTTCTTCTATTATTCTTTGAAAATTAGGTTAATTAGATTTTCGTGATTTGACCTCTTTAAGCCTCTTTGCGCTTTTCTCTATTCTTGCCAAGAACGCCTTTATAACGGCTTTATTAGCGTCAATTCTTGCGTTATATTCCTTTATTTCTGCCTCAAGTCTGCAAATTTGTCTCTTTAACATACGTGCTTCATAAGAATTTGGATTAAATCTTTTGCTTTGATTAATAGAATAATAGTATTGTTTTAAAGCTGCGAGACCCGGTTTAAGTTCATTATCTCTTACTTCAACAAGATAATTACCAAGCGCTCGAAGTTCAGCCAAATCGCAACCCACATACTCACTTTGAACTATGCTATCATCTGGATGACAGAGTGCATTTCCTTCTATTACTTTTCCCTTTTTTGTAGT
>JAEIGA010006422.1_pt1 | contig 17906 bp, 17 predicted proteins | sample 9270691 | NCBI WGS metagenome assembly JAEIGA01 (sample SAMN17057246, study PRJNA624740) | gut metagenome | biome: biome; isolation source: fecal sample | host: Bos grunniens | place: China: Xizang | collected 2019
GCCCCCGCAAATGCGCCCCTGCCGCAGGCACGGGGAACACCCCTCGATCACCCCTCGAAGCCCCCTGCCACAGCGGGTGCGGGGGCGGGACTACTCCCGCCTCTCCTCGGTGGTCTGCCTCTGCCTTTGTGACAGTTAAATCCTCGGCTGGAGAGAACTGCAGGCGGCTTTCAGGCTTACCTTCCAGACGGCCGTGAACAGTTAAGCCCACAAAGGTTCTGCGGCCTTCGCTCCGCGAAGACATGGCCCTCAAGAAGACCGTACTCCCACAGTCCCACCACCACATCACGAAGCCCTTTTAGCCCTCACATAATCCCTTCGATCGCTCTTATCGCTTTTATCCCTTCAATTTTCCCTTACGCAGGTTTGTCACTTTTTCAAAAATTTTATCGATTTTTCGCCTGTTGAAAACTTTTTTGAGTTATCAACAAGTTATCAACAATTCACGTTTTTTGACGCAGTTTTCTGAAAATCTTTCGGCGAATCTGCGGATTTTTAGCACTTTTGCTCAACTTTACTAAAACTATCTAACCCTTTGAAAATTAAAGAGATAAAGCAAAAATAGGGTGAAATCAACTCCGCTACAGCGGCTTCCTTGCGAAAAAATGGTCCCGAAGGGGGGGAAAAGTTATCAACAATTGGGAGCTTTTTTGGGGAAAGCTAAAGGAATTCTGGGTCAATATGGGCGAAACTGAGTCGCGAAACAAGCGAAATTGGGTCACCAAAACAGGCGAAATTGGGTAGGTAAAGTCGCCCATTTTCCCTTAGGAATTTCGTCCATTTTTCGCGGGAATTTCGCTGCGTCGGGTCAGCGGAGTTGACGACGAGTCTCCGTTTTGCTACACTTTCAGTGTGCGTGGGGAGTATGGAATGAAGAGATATTTATTGGTTGACATCTTGTGATGAAAGCGGTAAATTTTGGATGTTTTATGATAAGGAGTGAGGGATGGAGAAGTATCAAGTGGAACGCATTGTTTGGATGGATTGGCTTCGCGTGATTGCGATCTTTTTTGTTTTTGTGGTTCATAGTTGTGAGCCGTTCTTTTTTGGCGGTGAGGGCACTTTGGTGCGTTGCCAAACGGATGCGATGTGGGTGGCTCTCATAAACACCTTGGTGCGAGCCTGCGTACCTCTTTTTGTGGTGGCGTCAAGTTACTTGCTCTTTCCTGTGCAAGGGGATACGGGCGCATTTCTGAAGCGTCGAATGGTGCGCGTGTTGATTCCGTTTGCGTTGTGGACGCTGGTGTATGCCGCTTTAAATGGGAGTTTTCTTGAGAATGTGGGCGTTTTGTGGCAAAACTTCAATTATGCTTCGGGGCATTTGTGGTTTGTCTATATGATTGTCGGGGTTTATCTCTTTATGCCGTTGCTTTCTCCTTGGGCGCAACGGGTTGGGCAACGTGAATTATTGTGTTACATTGCGCTTTGTTTCTTGAGTGCATGTCTTCCGATGGTACGGTGTTTATTGAGTGAGGCGGTGGTTGTTTTTGGCCCAGGTGGATTGCCGAATATTGCGAAGTATCCGCTTTGGGGGGAGGCGAGTTGGAATACGTATGGGACATTCTATTACTTTAGTGGATATGTGGGGTACATTCTTTTAGGGTGTTACATCAGACGGTTTGTGCAGTCCGTATCATGGAGGCAGGTGTTCGGGGTGGCTTTGCCGAGTTGGGGCGCAGGTTTCTTGATGTGTGCGGGGGGCTTTTGGTGGAGTATTCAAACGGCGGCGAAGGCAGGATTTCCTGTGGCGGGGGATGTTGGCTTAGGGGCGAGTTGGGAAGGTTTCTTGCTTTACGACTCGATTGGGGTGGTTTTAATGACCTTAGGGTGGCTCCTTTGTTTTCGTAAAATCACGCATGCAGGTCTTTTTTATCAAAAACTCCTTTTACCGATTTCTCGCGTGAGTTATGGGATGTATCTTTGTCATATGATTCTATTAGTCCCGATTATTGGGTGGATTCGTCCTACAATGGAGGCACATTTGCCGATGCTTTGGTCAACGCCTATGACGATTTTTATGACTGCGGTAGTAACGTTTGTGGCGAGCGCGCTCGTTTGTATTGTGCTTGCTAAATTGCCTAAGGTCGGCAAGTGGATCGTGGGATAAGTCTCACGATTGTCGATGCGGACGCGCTTTTGTTTGCAAATTGTAAGATTAGAAGAGTAATAGAGATGATTCAAAAGTTTGGGATAATCTGTAGCCTTGCGTGTTTCCTTGGCGGTTGTGTGGCTTCTGAACCATTGGTGTCACTTGAGGTGAGACAACGTCAAGTGGGGATGGATATGTCGCCAGAGACGGTGCATGAAGAGTGTCGGTGGCCCAAGGTGCAATCTGCAAATTATTTGGTTGAGGCCCCAGAGAATGATGTGGCGGTTTTGAAATGGGTGACGGGCTTGGTTGTGGGGGATTTTAGGGCGCTTGAGGATGTCGAGACGGCAACGCATAAAACGCCCATTTCACGCGGTGCAGTAGGAGTTAATCAGAATTGGCACGCGTTGATGCGCTTTGGCGAGCGATTGCAGGAAGAGGTTTGGCGGAGACTGGGGTGGGCTACGACACCCGAGGCTGTGGATTTATTGCCCAGTCCGCCTCAGGCGTGTTGGGGTGAGTGTTTGGAGGCAGACGCGAATCATCCGAATGTGAAGGCGGTCGTTTATCGTGCGGATGGCAAACTGATGGTAAATGATTTACGGTATTGTTCGTATGCCTTATTGGAAACGGAGACGCGTGAGGGGGTAACCTCGGTGCGGATAATACGGAGTGTTTTTGATCGTCAGCGGGGGGAAACATTGAAGTTTAAAGAGGTGATTCGTGCCTCGCATGAGAAGGCGGTGTGTCAATTGTTGGCGCAGGCTTTTGAGGAGGAGACCGTGTCGGCGGGGACGCTTGAGAATTTTGATTTTACACCACAGGGGATTCGTTGGACAACGCGCGAAGGGGTGACCCCGAAGACGGCACTAATCGCGTGGGAGACGCTCGCGCCACATTTGGTGGACACGGCTTTAGCGACGCGTTTTGTGAATGAAATCGTCTTGCTCTTCCCCCAATCGTATGCAGAAATAAAGCTTCCATCCGTTGAATTTAGACAAGTGGCACTGGTTGATGTTCTGACGTTATTCAGTGATTTTGGCCCCTGCCAGGGCTGTCATCCAAACGTAAAACGCGTTGCACACGCAGCAAAACGCGGACAAACCCTCTTTATTTCATTTGGTGGTGACTTCCTTAATCAATTGAGTCCTGCGATTGAGGAACGCATTACTTCGGATGCCGCATTGCCACAAAGTCCTTTTAAAACTGAGATAACAGTCTCATGCTCAGAGATGATGAGCGTCACCGAATTGGTAGCACTTCTCAATGACCAACTTCCCGATTACACCTTGCGAATTGAGTGGGTGGGGGCGGTGCCGTAAGAAATGGTGGCTTTATTTGGGGATAAATGGCCGTTTTTTGTGGGTTTTTACTATCTTTTTCGCTTCAGTGATAGCGAAAAAAGTGTAAATGCGGTATACTAATGGGCGATTTTAATAGTTTCTATTATTAGGAATTAGGATTTATGGAAAAGAAAGAAGCACCTAAAAGTTCTCTTGATGCGCTCGTTTCGTTGTGCAAGCGTCGCGGTTTTATCTTCCAGAGCTCTGAGATTTATGGCGGTTTTGCCGGTTTCTGGGATTATGGTCCGCTCGGCTGTGAGATGAAGCGCAACATCAAGGATAGTTGGTGGCGTTTTACCGTGCGTGATCGCGAGGATGTCGAAGGTTTGGATGCTTCGATTATTATGCATCCCGCCATTTGGAAGGCTTCTGGTCACTTGGACACCTTCTCTGACCCCATGAGCATGTGTAAGGGTAATTGCCGTAAGCTCATGCGTGCAGACCAGATTTGGGACCTTTTTGAAGAAAGCGCTTTGCGCGAAACGCTCGCTGGCATGTTGGGTGAAGCGGGTAAGATTGCTACGTGGTGCAAGGGTAAGGGGAAGGCGGTTGCGCCGGGCCTCTATACCGTTCAGCACCCCGAATATCTTGAAAAGATCTTTGAGAAGCTCAAGACCATCACGGATGTGAAGGAACTCTTCATCCTGTTGGCTACGCCTGAAGGTGAACCCGAGGTGCTTCCGTGCCCCAATTGCGGTGGCGTGATGACCGAACCCCGCCCCTTCAATTTGATGTTTAAGACCATCGTGGGTCCCGTGGAAGACCCCTCCAATGTGGCCTATCTCCGTCCCGAAACGGCTCAGGCGATCTTTGCGGACTTCTCGAATGTGATGGTCTCTTCCCGCCAGATGCCTCCCTTCGGCATTGGTCAGGTCGGCAAGAGCTTCCGCAACGAAGTGACGCCGCGCAACTACATCTTCCGTTCGCGCGAATTCGAACAGATGGAAGTGGAATTCTTCATCAAGCCCGATGAAGCAGTGGAATTGCTCTGTGGCCATGTGGCCCCCTTGACCGAAACCACGGACCTCTCTGAACCTCAGGCTGATTGGGGTTGGGAATGCTGGCACAAGTATTGGGTGGAACAACGCAAGATTTGGCTCGTGAAGAATGGCCTTCCCGAAGACTCCTTCGTGGAATACTGGCAGAAGCCCGATGAATTGGCACACTATGCTCGTGCTTGCGTGGATATTGAATATCGTTTCCCCTTCGGCGTGCAAGAACTCGAAGGTATTGCGGCGCGTTCCGACTTCGACCTCTCTCGTCACCAGGAACACTCTGGTAAGTCGATGGAAGTCTTCGATGAACCCCTCAAGCTCGCCGTGAAGAAGCTTTCTGATGAAGAAAAGGCGGCCTTCCGCGCGAAGGTTGTTGCAGAATGGGAAGCACGCGGCAAGACTGCAGAAGCGGCTAACATTTTCATTGACCGCCTCTTTGAAGGTCGCTACATCCCGCATGTGATTGAACCCTCCGCAGGCGTTGATCGTATGGCGCTCGCGATGCTCTGCAATGCTTACGAAGAACAGAAGTTGGTGGATGAAAAGGGTAAGGAAGACATCCGTACGGTGCTCCACCTCGCCCCTGCAATTGCCCCGATTAAGGTCGGTGTCTTCCCCTTGGTGAAGAACAAGCCCGAACTCTACAATCTCGCACGTGAAATCTTCAAGAAGTTGCAGCGTCGCTACAATTGCTTCTGGGATGAAAGCGGTGCTATCGGCCGTCGTTATCGTCGTCAGGACGAAATCGGTACGCCTTTCTGCGTAACGGTGGACTTTGATACCCTTGAAAAGGACGGCACCGTGACCTTGCGTGATCGTGACACGATGCAGCAGGAACGCATCTCCGTGGATGACTTGATTCGTCGTTTGGACGATTTGATCCTCGGCTAAACGTCTCAATTCACCTTATAAAGATGACTCTGGCAAAGACTTTGCTGGAGTCATTTTTTATTTGTCTACCGCCATCAATATTTTGGAACGTGTCGTATTTAGTATGGTTAGGGGCCAATATCAATGTTTTGGAAAGAGTTGTATTCTGATTGATGGGGAGTAACATCAATGCTTTGAGACGCTTCGTATTTTGATGGATAGGGGCCAATATCAATGCTTTGGAGAGCTTCGCGTTTTGACAAGTGGAGGACTGTGGCGAAAGAATGAAAGGCCTTTTCCCCGCCTCTTTGAGTGGATAGCAACGGTGAATGGGTGTTAATCGTGAAAGTGATTGTATTACAGTAGAGCGCGATAATGTCTTAACTCAAGGGGCGGAGCAAATTAAATAAAGACAAAAAAAGGATTTAAGGGGGGTAAAATGCAACGCAGTTTCAATGAGTTATGCATTGTTGAAACAGGATTTTGCAAAATGTATCTCGTTGATATTTCAATTAGTTATGACTTTTGAAAAAGTTAGTTTTACAAAAAGTGTTGACGTGCATGATTTTTTTCGGTATCTTATGCGCCACTTTCATTGCCACAGGGGCATTGAAAAAGCTTTTGAAACACAACAAAGGACATCTCTCATGGAAGCATATGCAGTCGTTGAGGCCGGTGGCGTCCAGTGCCGTGTGGCAGTTGGTTCCGTTATCGAAGTCAACCGCATGGCCGGTGAACCCGGTGCGGATATCGAGCTTACCTCCGTGCTTGCGCTGAACACCGGCGACGAGCTGAAGATCGGCATGCCCACGGTTGAGGGCGCTAAGGTTGTCGCGACCGTTCTCGGTCACAAGCGCGGCGACAAGCTGATTCATTTTCGTAAGAACCGCCGCAAAGGCTATGAACGCCGCGTCGGTCACCGCCAGGAATTGACGGTTCTCAAGATTAAGTCCATTGCTTAAATTCCGGAAAGGATAAACTATCATGGCAGGTAGCACTGGTAATGGCCGCGACAGCAATTCTAAGCGTCTCGGTGTCAAGCGTTACGCCGGTCAGGTTGTCACCGCCGGATCCATCATCGTCCGCCAGCGCGGCACCAAGTTTGCACCTGGTGCGAACGTCGGCTGCGGTCGCGACTTCACGCTCTTTGCGTTGATTGACGGCGTTGTCGAATTCCAGAAGAACGGCAAAGTCGTTGCGGTCAAGCCCCTTCCCGAAGTGGCTCAGTAATTTTTCGGAATTCGTATCAGGACAGAAACGGTGAAAACCAGAGCCTTTGTTGATTCGGCCACGGCCGAGGTCCGCGCGGGACGCGGTGGAGATGGAAGCGGAAGTTTCCGTCGTGAGTCGCATGTTCCGGAAGGTGGCCCTGACGGAGGTGACGGCGGTCGCGGCGGTAATGTCGTGGTGCGTGCTAGCACGCATGCCGACAGCCTGTTGCGCGTGTTCTATGAACCGCGTCTGTTTGCGGAAAACGGTGTTAATGGTACCGGGCAGAAGATGCACGGTCGTAACGGGGAAGATCTAATCGTCGATGTGCCTTGCGGCACGGAAGTGTACAATGTGGATACCGGGGCTTTCCTCGGTGAAGTATTGGAACACGGCGAAGAATTAGTGATTGCTCGTGGCGGTCGTGGTGGCTGGGGTAATGTACACTTCAAGAGTTCTGTGAATCAGGCTCCTGAAAAGTTCATTCCTGGCGATGTGGGTGAAGCGTTCACAGCGCGTTTTGAATTGAAAACGATTGCTGAGGCGGGTTTGGTTGGCTTCCCGAATGCGGGTAAGTCCTCTTTGCTTGCAGCGATGAGCGCGGCACGCCCTAAGATTGCTAACTATCCGTTTACCACGCTCCATCCGATTGTCGGCACCGTCGTTTACGGTGACTATGCCACGCTTCGTGTGGCGGATATTCCCGGCATTATCGAAGGCGCCGCTGAAGGCGTCGGACTTGGATTGACCTTTTTGCGGCACATTTCGCGCTCCAAAATGTTGGTCTACGTCTTGGATATGGCGGACACCGAAAATCTTCCCGAGAACGCTTACCGCATTCTCCGCGCGGAAGTCGAGAATTATGATCCGGAATTGGCGAGCCGTCCTGCGTTGGTTATTGCCAACAAGATGGATGAACTTGCTGCACAGGAACACTACGACACGTTTGTTGCTGAAACAGGGATTACGCCGTTGAAGCTTTCCCTTGTGGAAGACGGCAAGCCCGGCTTGGACGCTGTGTTGCAGGCTTTGCGCGATGAGCTGAAGCCGCAAGCGAAAGGTCAGGTTGTTGTTTCGGACAAACCTCGTCAGCCAGTGGATCACTCGGAAGTTTCCGCAGAACGTTTCCGTATGGCAACGTTTTTGAAACCCTGAACGAATTTCAACTCTATTTAACTCTAAGGAGAACACATCATGTCCCGTATCTGCGAAGTCTGCGGTAAGAAGCCCATGGTTGGCTGCCGCATTGTGCGTCACGGTTTGAAGAAGGTTAAGGGCGGCATCGGTTTGCACACGACCGGTATCTCTAAGCGTCGCTTTGAACCCAACTTGATGAATGTGCACGTTCGTAAGCCTAACGGCCAGACGTGCCACATGAAGGTCTGCGCTGCATGCTTGAAGGCTGGCCGCGTTACTAAGGCCTAATGAGCCTTACAGACTCAAGAAAGCGTCGCCTTTCGGCGGCGCTTTCTTGTTTATTGATGGGTGCTAAGTGGGTAAGCCTGTGTATAAACACTTAATTTTAAATGGCATGATTTAATGTATGTCATCTATGCAGGACGATACGCATGATTGTGTAAAAGTGGTAAATATTAAGTGCACTGTGTGTGGGAAAGGATTATAATGAGGCAAATGACACGAGCGTTTCGTGTGGTAATGATTGGAGGCAATACAATGAAGACGTGGCTTTTTAAAATAGGAAGTGTATTCACGTTTGTGTATTTGTTTTTATTAATGCTGGGATGTGATGATTATCATTTGGATAAATTTGGGCGTGAAGTCATTCCTAATGATATTTCATTAACTAAACATAGACCTTCATCACAAGTTAAATCTTCTTCGGGGACGCTGATTTTAGGTGGAAATTTCTATTTAATTAATCATATGTCATCACCTAACGTGAGAACTTTTAGTGGAGAAGGGAAGCCGGGGAATCAGGTGATAACACGATGTGTCAATTTTTCTACTTATGATTTTATGTCTGGATCAAATTTAGAAAAATATTATCAAATTGTAGGGGAATGTTCTTTATCGCACAATATTATCCATACTAATTCTGAATTGATTTGTACTGGTGGAAGTTATGGAATGGTTGAAAGATTGAGAGATTCACGTTTTGTTAAACGCGGATGCTTTTCGGAGCCTTATACTCCTCCTTTTATAAAAAAATCTTCTTGGAATAAAGAAAAGTTTATATTGAAATTAGATGAGAAAATCTTAAATGGGAGTATTACTCGAGAAGGAATTTTACCTTATCAAAAGTTAAAGATAGAGGACGAAGCTCAGGATAGCCTTTTTATGATAAGTGGCCCCAATAATTTAGATGTTTGTTCAGTAGCATTGATGAAATGCTCTAAATATGGCGAATTGTGTTGGCTTATTGTTAGGAAGTTAAGGTCTTCAAAGCGGTGGCTTGTCGCTTGTAATACGCAGTCTCAAGTGATTTATTGTGAAGAATTGGATACAGTAGGGCTCATTGATTATTATTTTGTAGACGATAAAATGATATCCGTAAATCCATTTATTGTTAAAGTTGTGGACGAACACCTTGCTTGTGGTGAGCCAGAATGTTTACGAAAACGCTCTGTAGAAAGTTACTTCACAATAGAGATACAACCATAACCGTAGAATTATGAAGATCTTAGATTTTAAGTGCATTGTGTGTGGAAAAGGACTATAATGAGATAAATGACACGAGCGTTTCGTGCGGCAAAAATTGGAGGCAATACAATGAAGACGTGGCTTTGCGATACTTGGCGTGGACTTTTAATCTGTTTGTTGATTGCACTTCCAGCATGGTGGCTCGGGAAACAGTTCCCGTTGGTGGGTGGTGCGGTGATTGCGATTTTAGCAGGTATGTGTGTAGCACCTTGTATCAAATCGCATCGAGCAGGGATGGAGAAGGGTATTCGCTGGGCTTCGAAGAAAGTGCTTCAGTGGGCTGTGATTCTCTTAGGATTTGGTCTTAATCTTTCGGTTGTTGCAAAATCGGGGTTACAAGCCTTGCCAGTTATTTTGACCGTAATCACGATTTCTCTTCTGATTGCGTATGGAGCGCACCGTTGGATGAAGATCCCGACACGGATCGCGACTCTCATTGGAGTGGGGTCCTCTATTTGTGGCGGTTCGGCTATTGCGGCCACTGCACCTGTGATTCAGGCAGACGATGATGAAGTGGCGCAAGCGATCTCTGTGATTTTCTTCTTTAATGTGCTTGCCGCCTTGCTTTTCCCACTGTTGGGCACGTGTTTGGGTATGGATACTACGACGGGAGAGGTCTTTGGTGTTTTCTCGGGAACTGCGGTAAATGACACCTCTTCTGTTACTGCAGTGGCCGCTACGTGGGACTCAATGCATCAATTAGGAACTGCTACGCTCCAAAAGGCTGTAACTGTTAAACTGACGCGTACCCTTGCGATTATTCCGATTGTGCTTGGTTTGAGCTTTTTCTCGATGCGCCAGGCAAAGGGGGCGGGTAAGGTTTCGTTAAAAAAGGTCTTTCCTTTCTTCGTGGTGTGGTTCCTTGTGGCTACGTGTATTACCACGGTAAGTGTGCATTTCGGGGTGGCAGAATCGGTCTTTGCGCCGATGAAAACGCTCTCTAAATTCCTCATTGTGGTTGCAATGGCGGCGATTGGCCTGAATACCAATTTAGTGAAGCTCATTAAAAGTGGTGGAAAGGCATTGCTCTTGGGCGGCATGTGTTGGATTGGGATTACCCTTTGTGCGCTTTTAGTCCAACGCTTGCTCGGCATCTGGTAATGGATTTCAATTACAATAAAAAAGGACCTCCGATGACGGAGGTCTTTTTTTGTAATGGTGGCGCTTGGGGCGATTACGTCATTGCAATGATTTGGTTGAGCCGTCTTCTCTCATAGAGATGGAAGCCTACCGCAATAAGGACTGAGAGCACGTCCGAAACTGGTGCCGCCCACCAAATCCCAACGGGGCCAAAAAATTTGGGGATGATGAGCATTAAGGGAACCAAGAGAAGGCATTGGCGCGAAAGACTCATCATGAGGCTGACGGTGCCATGGCCTGTCGCTTGGAAATATTGACCCACGATGATGGCATAGCCCACAAACTGAAAGCCAGCAAAGAAGATCATCATGTTGGTCGGCCCAACGGAAAGGAGTTCGGCGGCCATTTCTTCGCGACAGAAGAGTTTGAAGATTTGCTCGCGGAAGAGGATAGTAAGTGTGGAGGTGATGAAAATCCATGCGCCTCCCCACCAAGCTGCGAGGTTAAAGATCTTCTTCACGCGAAGATAATTTTTTGCGCCTGTATTGAAGCCGAGTAGGGGCCCCATTCCCATTGCGATGCCCATGACTGGCATACACAAAAGCATTTGGATGGTCATGATGATGCCGATTGAGGCGATTTCACACTCGGCCACCTTAATTGAGGGCGCATACTCACGAAAGAGAATGTTGTACAACGTGTTGACCCCACTGCCCACAATATTGAGGGCAAAGGAGGGTAATCCCAAAAAGAGCATTCCCCAAATAAGGGGCTTGTAGATTTTGATGTACCCAAATTTAAGCGGGATTGAGGTCTGTTTACCGAAGAAGTGGCTGAGCACCCAAATAGCTGTGATAATCTGTGAGAGTACGGTTGCGATTGCTGCACCCACAATTCCCATGTCTAATCCGGGAACCGTGAAAAAGTAAAGCGGCACCTCGTCAAAGATGAAGAAGGGGTCAATGATGGTATTGATGAGTGCACCCAGCAACATCGAGATGAGGGCCTTGCGGGGGAAGCCGTCGGCGCGCAGGGTGTTATTGAGCGCGTGAGCAAGATATTGGAAGAAGACGGTGCAGTAGACCACCTGCATGTAGGGCGCTGCATGCTTCACCGTTGCAGGTGTGCCGCCAGCAAGTAAGAGGATAGGCTCCACAAAGAGGGCACAGAGGGGATAAAGTGTAAGCGAGAGTACGAGGAAGAGGCAAATCGCTTGCCCTAAGTAACACTGCGCGACGTGTCGCTTCCCTTGGCCCATTGCGATAGAGATGCAAGTCGCCGTGCCGTGGCCAATCAAAGTGCCAAAGGCGACGGTAATCATCATCGCAGGGAAGGTCAACGCAAAGCCCGCAAGCCCGTCTGGCCCAACGCATTGCCCGACATAGAGACGGTCTACGACATTGTAGAGCGCAGAGACCAACATGCCAACGATGGATGGAAGGGAATACTTCCAAAGCAACGGAGCGATTGGATAACGCCCAAGTTCTTTAACGAGACGATCGCTGGCCATTGGCGATTACTTAGGATGCGCGGAAAGCTGCGGCACAACGTGCCCGAAGTTCTTCGATTGCAGCCTTCATGTCGGTTTGCTTAAAGAGGAAGGAACCTGCGACAAATGCATTTGCCCCTGCCGCCGCGGCGAGTTCTGCCGTTTCAAAGTTCACGCCACCATCCACCATGATGTCCATCTCGGGAGCCATGGCACGGATTGCGGTGATTTTGGGTAAGACATCGGCGATGAATGACTGACCGCCATAACCTGGGAAGACGGTCATGCAGAGAATTTCGTCAGCGCAATCAAGGTAGGGGTGGACCACCTCAGCAGGGGTGTCTGGATTTACAACTAAGCCTACGCGTGCGCCCTTGGCACGAATTTCAGAAGCGAGTGCTCGCACATCAATCTGCTCGCGCATCTCGAGGTGGAACTGTACCGTAGTGCTTCCCTTTTCAATGAAGCGCCCTGCGTACTTATCCGGATTGGTCATCATGAGGTGCGTGTTAATCGGAAAACCTCCAGGAAGGTACTTTTTACAGAGCGCAGAGGTGTCCGGTGCAAAGGAGAGATTCGGCACAAAGTGCCCATCCATAATATCTAAATGGAGTGCATCTGCACCAGCCTCTGCGACACGACGAATCTCATCGCCGAGATGGGCAAGGTCTGCTGCGAGCAGGGAGGGTAAAATTTGAATTTGCATCTCAAGTCCTTACATGCGACTTTCTTCCAACATCGCTTCACCGATATTGAGGCAGTCTTCCTTCAGGCGACGATAGATATTTAAGATGTCCAACGTTACAATGGCGCAGATCGGATTCAAGGTCGGATCCTTTTCTGCCATACGATTCATCTGATCCTGACGAATTTCCTTCACACGCACGGTAATTCCGTTGGCATCTGTATGCAGGTGATTTAAGAGGTCAACGGCATGCATTTTACCTTGACGGAAGGCGTCAAAGGCCATCCCCGCGAAGGCGCGGCACATATCGTGCAATCCGAGCAAGTCGTTTTGACAACGTTCAGAGAGGGACATGTTGGCTTTTCGCATACGGATAAATTGTTTTTGAATTGCCACCACGTCATCGGAGACCGTTTCAAATTCGTCCGCCACACGCAAGAGCATACGTGCACGATTGGCCACATCAGAAGGCAGGTTGGTCGTCATAATGACCCCCAAGAACTGCGCCACTTCGTGTTGAAGGATGTCAAGTTCTTCTTCTGCGTGGAAGATGTCTTTTTCAATATCTTCGGTATTGCTATTCGTCAAGAAGGTGCGCAACTTATCAATGACGACTTCGCAACGTTGACTCATCTGCTCCACCTCCTTGCGGGCCTGTTCAACGGCCACAACAGGAGCGAGCTTGAGCGGATTCAACACCGTCAAGCGCGGCAATTCGTGAATCTTTGCATCCGGAATGATGCGTGCAATGAGGTTCGCAAATGGCTTGACAATTGGCAAGAAGAAGCAGGTGTTGACAAGGTTGAAGGCCGTGTGTACGCCTGCGACTGCGAAGGTCAAGTCGGTGGCGTTCATAGAGTCAATGCCGAACATCCGATTGGCGATCGGCAGTGCAATCGGGAAGAGCGGTGCCATAATGCAGGTGCCGATGATATTGAAGAGCGAGTGAGCAAGGGCAGCACGACGGGCTTCCGTTGGTGCATTCAGTGCAGCAAGCCAAGCGGTGATGGTCGTGCCGATATTCATGCCGAGCACAAGCGTTGCGGCGGAGTAGAAGTCAATGCTTCCTTGAGCCACCAAAATGATGGCAATACCAGTGGTCGCCGAGGAACTCTGTACGATTGCAGTCGCCACCGCACCAACGAAAACACACTTAATCATGCCCCACGCAGAGAAGTTGCCCGCGCTATCGACAGCGCTAAACATCGACATCACTTCGCGCAATCCATCGGAGCTTGCGATAGGGTCCATCGCACCCTTGATGAAGTCAAGCCCGAAGAAGATGAGCCCAAGACCTAAAAAGATGAGGCCGACAAATTTCCATCCTTCACGCTTGGCAAAGAGATAGATGATGGCCGCCACACCGATGACGAATGCAATCGCTGTGGTGCCAATTTTGGGAAAGGCGGCCACCAACCATGCTGTGGCGGTGGTACCAATGTTTGCGCCAATAATTACATTGATTGCTTGCGTTAGGGTCATGATGCCAGAGGTCACCATACCCACCACCATCACTGTGGTGACAGAGGAGCTTTGGATAATCGCTGTCACGATGGTACCTGTGGCAACTCCCGCAAAACGATTGGTTGTCGCGGCCGCTACGAGTTTACGCATCTTTGGTCCTGCGACACCTTGCAAACCTTCGGAGATTTGCTGCATGCCGAGCAAGAAGATACCAAGCCCGCCAAGCACACAGGAAAGGATGGCCATCGCCGTGAAATTGGCTTCAATGATGGAGAATTTAGAGACGACTTCTGCAAACAGGGGCATAACATTGTCCTCGTTTTTGGATTAGAGATGTGAATAGAAAACTTTTAGATGCGACCTTCTTCCAGCATCGCTTCACCGATATTGAGGCAGTCTTCCTTCAAACGGCGATAGAGGTTTAAGATGTCAAGCACGATGACCGAGCAGAGCGGATTGAGCGTTGGATCCTTGTCAGCCATGCGGGTCATTTGAGCCTTGCGGATTTCCTTCACGCGCACGGTGATGCTCGAGGCATCCGAGTGCATATGGTTCAGGAGGTCTGCGGCATACACCTTGCCTTGACGGAAGGCTTCAAAGACTGTTCCAGCGAAGGACTTGCACATATCGTGCAAGCTAAGTAAGTCGGCCTGACCACGATCGGAGAGCTTCATGTTTGCCTTACGCATACGAATGAATTGCTTGACGAGCGCCGCCGCATCGTCGGAGACGGATTCAAGTTCGTCGGCGACGCGGAGCAACATACGTGCACGATTGGCGACATCCGAAGGCAGGTTGGTCGTCATAATGACACCGAGGAACTGAGACACTTCGTGTTGAAGGATGTCGAGTTCTTCTTCGGCGTGGAAGATGCTATTCTCGCTTTCTTCAGTCCCTTCACCAAAGAGAATGGTGCGCACATCGTTGATTACCGCTTCGCAACGGTGGCTCATCTGTTCCACTTCCTTGCGGGCCTGTTCCACGGCCACAACGGGGGCGAGTTTGAGCGGATTCAACACCGTCAAGCGCGGCAATTCGTGAATCTTTGCATCCGGAATAATGCGCGTAATAATCCAAGCGAACTGCGAGGTGAAGGGCAAGAAGATCCCCGTGTTAATCACGTTGAACGCAGTGTGAATCCCCGCAACGGCAAAGCCGAGCCCAGTGGTATCCATCTGAGAGATACCGAAAATCTTGTCGGCTAAAGGAAGCAATAAGGGGAAGAAGGGCGCCATGATAATCACGCCAATGAGGTTGAAGAGCGTGTGCGCCAATGCTGCACGACGCGCATCTGTGGGAGCGCCGATGGCGGCGAACCAAGTGGTGACCGTGGTACCGATATTCATGCCGAGCACGAGTGTGGCGGCCGTGTCAAAGGAAATCATGCGCTGCGTCACCAAGACCACGGCAATGGCGGTAGTCGCCGAGGAGCTCTGGATGAGAGCGGTCGCCACGGCACCCACGAAAATACACTTGAGCATTCCCCAAACGGAGAAGGCGCCAGAGACGGGGTCGGTCACCGCGAAGGATTTAAGTGCATTGATAAAGCTTTCCGTTTGGGAGAGCGGGGACATATTGCTCTTGACCAAATCCAAGCCGTAGAAGATTAAGCCGAGGCCGAGGAAGATTAAGCCCCAATACTTCCACGATTCCTTCTTGGCAAAGAGATAGACCAATGCCGAGAAGCCCGCGAGACCAAGGCCGAAGGTGGCATCCAATTTCGGGAAGATAGCCACCAACCACGCCGTCACGGTTGTACCGATGTTTGCACCAATGATGACGTTAATCGCCTGCATCAGTGTCATGATGCCAGAGGTGACCATGCCCACCACCATCACGGTCGTCACGGCGGAGGCCTGGATGATACCTGTTACAATGGCACCGGTTGCAACGCCCGCAAAGCGGTTGGTCGTGGCGGCGGCGACAAGCTTACGCATCTTAGGACCCGCAACGGCTTGGAGGCCTTCTGAAATTTGCTTCATGCCGAGCAAGAAGATGCCGAGGCCGCCGACTACGGACGCAAAGGTCGCGAAGGTAAAAACGGCAGAAGAGGAGGCGATCATGGTGTTCATGGCGTATTTCTATTCGTTTGAATTAAAAGGGGGCGGGAGGACTTGAAAATTACGGGTCAGGAATGAAGAGCTCTTGACCCACGCGAATCTTAGTCGCATCCTTAATCTTATTTGCCTTCATAATCGAAGCGGCAGAAACTTTATAAGCCTGCGCAATGGCAGAGATGGTCTGGCCCGCTTCCACAACGTGGGTATAACCACTCTTTTGTGCGGCGCGCTGTTGCTCTGCGGCTGCGGCCGCTGCGGCGCGTTGCTTTTCGGCAATCGTCTTAATCTTATTGGAGAGATCGCTAACGATTTCACCGCGCATCTTGCCTTGTTCGTTCTTTAGCGCATCAAAATCGGCGCGTAAGGCGGCTAAATCATCTTTCGTGGCGGCATTACCACCACGTTCAAGTGCGGCGAGGCGCGAGGCAAGTGTAAATTGTTGTTGCTCAAGGGCTTCCACCTTGGCAGAGAGTGCCTGCAACGAGTATTGAATTTCACGAAGGGCTTGCGCCTGTTGGGCAAAGGCTTGTGAGGCAGGGGAAATGGTGCGCTGACCAAAGGCTGCTGTCGCGCAAAGGAGCGTCATTAAAAGGAAACAAGAGAGTGTTTTCATGAGAAAAAACGCAAGAGGCCGCGCAGTCATGCGCGACCTCTTAAGGTTTGTGATTACTGAAGCGCAGCAGAGAGTTTCGCCAAAATGGCATCTGCACGTTGTAAGCCCACCATCGTTTCAACGGGTTGACCATCTTTGAAGAGGATCAATGTCGGGATGGACTGCACTTTGTACTGTGCCGCGACCAACGGAGCTTTGTCAATATCCAGCTTACCGATGCGAACTTTACCTTCCATCTCAAGCGGTAATTCCATCTTTTCAAGGATTGCTCCTTGCATCTTGCACGGACCGCACCAAGTGGCCCAAAAGTCTACAATCGTAATGCCGGAAGCGATGGCGTCCGCGATATTCGTCGCATCATAGTGTTCAAGAGTCATAACAATTCCTCTGTGAGACAAAGTTTAAAAGATGGCAACATTATACCATAGATACATACGTGCGTGCGAGAGAAAATGATGGGCGGGTCTTCGTTCGGTTCACGAAGTTACAGAGGCTGATCTGCTTGGAGTGTCTGCAAGAGCGCCGTGCAGCCCATGAAGACATCTTCGTAGGTTTGGCCAAATTCGCCAGTGTACCAAGGATCGGCGATTTCTCGTTCAACCCCTGCAAAGGAGAGGAGTAACTTAATCTTGTGGTGCAAATGAGGAGGTAACATCCGTTGGAGATTACGCACATTCGCATGGTCCATCGCCAAAATGAGGTCGGCGCGTTGGGCCTCTTGTTGCGTAATCCGCTTTGCGCGATGCGGACAGAGCGGCACTTTGCGTCGCGCTAATTCTTGACGTGTGCCGTAATGCGGAGGATTGCCAATTTCTTCGGTGCTTGTGGCCGCGGAATCAACCGAAACCTTCGCATCAAGCCCCGCCTGCGCTAAGAGATGGGCCATGACACTTTCAGCCATTGTTGAACGGCAAATATTTCCATGACAAACAAAGAGCAACTGCATTCACAAACTTCCTTTCATTAAAATCATAGCAAACTTCATCCAATAAGAGCGTGCCTATGTGGGAATGTGAAGCGGCAGGACAGAGTCCTGCACGCTACGCATCCTGGCGGATGCTCTTACTGGTGCTCACGGGAAGAAAGGGGAAAAGGGGAGAAAGAAGTAAGGAGAGAGGTGGGAGATGTGGGGGCTAACTTCGCCCCCACGCCCCTCAGGCAGGGCTGAGTCCTGCACGCTACGCATCCTGGCGGATGCTTTTTCTGGTGCTCACGGGAGGGTAAAAGGGAGAGGGGATAAAGGAGATTTAATGTGGGGGCGACGCCGCCCCCACGCCCCTGCGGCAGGACTGAGTCCTGCACGCTACGCATCCTGGCGGATGCTTTTTCTGGTGCTCACGGGAGGGTA
>JAEIGA010006423.1_pt1 | contig 17905 bp, 14 predicted proteins | sample 9270691 | NCBI WGS metagenome assembly JAEIGA01 (sample SAMN17057246, study PRJNA624740) | gut metagenome | biome: biome; isolation source: fecal sample | host: Bos grunniens | place: China: Xizang | collected 2019
GCGGATACCTGCCAGCATCAGTACGCTGATAGGGTAGTACACCATAGGTTTGTCGAAGATGGGGATGAGCTGTTTGCTCACTCCTTTTGTGATTGGATAAAGTCGTGTACCCGAACCACCTGCAAGAACTATTCCTTTCATTTTTTAGTGTGTTTTTGGTAATGTAGTTACAAAGATAGTGCAAAAAAAATAATTTGATGAATGAATTGGGATTTTTTTCTTAATAAGTCTAAAAAAATCGTACCAGATGCGTTGTTGCATCTGGTACGATTCGTTGAAAGGGTATGAAATATTTTTTTCTCTTTCTTAGAAAAGCTTGTTAGGGTAAACTCCGTCGGAAACGAGCTTTGCTATGCGTTCAACGGTTGCATCGCGGTCGGCTGCGTATGTCACTCCGAACCATACGGAAGTAGTGTCGAGCACTTCAACTGTTGCTGTTCCGTCGTTGATGAGCTTGTTGACCATAAGCGGAATGAAGAATTCTGCCTTGAGGTTCTCCATGTTCTTGGAATCAGAGAGGAACTCCTTGAAGTATTCCTCGCTGTACTCGAAATAGTCGGGAGTGAAGCCCCACATGTTCATGGACACTGGCACGTTTTCTTCCAGTGGAATCCATTCGCCCTGCTCGTCCTTGTAGCAGATAGCGTTTCCCTTGTCCTCTTGACGCAGAATTTCAGTGCGTTCTACGACATCGGTGAGATGGCGGTTGTCGTCATATTCGCACACGCCACGAGCTACAGAGCCGTTTTCGGAGAGTGTGTTGCAGCAACGGAAACCTACCATTGCATACTTGTTCTTTGTTCCTTCAGGAAGATTGGTCAGGAATTTGCCGATTGACATGAAAGCATCGCGTCCATAAAAGTCGTCGCAGTTGATGACTGCAAATGGCTCCTTGATGACGTCCTTGCCCATCAGCACTGCGTGGTTGGTTCCCCAAGGCTTTACGCGGCCTTCTGGGCACTTGAATCCTTCTGGCAGACTGTCGATGCTCTGGAAACAGAGTTCGCATGGTACTACGCCTTCATACTTAGAGAGAATCTGAGTACGGAACTGCTCTTCGAAATCTTTGCGGATAACCCATACAATTTTGCCGAATCCAGCCTGAACTGCATCGTAGATAGAGTAGTCCATGATGGTTTCGCCGTTTGGTCCGAGACCGTCAAGCTGCTTCAGGCCGCCATAGCGGCTTCCCATGCCAGCAGCAAGGAGAAAAAGTGTAGGTTTCATAGTCTATTAGTTTTTTTTGTTGAGTGTTATGTGAATTAGTCAATTACTACACGAGTCCATCCGTGAATGTCGGGTTCTGTGCCATACTGGATGCCGCGCAACAGGTTGTAGAGCTTTGTTGACCAAGGGCCAGGCTTGCCGTCTTCTGAGAATACGAAGCTCTTGTCGAGGTCGATGTCGTCAATCTTGCTGATGGGCGAGATAACGGCTGCTGTACCGCAAGCACCTGCTTCCTCGAATGTTTCGAGTTCTTCTTCAGGAATCTGTCTGCGTTCAACCTTCATGCCGAGGTCTTCTGCCAGCTGCATGAGTGACTTGTTGGTGATAGATGGCAGAATGGATGAAGATTTTGGAGTGACGTATGTGTTGTTCTTGATGCCGAAGAAGTTTGCGGCACCACATTCGTCCATGTATTTCTTTTCCTTTGCGTCGAGGTAGAACTCGCAAGCGTAGCCAAGGTCGTGAGCAGCCTTGTTGGCGCGGAGCGAAGCAGCGTAGTTGCCACCCACCTTGAATGTTCCTGTACCAAGAGGAGCCGAGCGGTCGAATTCGCGAGTGATGACGTAAGGATTGCAAGAGAATCCGCCTTTGAAGTAAGGGCCTACTGGAGTGACGAAGATGATGAAAAGATATTCTTCAGATGGGTGTACGCCAACCTGTGCGCTAGTGCCGATGAGAAGCGGACGCACGTAGAGTGTTGCGCCTGTTTCGTATGGTGGGATGAAACGTTCGTTCAGACGTACCACCTTGTCTACCATTTCGTTAAACTTCTCTGTTGGCAATTCTGGCATCAGGATGCCGCGGCAAGTGCTCTGCAAGCGAGCTGCGTTTTCGTCAGAACGGAACACGCGGACTTTGCCGTCTGGGCAGCGGTATGCCTTTAAGCCTTCAAATGCTTCTTGTCCATAGTGGAGGCAGGTTGCTGCCATGTGGAGTGGAATGGTTTCTTCTGAGCAAATCTCAATTTCACCCCAGCTGCCGTTGCGATAGTAGCAACGGACATTGTAATCAGTCTTGTGGTAACCAAATCCAAGACTTGACCAATCTAAACTTTCCATATCTTAATTTTATAATTAACTCAAAAATACGAAATAGTTCAATACGAACTAATACTAAAAACATGCAAAAATAGCGAAAAAAATTCACACATGAAACCTTTATGTGCCAAAAAGAATATTTTAGGGGCTTTTTAGCATGATTATAGTCGAGAAAAGCAGGTTTGTGTTTTTCTTACATGACATCCTTCTTTAATACGATGTGTTGACTCTCTTGCCAATGCTGCTTGATTCTCTTTATTAAAAGGTGATACATTATTTATATAATATGTGAGTTTGACGAAACAACGTTTACATTTGTTGTAGCATTCATTTCTCATGATTGAAAATTTAAAGCAAACAAACATTTGCTTATCAAGCGAACTGATATCGACTTATGAAGCGAATCCTCTTGGGGGAATGAAGCGAACTCGCTTTTAAGTGCCTGTTTCCTTTGAAGAAAGTAGTAGGTTCTTATTACATTACATGCGGCTCCGTAAATTTGCTATTGTCAATGTCAGTTTAGAGCAGAACTCACTATGTATGGGAAAGGGACACTCTCTGATGAGAAAGCCTCATTTCCTTGTTCTTTTTTGCGTGCCGCTTGTTACCTCAAAAGGGATGAGAGTCTCACCTGTGGTATAGGTGAGACTCTCACGTGTACCACAGGTGAGACTCTCACCTCTTTTTCGATGACAAGTGTTCCTTTTGGGGACACCCATTTATGCGGATGGATGCCGAAGGTGTGTGTTGATGTTTTATTCTGCTAGACGGCTGCCCACTTTCACGATGCGACCTTCCTTGACTGAATCAGCAGGTTCGCTTTTGACTGTTTCACGAGTCTTGGCATAGTAATAATCGTCGTAGTAGTAGCCATCGCCGTAATAGCCGCCATCGTAGTAGCCGCCCCAGCTCCAGCTGTCGTTATACCAGTAGTGGTAGTCTCCGTAGTCGTAGTAGTATGACCAGTCGTAGTAGTCGGCTATCTTGTGAAGCGTGAATTTTTCAGTCCCGTTTGTGAAATAGCCCGTGAAGCGGCTGTTGTTCAGGTAGTATTCGCGGATGCTGGTATTGTACTCTGGATAGCCAGGATAAGTCAGGTACACGATGCCGTCTTTGATGCTCCAGCGAAAACGGTAGCTCATGCGTGTGTAAGGACCTCGGTTGTACCAATCCACCTGGTAACCATAGCCGTAAGTGGCATAGTCGTACTCTGGGTAAAAGACAATGTCGGTGTCGTAAGAGTCGAACGTGTAGATTTTCCCTCTGTACTCATAGTCGTAATACATGCCCCAGTTGCCTTGCCATTGACCGGAGAGAATCATGGATTCATCTACATCTTCATCTGTACACGAGGTGAATGCTGCACAAATTCCGAGCAGTGTGATGATGTTGAATAAGGTAAAAGCTTTTTTCATATTTGTAGTTTTTTAAAATTGTTCGTAGTTGTTGAAAGTTCCAGTTTTGTGCCGACTCTCTTGATGCAAAGTTAGTCAATAATCATGAAAAAAGGATAGGGAAAATGCTATAATCTGTGAGGGATTCCCCTATTGTGAGATTTTTTTAGTTTGAAGAACAAAAAACTTTTGTATTTTTGTAACAAGGTTTCTGAAAATCTCGTTCTTACTAATAGAGGAACCTCTGAATAGTATTAACGGTAAAAAATAAATATGAAAAAGATTATTTTATCATTAGCATTGCTGTTCTGTATGGGCTGTGCCTTCGGACAGGAAGCAGACAAACTGATTGCCAAGTATAAAGCAATGGAAGGCATGACGTATAAGGACATTACCAGTGAGTTCAAGTCGGTAACTGATTGGGGTAGCGAGGAAAAAGAAAGGGCTGCTCGCAATATTGACAAAGTAGAAGTCATGATGGGGCTGTTTGAAAATGACCCTCAGGAAGAAAGTTTGAAAAAGGAACTGGAAGGACTGAAAGGTTTTGAAACCCTCGTTGATGTGAAAAATAATTCAGACTATATGGAAGAAGGGGCGCTTCCTGGTCCGTTGGATATAATAAAGAAAGTACAAGTCCTCGCAAAACAGGAAGATGAACGTATAAAAGAACTGATTCAGTTAACACAACTTCAGGAAATGTTCTTCCTCATACATATTAAGGGAAATTTGACAATGGAAGATATGGAATTGCTGATGGCGGAGGATTCCCATGTGGCTGTTAACATGTCAAATATAGAAAAAGTGGAAGATTCTGATGTCGATACAGACTCAATTGTAGCAGTGTTGATAGACGGAATTTTTTATCCGAACCTGACGAGTGAAAAGACAGCGATGGATTTTCTTTTTGGGAAAGGGTATCTGCTGGATAAGATGAAAGTTAGCTATAATCCTGCTAGCGAAGAAGACATACAGAAATATGGCAAATTAAAGAAACTTGTGCTGAAGATTGATACATCCAAGGCTGACAGGCAGGCGCAAACTGCGGATATGTTGATGAATAAGTACAAGGGGATGGATGGCTTTAAGTATGAAGACATGACGGAACAAGTGAGGGGAATGAAAGAGGAAAACGGCCCCGATATGTACAGGATTTCTCGTGAACTCACCAAGGTGGAGTTTCTGAGAGGGGTGCTTTCGTCAGACAAGTTGGAACAGCTTCAAAATGATTTGGATGGATTGATAGGATTCGAACGTGTTTATTATGAGAAACATAATGGTAATGATGACTATTTTGGTTTCAAACTGTTCCATAATAAACAATATTATGCTGTGGAGGATGGCGAATACTTCAAAGATTTGATTGTCAGAATCGATGCTGATGCTAATGAAGGCAATATCGTGAACTTAATTCATATAAAGGGCTCAATCAAACCAGCGGATGTGCCGTTGATGATTAAGGTAGAAGAAAGTACGACTGTGGATGTGAAGAAGCAAGAAGAGTAATTGAATGGACGCACGAGAGTTTAAGCAGAGGTTTATGCCTTTTCACAGGCGGCTCTATCAGGTGGCATACCATCTGACGGGCAACGCGCAGGATGCCGAAGACCTGCTTCAAGACACCTACTTGAAGCTTTGGCTTAAGCGTGACGGCCTGCGCTATGAGGCAATCACGGAGGCTTATCTCGTGACTGTGATGCGAAACCTTTTCCGCGAACAGATTCGTTTGAAGCGAATAGATGCTTCGGAAGATATAGACGATTATGATGAGCCGCCAGATGGATGTGAACTTGCTCGGATTGTGGAAGATAGAGATGAGGTGAAGCAAGTGGAAACACTAATCGGTGAAATGCCAGAAAGGGATGGCGGAATACTCCGAATGCATCTCGTGGAAAATAAAACTTATGAAGAAATAGAGCATGATACAGGGCTTTCTCAAGGCAACATCCGCATCATTGTGATGCGCACAAAAAAGAAACTGAAACAACAATTCCTAAAACTCAGAAAGACATGGACAAACTGAATTGGAAAGAACTTGAACAAATTCCCGTTCCGCAAGGCGTGGAGGAAAGGCTTTCTGCAAAAATTGATGAATGGGAGCTAGCTGAGCAAGTGAAGAAACAGCCTCGTTGGGCCGTTCGTAAAGTGGTTCGCGACCTTTCTGTTGCAGCAAGTTTAGTGCTTTGCTTGGGAATAGGGTGGTACTCGCTGCAAGAGCGTGAACCTGAGAATGTTGCTTTGCAAGATTCATACCAGAATCCGGAAGAGGCCTATGCTGAAGCAGAAAAAGCTCTGAACTTGCTGGCTTACAATCTGAATAAGGGAATGTCGCACTTGAGATTGGCGGAAATTTCAAATAAAGAATAATGGACTAAAATGGAGGAATAATGATATGAAACGAATTATGATAAAAGTTTGGTGTGTAGTGCTTTGTGCGCTCTTTAGCATAACTGCTGTTCATGCCCAAGTGAAGGAACTGGAAAAGTATGCTGACACTAAGAATGTTACTTATGTCTATATCTCGAAGTTGATGCTCCGAATGACAGGAGGAGAATCTGATATTTCGGTTCCTGGCATGGAAATGCAGAGCATGTTGAAAAAGATGGATGGCATTCAAATTGTCATATCAAAGACTGGGAAAATGGCGGAGAAACTGAATGCCGATATGCGCTCTTTGGTGAAACGTGAGAGCTATGAACCGCTGATGCAGATAGATGATGATGAGGGAAAGGTAAATATTTATTATAGTGAAGGTAGAAAGCAATCAACGGTCGTTATGCTTGTAACACAGCCGGGAGGTATGTTATGTGTGTTTGCTTTTTCTGGGAAATTTGATTTGGAAGACGTGATGAATATGGTCGAGTCGAGTTCGAAAGAGTAATTGAATGTAGGAAGGATGTGTACAATTAAGCATTGAGCCCCAAAAGTGTAAAAACTTTTGGGGCTCAATGTGTTGTAATGTGTTTTGTTTGCTATTTCTTCTTGAATTTTAGTCCTAAATACATGCTTTTGTATTGGCTGAGGAGCGTGGATACTGTCTTCATGCTGCTTGAATAAGCACTTGCTTTGGTGGCAATTGTGTTGACAATCTGAAGCATCTTGTCTGCGTTCATGGCAATCTGAAGCGTTCCGAGTGACAGTTTGACGTTGGTCTTGATGGTCTTTTTCGTTGTCTTGAATATAAGCGACAAGTCGGAGCCTTCAACTTCGTAAGTTCCTGATATTTGTCTTTTTCCTGTTGAAATATAGAATGTTTTGTCGGCATTGAAAGTGATGGACATCTGTCCTTCTTTGATGCCAGCCTTGTCAAGTCCTGCCTTGAGCTTTTCTTCTATTTTTGCTGAAGCGACACTTCCGCCAATGTTGTTGAGTGTGCTTTCACTCTCAAATGCGATGCATGGCTGTGTGTAAGACCATGTTCCTTCGAGTTTCTGTGCTGTGATTTTTGTGTTTCCAAGAAGATTTCCAACAACATTTGTGATGGTGCTGGTAGTGGATGACGAACCACCAAAGAGGCTTTTGGCTTTGTTGAGTAAGTCGGCAAACTGAGCATTCATGGTTGATGGCATGAGAAATGCCGCAGTTGCAACCAGGGCAATTTTGATAATGCTTTTTTTCATTTTTTTTTGTGTTTTTTATGATTGAATTTTGAATTTCCTGACAAAATTAAGTATCATCAATGACTTTAACAAAAAAATCTTGAAAATAAGCTTGTTGTTTAATGAATTTTCATCTAACTTTGTACTCTTGATTGATAAAAATAAGTGAATTTCATTCAAATATAATAGGATATTCGAGTTTATGAAAAACGGTATAAAGCATTGGATTTTCAAGTTGAAGTATGTTGTTGCCTTTGCCATTTTCTTAGGAGTGATAAGTTTTGTTGGCGAAAGCAGCTTGATGAATCGTGTTGGCCAGCAGCAGGAAATTTCAAGGCTGCGAGCAGAAATAGATGAGTATAATCGTAAATTTGAACAAGATCGAAAAATGCTGAATGCCTTGAAGTTTGACGATGAGGCTGTGCGGGATGTGGCTCGTAGCCGCTACTATATGAAAACTGATGATGAAGATATTTTCATTATAGAAAGTGATGAAGAATAACGAGATGTTTGTGAAGTTCAGATATTGATGTGTTTAATGGATATGGATAAGGAGAAAATTTTAGGATATGTAGAGATTGTAGGAGAAACGCTAGTGGTGGCAGGAGCTGCTGCTTGGCTTCCTCTGCCTGTCATCGCCTCTTGTGTTTTTTGTGTTGGGGTTGTGGTTTTTGCTGTGGGCAGATTTACACAGACGCCATTCTATCAAAAATATACAGTGATGGATCCCAAAGAACTGACGATGCGGAGACTTTATCATCAGCGTGTTTTTGGCATTATTGCACTCATTTTGTCGGCTGCGCTGATGTGTTTGCCGCAAGGATTTTACTTTGGAATGTATGTGACATCTTCATCGTGGCTGGTGTTGTTCGCCATCTTTGTTGTGTTGGAAGTGTACACTGCATTTCGCATTTCTGCAGTAGAAAAAGGATAAAAATATATAAAAACGGAGGGAACAAGAGAGTTTGCGGACTTTTTTGCTGATTCTTGAGTATAAGTTTATAACTTTGCAATGTAAAAATAGCCCAATGATTAGCATTCCCTATAAAGAAAAAAGGAATATAGCAATAACAAAATAATAGAAAAAGATTTTCAAGCGTCTTGGCGACGCTCATGTGAAACGTAAAAGCAATAACGAAAGATTCACTATGGAACTTAACGCACTTACGGCAGTTTCACCTATTGATGGCCGTTACAGAAGCAAGGCTGAAGCTTTAGCTTCGTATTTTTCTGAATATGCACTGATTAAGTATCGTGTCAGAGTGGAAATTGAGTATTTCATCACTTTGTGCGAACTTCCTCTCCCTCAGTTAGAGAAATTTGACAAGAGTCTCTTTGAACGTCTGCGTGATATCTATCGCAATTTTAGCGAGGCTGATGCTCAGCGTGTAAAGGATATAGAGAAAGTGACTAACCATGACGTGAAAGCGGTTGAGTATTTTATCAAAGAGGAACTTGATAAGATAGGAAATTTCGATGAATATAAAGAATTTATCCACTTTGGCTTGACAAGTCAGGATATCAATAATACTTCTGTTCCTCTATCAGTCAAGGATGCGCTGGAAGAAGTATACTATCCTCAACTGGAAGAACTCATCGCTCAGTTGAAGGCGTATGCCGAGGAATGGGGGAATGTTTCAATGCTGGCAAAGACACACGGTCAGCCAGCATCTCCAACACGTTTGGGCAAGGAAGTGATGGTATATGTGTATCGTCTTGAGGAACAGCTGAATTTGTTGAAGGCATGCAAACTTACAGCTAAATTTGGTGGCGCAACAGGTAACTACAATGCTCACCATATTGCTTATCCTGCATACGATTGGAAGGCTTTTGGCAATAAGTTTGTTGCAGAAAAGTTGGGATTAGAGCGCGAGCAATGGACAACGCAAATTAGCAATTATGATCATCTGGGTTCAATCTTTGATGCCATGAAACGCATCAATACCATCATCATCGACCTTGACCGTGACTTCTGGATGTATGTTTCTATGGAGTATTTCAAGCAGAAGATCAAGGCTGGAGAAGTAGGTTCTTCTGCAATGCCTCATAAGGTTAATCCAATTGATTTTGAGAACTCTGAAGGAAATCTTGGCATGGCAAATGCAATTCTTTCGTTCCTCAGCCAGAAGTTGCCAGTGAGCCGCTTGCAGCGTGACCTTACTGATTCCACTGTACTTCGCAATGTTGGCGTGCCAATGGGACACATGGTTATCTCTATCCAGTCAACTCTCAAGGGACTCCGCAAGCTTCTGCTCAATGAAGATGCTATTAATCGCGATCTTGATAACTGCTGGGCAGTGTGTGCTGAAGGTATCCAGACCATCTTGCGTCGTGAAGCATATCCGCATCCCTATGAAGCATTGAAAGCCCTGACTCGAACAAATGCAGCAATCACAGCGGAGAGCATCAGTACTTTTATTGAAGGTCTTGATGTGCCAGAGAGCGTGAAGTCCGAACTTCGTGCCATCACACCTCACTCATACACAGGAGTATAACTCCGTTTAATGTGCTGTAGAAACACAAAATTTTATATTAAGGAAAAAGAAAAATAAGTATTAAAATTATGTCTGAATTTGAAGAATGGCAGGGCAATGCACCTGCAGAAGAACACTCTGAAAATGGCGGTAACCGTGAGGGCTATCGTTCATCTTATAACCGTGAAGGTAATTTCAATGGACGTTCATCGTTCAATCGTGGCGATCGTCCCCAGCGCCCTCGTTTCAATCGCAGTGAACGTGCGGCTTATAGTTCAAATGGAGTACAGAATGAACGCGGATTCCGTCCGGCAGGCTTTGGAAGTTCGTTCTCCTCAGAAGAAGGAGGACAGCGTCAGGGCGGCTATCAGCAGCGTTCTTCATACAATAATAATGGCGGTTACAACAGCCGTGGCGGCTATCAGCAGCAGCGTGGTGGCTATAACAATAACAATCGTGGCAACTATCAGCAGCGTGGCAACTATGGCAACCGTGGTTATCACCAGAATGCAGAACAGGAAGGCGGCTTTGAACAGCAAGGTGGCTATCAGCCACGTCAGGGCGGCTATCAGCAGCGTTCTTCATACAATAATAATGGTGGTTACAACAACCGTGGCGGCTACCAGCAGCAGCGTGGTGGCTACCAGCAGCGCGGCGGCTATAACAATAATGGTAACAACCGTGGCGGTTATCAGCAGCGTGGCGGTTACAATAACAACAACCGTGGTGGTGGCTATCGTCAGCATTCAGCAGATTATAATCCCAATGCAAAGTATAGCTTGAAGAAGCAGATTGAGTATAAGGAATATTTGGAAGATCCTAATGCACCACTTCGCTTGAACAAGTTCCTTGCCAATGCTGGCGTTTGTTCACGTCGCGAGGCAGACCAGTTCATTCAGGCAGGTGTAGTTTCAGTCAACGGAAAAGTGGTTACTGAACTTGGAACAAAAGTGCAGCGCACAGATGAAATTCACTTCCACGACCAGCTTGTCAGCATTGAGAAGAAAGTTTATGTTATCCTCAATAAACCCAAGGATTACGTGACTACATCAGACGATCCACAGCAGCGTAAGACAGTGATGGACCTCGTGAAGAACTGCTGTCGTGAACGCATCTATCCAGTTGGACGTCTTGACCGCAATACAACAGGTGTACTTCTTTTCACGAATGATGGTGACCTCGCTTCAAAGCTTACACATCCTAAATTCCTCAAAAAGAAGATTTATCACGTGTTCCTTGACAAGAACTGTACAGCAGCTGACATGAAGCAGATTGCAGAAGGTATCACGCTTGAGGATGGAGACATCAAGGCAGATGCAATCAGCTATGCCTCTGAAACAGATCGTAAGCAGGTGGGCATAGAGATTCACTCTGGCAAAAACCGCATTGTTCGCCGCATCTTTGAAAGCCTCGGCTACAAAGTGTGCAAGCTCGACCGTGTGATGTTTGCTGGTCTCACCAAGAAGGGAGTCAAGAGAGGCGATTGGCGTTTCCTCACAGAGCAGGAAGTAGCCATGCTCCATACAGGGCATTATGAATAAATAACCGGTGATACGGCAAGGTAGCCGTAAAATCTTAAAAACCGTAAAATTGCAAAGATGAAAAGAATTAAAATTATAGACCTCTTGCAGCGTACAGACTTCGGTACAGAGGTTACGGTGATGGGATGGGTACGCACAAAACGCGGCAGCAAGGCTGTCAACTTCATCGCGCTCAACGACGGCTCAACCATCAAGAATGTGCAGGTTGTTGCTGACGTGGAGAAGTTCGACCCTGAGATGATGAAGCTCATCACCACGGGGGCATGCCTCTCTGTAACAGGCACCATGGTGGAGTCTATTGGTTCAGGACAGGCTGTTGAAATTCAGGCAACAGATATTAAAGTGTATGGCGAATGTGCAGCCGACTATCCAATGCAGAAGAAAGGGCAGACATTTGAATATATGCGTCAGCACGCCCATATGCGTCTGCGCACCAACACCTTTGGTGCTGTGATGCGTATCCGTCACAATATGGCAATGGCTATCCATACCTACTTCCATCAGCATGGTTACTTCTACTTCCACACACCTATCATTACAGCGTCTGACTGTGAAGGTGCTGGACAGATGTTCCAGGTGACGACAAAGAATCTTTATGATTTGAAGAAGGATGAAAACGGCTCCATTATCTATGATGATGATTTCTTCGGAAAGCAGGCATCACTCACCGTCTCTGGTCAGCTTGAAGGCGAGCTTGGAGCAACAGCACTTGGACAGATTTACACATTCGGTCCAACTTTCCGTGCTGAAAATTCCAACACGCCACGCCACTTGGCTGAGTTCTGGATGATTGAGCCAGAAGTTGCATTTATCGACCTAGACGACCTCATGGACCTTGAAGAAGACTTCATCAAGTTCTGTGTGAAGTGGGCGCTCGACAACTGCAAGGACGACCTCGAATTCCTCAACAAGATGATTGACAAGGGACTCATTGAACGTCTCGAGGGCATCCTCAAGGAAGAGTTCGTGCGTCTGCCATATACAAAGGGTATCGAGATTTTGCAGCAGGCCATCAAGGACGGCAAGAAGTTCGAGTTCCCTTGCAACTGGGGAGACGACCTTGCTTCAGAGCATGAGCGTTTCTTGGTAGAAGAGTACTTCAAGAAACCTGTCATCATGACCAATTACCCAAAGAAAATCAAGGCATTCTACATGAAGATAGACGAGCAGAAGCCTGTCTTCAACGGTCAGGAAATGGAGGAAACAGTACAGGGAACAGACGTCCTTTTCCCACAGATTGGCGAAATTATCGGCGGTTCGGTTCGTGAAGAAAACTACGACAAGCTCATGAACGAAATCAGCGAGCGTGACATCCCGATGAAGGATATGTGGTGGTATCTCGACACCCGTCGTTTCGGTTCATGTCCACATGGTGGCTTCGGTCTTGGTTTCGAACGTCTCATCCTCTTTGTTACTGGTATGCAGAACATCCGTGACGTCATTCCATTCCCACGTACTCCGAAGACAGCAGAGTTCTAACAAGTATTTACACATATTTATATATATATAGGCGCAAAGTCCATCGCGGGCTTTGCGCCTTTTTCGTGGTTGATAATGTGCGGTAGAGGCAAAAGTCCCCCTCTTGCCCACGTAGTGACAGATTCATCCTCCTTTGCAATGTGGTGCATCCCAATCAGTTGGAAGTACAGAAAAAGTCGTGCCGACAACGAGAAAAAGTTGGAAATGTTTGGAATGTATGACAAAGATGTCGTACCTTTGTAGCCGAAAACTCTCTATGGGAGTTTAGAGGCATCCTGAAAGGTGCCAAGACATTTTGGAATAAAACAGAAGCGTTATGCTCTTTCTTGCAAGCTGAAAACGTAGGAAATTTTCAACCATTGCAAAGAATGTTTTGAGAAGGCTCGTGCCTTGAGTCATCTTGAAATAGGAGAAGTAAGACATGGCGGCTTCACGCAATTGCGTGGAACTGCGGTTTGTACTATCTTTTCTATTTCGGGTGATTCCTACGACCCTCAGCTTGAAGAGTGGACATACAGTTCCACGCTTCTCGTGTTTATTGTCGTGCTCCAGAAAGGACAGGCTCTATGGAAAAGGACAACAAAAAAGGACTTAAAGAAATGAGTTTTTAGCTGGGCTTACCAAGAGATGCCTAGGTCTTTTTGTATTATTATAAGTAGCGGATTATAATTGATTTAATATAACTATTTATGAACATGATGAAAAACATTTTCTGCATGTTGAGCATATCAGCAATGCTCTTGCCTGTAACAGTCCTGGCGCAGGCACCCGAGAGTTCCACACTTACAAATGATGTCATTAAGATTAGCGACCTCACTTATGATTCTGATGCGGATGCGCACTATTTCACCGTCAGCATCGAGGGAGAGAAGGAAGGACAGAACTATGTTAACTACCAGATGGACATCACTCTGCCCAATGGCATCAGTTATTATTACACGGCTGGAGGCTCTGACGAACCTGTTTATTGGGTTGCGATGTATGAAGATCAAGATTTCTATCCATTTACAAAAGCGATGAATAAAATCACCTTTGACCACAACTTTGAGTTCGAGTTTCCTGAGTCAAACCGCCTTCGAGTACTTTGCTATACAACAAAGAATATACCTTTCAAGTCAAAGGACGGAATACTATTCTATGCCTATGTGAAGGTGGACGACGAGGTCTTCGCTTCCTCTTTTTCACCCAAGCCATTGGTAACAGTTACAACAGTGCGCATATCTGACAAAGACGCAAAATCATATCACATCAACGATTTCACTTCACGCCCTTTCTCTACTGGCATCGCATCTGAGCGTAACCTGAAGCTCTACATCAATGCAAGCAATCAGGTTGGCACGCTCATCCTGCCTTTCAGTGCCGAGCTTCCACAGGGCGTGAAAGCCTATACTTGCGCGGCGGTTGATGCTGAAGAGGAAGACTTGCTCTCTCTGGTTCCGGCATCCTCGTTCGAAGCCTGCAAGCCCTACCTTGTGTATGCTCCCAATGGCTATGATGGCACGCTGAGCGGCACAGTCGATATGAGCCGTGATTATCCCCTCGACGACATCTATTCCGAAGGCATGCTCACAGGAGTGCTCAAGACCACCGTTGTCAACAGCGGATACATCATGCAGAATCAGGGCGATGGACCGATGTTTTACAATGCCGAAGGCTCCAGCTTCAGCCTCAATGCAGGCCGTTGCTACCTCACTCCTGCACAGTCGGCTTCTATCAAGGCATACGCTTTCGACTTCGGACAGGCAAACGCTATCGAAGGGGTGACAGACAGCAAGCCTGCTGACGGCAACGGAGTAATCTACGACCTTACAGGACGTCCTGTCGTTGCTCCGGCACAAGGCATGTACATCTTTAACGGAAAGAAAATTTTTGTGAAGTAACTAAAACTAATACAATAATTATGAAAAAAGTATTTATTACCCTTGTAGCCCTGTGCGCCATGAGTATGGGAGCATGGGCTGAATCAAGCGAACGAGGAGGTTCCATGAACCTTGAAGGCATTCTTATGTGGAAGATGCCCGCTGTTGGTGGCACAATGACCATTTATGGCGATGACTATCGGCCTATGATGGACTATTCATCTGCAGATGACAATCTCCGTCATTTCGCTGGCCCTGAAGTTGAGTCAATCGACATGCAGAAGGGTTTCAACATCGGAAACTACGCCTTCAGCCAGTTGGAGAATCTGGAGTCGGTAACGCTACATGGCTCATCGGCTACTGTTTTCCCTATCTATTGCATCGGTGAGAATGCTTTCGCCGGTTCATCCAAGTTGGCGAGCATCAATTCTGAGATTTTGGACGACCTCCGCTATATCGGTGCCAATGCTTTTGCCGGTACTGCCATCAAGACTTTTACAATTAAAAAGCCCATGGGCAGAGAGCTGGCTTACTATGCCACTTCAGAGCAAGGTTTCCCTTTCATCCTGGACAGAGCGCATTGCTACATCGGTGCGAATGCCTTTGCCGACTGCCCTTACCTCAGCACAGTCTATATGAAGGACGATACACCGTTTGCTGATACCTACACCAACTTCCTCAACGACTATGCTTACCTGGTGGTGGACAATGCAAAGGTAGATTCTACCTACAGTGCAGCATGGCCTGAGATTGCCGACCGCATCATCTACTTGCAGGAGACTGTTCCGTTCACCAACGAAGAGGTGAAGGAAATCTGTGTCAACAAGTGGGACACCAACGGCGACGGCGAACTGAGCTACGAAGAGACTTTTGCAGTGACAGACTTCGGCGATGCTTTTGCAGGAAATACCACCATCACCAAGATCGACGGACTGGAGCCTTTCGTCAATGTCACAGTCATCGGCAGCGGCACTTTCGCGGGCTGCACAGCATTGGAGAGCATCACCATCCCTCCATTCGTTACTGACATTGCCGATGATGCCTTCACCGGCTGCACCAACCTCAAGGAGATACACTTCGTGAACAAGACTCCGTTAATGAAGGACTTCACTGTTCAGACCAACGACCGCACATATATCATCGTACCAGACAATGCGGTAGGTGCATACGATAGCCAGTGGGCCGATAAGAAAAACTTGATTTTTGGTGAGGGCCATATTCGCTTTCAATGTCCTGTGACTGAACAGATTTGTGTAGCTAATTGGGATACCAACAAGGATGGAGGATTGAGCTATGCAGAAGCAGCTGCGGTGACAAATATTAGTACTAAATTTAGTTCTAATACAAAAATTACATCTTTTGATGAATTGATGTTTTTTACAGGTGTGAAATCAATTGCTCAAGATGCATTCAAGAATAGTTCAAGTCTCACCTCTGTAACAATCCCGAACAGTGTAACATCCATAGGATCCTATGCATTCTTTGGCTGCTCAGGTCTTACCTCTGTAACCATCCCGAACAGTGTAACATCGATAGGAAGCAGTGCATTCTCTGACTGCTCAAACTTGACTTCTGTACATATAACAGATTTATCAGCTTGGTGCAAAATCGGTTTTAGTACTCCTAATTCAAATCCATTATATTACGCACATCACTTATATTTGAATGGTGAGGAAATTAAAGATTTGATTATTCCTAATGATATTCAATCGATAGGAAACTATGCATTCTATAAATGCTCAGGTCTTACCTCTGCGACCATCCCAAACAGTGTAACATCGATAGGAAACTCTGCTTTCTCTGATTGCTCAGGCCTTACCTCTGTGACCATCCCGAACAGTGTAACATCGATAGGAGGTTATGCATTCTCTGGTTGCTCAGGCCTTACCTCTGTGACCATCCCAAACAGTGTAACATCAATAGGAAACAATGCATTCGATAAAGTTCGAATAGTCATATTCGAATCGGAAACGCCTGTTCCTGTAAAATATAATAGTTTCTCTGATATTGCTGTTTATTTTGTTCCTGATGAATCGGTAGAAGACTACACGAATGCATGGACTGCAGTGGATTGGTACCGAATAAGAGGAAAAAGTGGATTAAATGGATTGTCGTCAGGATGGAAAGAAGTTGTTTGTGAAGCGCAAGCTACAACATCGCATTTGGCAGAACTGATAGGAGAAGAACATCTGCTTGATGTAGTAAGGCTCCGCATTTCAGGTACTATCAACAGTTATGACATGATGGTGATGGGTAATAAGATGCAGAACCTTCTTGAACTTGACCTTACCAATGTAACCATTGTAGCAAACAGTTACAATTATGGAACAGCAGTATCCCAGAATGATGTATTTCCTGACTTTATGAAGGGAAGAAATGTTCAAACCATACTGTTACCAAAATCAATTACAAAAATAGGAAAAAATGCTTTGGAGAATTGCCGAGGAATCACATCCATTACAATCCCAGACAATGTCATTACTATTGACAGTTACGCATTTAGTAACACAGCTTTGAGAACTGTAAATATAACAGCTAACAGCAAACTAAAAAGCATTGAAGATTATGCCTTCTACCAAACTAGAGGAATTCAGAATTTAGACTTGTCAAATGCATCTCAACTGACATCAATAGGTAATTACGCTTTTGCTAGTTCTAGTACTTATTCAAACTTGAGTAGCATCACATTTCCTGCATCTTTAAAAAGTATTGGTACTGAAGCGTTTGCATTTACCAGCTTAAAATCTGTAAGAATAAATGCATCTATCGGGAAGTATGCATTTAGATATAACAGATATTTAACCGATGTAACCATTGGTAATGATGCTACCACCATAGGTGTAAATGCTTTTGAAGAATGTCCAGCATTGGAAAAAGTAGAAATAGGGACGGGTATAACTTCCTTACCGCAATATCTGTTCAAAAACTGTAAAGCACTCAAGGAGGTGAAACTTTCGCCAAAGACCACTACTATTCAGAGCTATGCTTTCGATAATTGTACAGGTCTGACAGAGTTCCACCTGCCTCCGTATCTGACTACCATCCAGACCGATGCTTTCAGGGGATGCAGCAACCTGAAAGAGATCTATGCCTATATGCCAGATGTGCCAGCTATCAGCATAAGCTCATTCACCAACTACAAAACAAGTACACTCTATGCGCCTGGCTTCCTTTGGAATGCCTATTTCTATGACAACGGATGGAACCAGTTCCTGCAGGTTCTGAAGTGTGACCTCCGTCCGGGCGACTACGAGGCGTTCTATACCAACAAGGACCTCCTATTCAAGGAGGGCGAGGA
>JAEIGA010006424.1_pt1 | contig 17905 bp, 11 predicted proteins | sample 9270691 | NCBI WGS metagenome assembly JAEIGA01 (sample SAMN17057246, study PRJNA624740) | gut metagenome | biome: biome; isolation source: fecal sample | host: Bos grunniens | place: China: Xizang | collected 2019
GAAAGCCTTCTGACCAGTGGCCGTTCGACACATACGCTGATATCCAGCCAGTTTACACTGAGTTCAAGGGTTGGAACACAGACCTTACTCACTGCCGCGCGGAAGAGGAGCTTCCACAGGAGTTCCGCGACTATATCGCATTCATGGAGCAGTACCTCGGAGTTCCGATCAAGATCATCTCAGTAGGTCCTGACCGCGAGGCTACCATCGAAAGATAGCACAAGTATCATATAAAAGCCGATTGGTCTGATATATAGGTGACATGCCACCCCCGGCTAGGGGGTGCCTCCCGGTAGGGAGGCGGGGGTCATCGGTATATCAGACCAATCGGCTTTTAAGTAGCGGACTTATTTGAACAGAAGCTGGGCGAACTGGTAAAGACTGCGGCGCCAGGTCTGCCACTCGTGAGCCGTTTCCGGGGAGACATAGAAATGGGCATTCATTCCTGAGGCTTTCAGTTCAGATGTAACAGCCTCCTGATTCTGTCCCCAGCGAGGATTCTTGAGTTCATGACTTCCGTAACTGATGAACACCAGATCATACGCCTTCATGAATCCTTCTGCGTGAACTGCCTCTTCAGCAGTGATCACTCCTCCGCTGAACATACCGAGAGCCGAGAATACATCCGGATTCTTCATGGTGATCACCTTGGTCTGCATTCCTCCCATTGAAAGACCGGCCATCGCACGATGTTTTCTATCAGCCTTTGTGCGATATCTTGAGTCTACCATTGGAATTATATCATTGATCAAGGTATTCATGAAACCGTCAGCCCAATTGGCAGGACGTCCTGTGCTGCCTTGCGGCCTTGTCCATGTGCCGTTATCCATAACGATGATGAACTCTTCCGCCTTTCCTTCCGCAATGAGATTATCCATTATAAGACCCGTCCTTCCTTGCTGGGCCCATCCATGCTCGCTCTCACCACTTCCATGCTGGAGATAGAGCACCGGATAACGCTTCTTCTTGTCCTGATCGTATCCAGGAGGAGTGTAGATATAGCAGTGGCGCATCTGCTTATTGGTCTCGGACCAATAATATACTTCACGTACATCGCCATGAGGCACATCCTTCAATGCATAGAAACCTTCATCGTGTGCCGGAATCTCGATACCGCTGCCCCAACGACTTGCACCATAATAATATAAAGTGCCCGGATCAGGAACAGAAGCTCCATCGATCTCGAACTGATAGTAATGGAATCCTTCATCCTGTGGCGCGGAGTCGCCTGTCCAGATGCCGTCAGCAGACCTCTTCATAGGATATTTGACTCCACCGATATCGAGTTTGACAGTCACTGCAGCCGGAGCCTTGAGCTGTGCACGGACAATGCGTTCGGAGTTCACCATAGGATACTGATGGCCTGGCTGATTGGAAGTATTAGGGCGGAAATCATCCTTAGGTTCTACAGCACGGACTCTGTCGAGGAAGTCTGTCATTGCCTTGAGATTCTCTGCAGCATACATACCCATTCCATGACCTCCACCCTCGACGAGATAAAGTTCCGTATCGACACCCGCCTTGTCAAGAAGTTCGTAGAAATGAACTCCCTGGCAATGAGGCACGACATTGTCCGCAGTACCGTGGAAAACTATTACAGGAGGATCTGATGGGTCAATATAAGTGGTAGCATTGAGTGCCTTGAATTCTTCTTCATTGCCCTTGAAAGTGAAGCCCATAAGAGTCTCTTCAGGCATATGGTTCCAGTCATCCACTTCCCTGCCGCAACTCATATAGTGGAGATCGGTAGGCCCAGACCAGCAGCAGGCAGCATCCACAAGGCTGCTGTAATCGGTGTATGCTCCGAGAGAACCTTCCAGCTCTGCGACACCGTTACTTGTAGCTGCGAGAGATGCAAGATGGGCTCCGGAAGAGAAGCCTGATGTGGCAATGAACGAAGTGTCAAACTTATACTTTTGCGCATTACCACGGACATAACGCACTACAGCCTTGATATCATGAATCTGAGCAGGGAACTTGGCATCCATTGATGAACGATGATTCGGGGTTATGACTGCATAGCCGGCATCCAGAAGGGCGTTCACAATCGTTCCGAGATCGGCCATCCCTTTGGAATTATTTGAGAACCAGGCGCTTCCATAGATATGAATAACGACAGGGTAGGATTCTTTCTCAATCTTCGGAAGATAGATGTCGAGTTTGTGATATACTTGATCATCGCCTACATAATCCAGGTCTATGAATTTCTCGGAACAATGCACATCGATCTGAGGCATCTGCCAACCACCGAAACCTCCCGGAGGCTGGGCGGTGAGAGTTATAGTACAGAGCAGCAGGGCTGCGGTCAGTATTCGTTTCATATTTGTGGGTTTTAGTGTTGGTTTATAGATTCTCACGTCGCTACGCTCCTCAGAATGACAATGAAGCTGCACTCATCACAATGACAATGACGCTGCGCTCATCACAATGACAATGACGCTGTACTCATCAGAATGACAATGACGCTGCACTCATCACAATCACAATGACGCTACGCTCATCACAATCACAATCACAATGATGCTGCACTCATCAGAAGGACAATGTCGCTTCGTTCATCACAATGACGTAGAAGACGTCCATCAGAATGAGAGTTTACGGAAATTCCATTTGCAATTGTCACTTTCGAAATCGAAGGCAGCGAGGGTCGGTGTGCTGTCTGCTATTGATACAAGTGCATACGGTCTGTCGCAGCCAGGGATGGCCTTTGGCATTATACGATAAGAACCATCTGTAAGCTGCTCAATTCTCCACAGCTGCTCATCAGCACCGGTAAACCCCTCTGCAGCAACAAGTTCAGCACCCTCAGCAGCAGAAAGGACTCTTTCGGTTCCTTCAATGCAGATCTTATAATACCGTCCACCAAGATAGCCACCCGCTTCGGGCACAGCCACGATCGACCACCTCTGATGAGGACGATTCATCCAGTCTCCTATACGGATATCCACCTGACCTTCCGGCCATCCGGCAGTCACTTCCTCCAGAGTCTGATTAGGGTATGAGACCAATGGCTCATTCGGGTCCATTCTCCAACTGGCGCGGGCAATCTGCTGTCTCTGGAAATCCACAGCAAGTTCGAGTGCATATCCACGACGGACAGAGGTGATTTCGTAAACACCTTCATTGAAGAGCTCCGCAGCGACAGGCCAGTCATTGACCCAGAGAAGCGGACGGATGGCAAGAACGCTGCGGCCGCTTCTGTCAAGATCAGCCTCCCAATGGAATGACATCTTCTCCACTCCATCATCCTCTATATACCTTCCAAAATGCCCTGCCCCGAACTGACGGTCCGCACCGTCGACTACCATCTTGCCACCTCCTGCGACCATATCACGTCCGACATTGTCAATATAAGGGCCGGTAACACTACGAGAGCGTCCTACGACAATATTATAAGTCGAATTCACTCCATCACAGCAGGTCCCGTGAGTTCCGAGAAGATAGTACCAGCCGTTACGGTATGTAATGGTGGTGGCTTCGCAGTCAATGGCAATATCGACCGGCTCATTTCCCTCTACACGAGCTCCGGTGACAGGGTCAAGCTCCACCACGCGTATGAATCCGAAATATGTTCCATAAGTACACCACAGACGGCCTGTCACAGGATCCATGAAAAGACCTGCATCGATGGCATCACAGTCTTCATCCACCTGGGAAGAAGCGACCTCGATCGCCTCTGTAAACTTGAAGTCAGGCGAAGATGGATCAAGAGTCTTGTTCCACATTGTAAGGATTCTGCCGGCATGGCCGCCACCAAGGCCGCCACCTGTAGAACTATATGCCACAAGATACTTGTCACCTATCTTCAGAGCATCAGGAGCAGCACCTCCGCCCGGGCGTTCCGCGCCGGGATACCAGTTCCATCCGTCCTCAGATATGAGTCCGCCACCGCCTGTTCCGAAAGTGTAATATTTCCCGTCACATTCCATTATAGTGGAAGGATCGTGAATCCACGGTTTGCCTTCCTGCGCCGATGCGGAGAGTGAAATAAGGGCCAGCGAAGCCACTGTCAGTGATTTATAAAAATTCTTCATAACGGCTACTTGTTTAGAATGTTATAATTAAGGACGGGGGCGCCGTTCTCATCAATGAAACGGACACAGAAATCACTCATTCCAGGGCCATTGATCACAGCTCCGGTGATTACATGGCGACCTTTCTTGAGAGTAAGCCTCTTTGAGGCTCCATCATCCATCACCATTCTACGGTCTCCTGAAAGGATCAGGGCCTCTTCTCCGTCGATCCACCACATCGAAGCAGAGTTCGAACCTACAGCAAGACGCACATCAGCCAAGTCTTCAGGCACATCTATAACTGTGACAGCGCGGAAAATAGCACCATATCTGCCAGTCTCTGTTCCCACTGCATAACGATATAACTTCACATTAAACAGCTTGCTATCAAGGGCATGCCAGGTCAGCTTGGCCTTCACGATCTTGATTTCAGGAGCCTCGAAAGGATTGCGTGGACGACCAGCAGTCAAGTCTACCGGAGCCTGGAATTCCACATCCATTTTCTCTACCTGGCCATCTGCAGGAATCTTGAAATCACCTTTATTCCAGCCCGTATCAAGATTTGTCCTGAGATAGCTGTCCACAAAGACAGTATTGGTGCGGTTAGGCTTGCTGATAGGCTCCAGAAGAAGCCAACGGCGTATGAATCCATTTTCATCAGGCTGAACAGTTTCTGCCACAGGAGTGCTGAAATAAGGAGCAAGAGCAGGATACGCCTCCACCAGGTCCTTTTTCTTCTTCGCATCTGCAGTAAAGGATACCGCAGCTGCTAGAGCCGCCGCAAGGGCCAATGTACGGAACAAGTGTTTCATTATAATAGTTTTTTATGTGATTATTCAGGGAAGATGATCTGATATTTTCCGCTCAGATGCATAAAGGCAAATAGCCTGAGGAGGCCGTCGTAATAAGCATCGAAATATCCATCCTCATAAGGAACATTCTCGGAATTCCAAAGTGCATCGATAAATTCACGACTGATTTCATGCTCGCACATAAGCGATGCAGCAGCCACAGTGGAAACAAGACCGACCGAATGTCTGAGAACCTTTGTCCACCCGCCCGCCGGAAGGATCTCCTCCTCGGAAGGAAGAGTTCCATCCACACGGTATTGGTCTACAAATGTATCAATACCCTGACCATAGAAGAAATTCTGAACCTTCTCACCGTATGCACGCTGCCATTCAATATCCTTGCAGGCCCACGAATAGTCCATTGCGATATTCATAGGAACTCTCCAGGAGTCATAACGGAAATTGGCAGCACCGCTTCGTCTGCCCCCGAATGAGAATACCTTTCCGTCGTATCCGCACATATCCGGATTCAGCCCGGTAGTATCATTGACAGCAAGATGCAGGAACTCGCGGGAACGGTCAGCACACTCTCTCCAGAAATCCGCGCGGCCGTCATCAGCCCATCTTGCCCATACCTCATAAAAGGCTGGGATATGATATGAAGGGTCTGTAAACCTGTAACCGAAGCGGTCTGGAGTAAAGGTTATGAGTTTGTGCTCAGTATTGATGAAGTTATTGACACCTTCAGAACCATCCTTCGCGAAGGCACAGTCCAGGATATATTGAGCCTCCTTCTTATAGTCGATGCCGGTGTCATCGCCCCAGCGGTTCGAGGCAAAGAGCAGGGCTGTCACATAATAGAGTTCTCCGTCCGAAGCCGGCCCCTGTGCATTGCGGGTACCGTCGACCTTGCAGCTCCATGCAAAATATCCCTCCATCGGTCCGTCCTGATGCTGCATGTATTTCTTGCACCAGCGGAAAAGCTTGTCAAAGATGTCCTTGCGGTCCATCTGCACGGCCACCATCATTCCGTAGGACATTCCCTCTGTGCGGACATCATTGTTCTTGATATCAGACACATAAGCCAGAGAATCCTCGACTTCGAAATAAACCTTGTCAGGGCCGAAGAAAACTTCCTCGAATACTTCCTGCACTTTGGCTTCCACTTCTTCGGAAGAGTATCCTGCTTCGACAAAAAGATTACGGTATTCACGTGTTTCGAATGCTCCCTTGTCCCAAGGCTTGAGGGCTGATGGAGTACATGATGCCATTATAACAGCGGCTGCTAAAATATTAAAGATTTTCATAATCGTAAATTTAGTCCAATCAAACTATCAGGTCATTAAATATTGGTTCAGATTCAGACAGAAACAGGTCATTTGCCTCTCAAACCATCTGCGAAACCGGCATACGCATATTTTCGGTTATAGCTTGCATCCCACAAGCCGACAGGCTCAAGAGCCCTCCATCCGCTTTCAGGATCGGTAATACACCAATGAGTGATGCCGTACTGCTGGGCAGGAGGGACGATCTCAAAGTATTTACGGACAATGAATCTGTAATAGTCAGCCATAACTCTATGCTGCTGGTCAGTAAGTTGCGATGCATGAAGAGTATTGCCGTTCTTATCTACATATCCCATATCCAGCTCAGAGATTTTCACAAGTTTTCCAGTATTGGCCATCAACTGGAGCATTTTGACGATATGCTGTTCTTTGCTGGCTTGAGTACCGGCATTCTCATAATAGGAGATATGCATCTGCGTGCCTATGCCATCTATCTTCGTCACCCCGTCGGACTCCCATTTTCCGATCCAATGAATGAGACTCTTGAGTTTCTTATTGTCATCCCAGTCGGACTCAAGGTTGTAGTCGTTAATGAAAAGTTTCAATGGCTTCGTGCCGCCATATTCAGCATAATACTTTCTGGCTGCCGCGATTACGATGCGTACATAGTCTTCAGAACCGAGATAATCCTGCCAATAGAAGTTATTGGAACTGCCCCATGCCGCAGATTCCAGTTCATAGAAACCGTCTCCATTGTTATCCCTTCCGGAAATCGACTCATTGACCGCATCCCAGACAGAAACCTTTGCTGCTGTAACCTCCATCATTCCAGCGATCCATCTTTCCATTGCCTGGGTCAGGACTTCCTTCTTTTCCTCAGGCGTCATATCCACTACCGTATAGTCCACACTGGAAGCGATGAATTCAAAGTCATCGATATAGATATCTCCAGCAAATTCTCCGAAACTGAAGATCAATCGTGTTGCACCCGAGGCATTGCACAGGCAAGAGATCTCTACGTTCTTCCATTGTGTATCAAACTGAACGGCAGGAAACTCTCCGGCTGATTTATATCCGTCGGTTATCTGGAAACCGGCAGAAAGTCTGCCTGCAGATGATCCCTTTACCCTGAACTTCAGTCTGTACTCGCTACCGTTCACAAACGGAGTCTGCACATCATATGCAAACTGTGCCTCCCAACTGTTCACTGCTGATGGATTGGAGATCTTGAACGCTCCATTTTCCACACCTCTGGTGGAATTGTTTCCCCAGCCGTTGAAAGGATGCTTTCCATCATTGAAGTCGATATCAAGCATCGTCTCTTCAGAAGTCTCGCCGTCCGGGAGTTCCACTTTCTTACCTTCGATAAGGCTATTAAGATACTGCACAGGCTGCTGTGAGTGCCAAGCCAAGGTATGTCCATAGACTGTCATACCCGCAGCATCAGCCGCTTCGACAAATCGTTTCACAGTGTTGAAATCCATCCAGCCGTCCGATCTTATGATTGATGCAGCTTTCATGGCATTTTCCGCCGTCATCTCATCAAGATTCTCTACTGCAAGGTCATAGATCCGGCGTTTATTTATGAAGTCATTTGCACCGATCGCGGCTCCCATCTTGAAATCAGGGGAGATGGTACGATTGACATAAGACTTGAGAGGACCATACTCGGATAGATTATCATACGTCAGAGGGTCTTCTGGTTCCGGTTCAGGATCAGGCTCCGGCTGCGGATCGGGATCGGGTTCGGGCTCCGGCTTCGGCTCCGGCTTTGGAGGCGTCACCACAGGCTCATCATCCAGATAATCATCCGGAAAGCATGATGTCCAGCTTAAAGTTGCCAGAACAGAAAACAATAGGATAGCAATATACCTTTTCATAGTTACAGAAGTGTCTTTAATGCCATACATTCCATTTCCACCAGCCACCCCGGACGGCATACAGGAGCCCAGAGATAGATCTTAGGCATGTCCGGATAACGGTTGTCGAATATATGTCTTACTTTTTCATAATCTGATATGTCACGCAGATAGACGATCATGTTCATCACATCCCCGAAGCCACATCCGGCTTCCGAAAGCAATACGGATACATTCTCCAGGAGTCTTTCACACTGTCTGCATACATCTCCGGGATGCACTATCTGTCCTTTGTTATCAATGCTGGCCGTTCCGGAAATGAATATCTGTCTACGGTCCGGATAATCCACATAAGTGCCCCTCTCGAAAGTGACTCCATACTCGTATGTGGGATTCAGATGAGTAGCACCGTAAATATGTCTTATCTGATCTTTGCGAAGTCCGGCCACTGCATACGCATCCATAATCACGCATGAGTCCGGATAAGCATTCCTGCCTGCAATGCCTGTGCTGGCTATATAATGAGTCCTGGAGGTAAGGCCTTCACCTTCAAAAACTTCCCTACGAGCCTTTACTATGCCCGCATAATTTACATCCACATTCTGCACAAAGATCCAGGTCCTGATGCAGTCATCGCTGAGAGTACATCCTGCAGCCTTTAAGGATTCAATATATCTTTCAAAAAGCACTCTCATCTGCTTCTCTGAATCACCTCCTCTGACAAATGAACTGCCCATCCACAGATGGCGAAGAGTATCCTGCCTTACCTCCCATAAGCCGGCATCAGCTTCAGAGACTGCTACACCCTTCATCAGATATACCCAAAGTGCTACCTTGCTTCCATCCAAGGGGGGCTGTTCCACCACCGAGACAGCACAGACCTGATTTGCCGCAAGATGATCATTGACAGCATGGGTCTGGTTGGCTGCATCACTAAGGAAATAACGCATGAACACTGGACTTGCCCCTTCACTTCGCGACTCCATAAACTCATTGAACGCATGATGAATGGCATCCAGCTGGGCCTCAAACGATTCTGTAGCCCCTGCATGAATCATCAAGTGCATTTCATTTTCCTGATCGGATGCCTGAACATAGCATCCGTCATCATATCTGATTATGTATCTTATCATTGCAAATCAATATACGTCACTTGTATTCCATCTGCTTCTTTCGCAAAATCCGCTATCTGACGACCGTCCAGATCGATTTTGCCCTCGATGAATTCCGGTATATTATATGAAAACATCTGAGAGTCATAATATTTCTTCGGATTCTTCTGAGGCAGGAGGAAAGGCTTGTGAGCCTCTCCGTCTTCATCGACATACGAAATGTACGGACAGGTATAAAGTCCGTCATCCCTCCTGCTGCTGAAGACCATCCAGCGGCCGCTTCCGCTCCAGCTATGGTAACTTTCCACATCATCACTGTTCAATGCTGCCATCTCTGACAGACCGCCGCTCTGAAGGTCAATGCAATAAACATCAGCATCCTTATGCCAGATCGAGAAATTACCATATCCGCTCAATGTGAACGCGAGGAACCTTCCATCCGGAGAGACACGAGGGAAGGAGACGCTGCCACCCTGGACGGAGGCATTGTACAACGTATCCACAGTCTCGCCGAAGGAACAGTCCGAAGGGTCGAAGTCTACGCGGCAAAGGCTATATCTAACCTCTTTATAACCTTTCGGCATTGGTTCCACCGCCTTCGAAGAACAGAAATAAAGGCTTCTGCCATCTGGAGAAAATGTGGGGAAGGTTTCGAAAGCGGCATCATTGCAAAGATGCTCCGAAGTCACGATCTGATGATTATCCACATCGTATACCACCACATCAGAAGCCTCGTCAAAGACCTCGATACGGTTCGGGTCTGTAGAATGCAGCACTTGGTTGGTCTTGTTTACGGAAAAGGCCACATATCGACCCGAAGTATGCCAGTAAGGATACACCAGTGCTGAAATGGTCCTGTCAGTCTTGGTGTCCAGTTTTTCCATCCCTCCGTTTCTGAAAACATAGGTACCGGCAAATTCCGAGCGAAGATGGAAAAGCATCTGATCGGGATCGCGATCACAGAAAGAGTGACAGTTCACGCAGTTACCTTTTCCCTGAGTATTGGAATATATTCTGCTTTCCTTGAATGACTCCAGATTACGCTGACAGATGCTCATCTCTCTCCAGAGACTGTAACCCGGAGTAATGAGTCGATAGGCAAGATACGGGTCTACCTTGTCATCGTTCACATACATGCTGAATTTCTGATATGCCAGCCACTTGCCGTCCCGTTTTTCATATATCCGGATGCTAAGTTCTCCACCTCTGCTCAGCAGTTTCTTCCACTGTGCTTTCCCGAAAGAAATCAATCCGCTACCTGAGCGTATGATGAAGGTTTCACCTTCCGCAGCCACTTCAGCCATCCAGGCACTACCCTCCCGGGAAATCACCTGAAAATTCATAGGAGCGATATTGCACGGAATGGTTACTTCAGTGTAATCCGGAAAGATTTCCGGCATATATGATATATCGCCGCTGATCTCAGGGCGACATGCTGCCATGACAATAAGGCAGATTATGAATATAAATCGTTTCATCAGCGTTCCTCCAAAGTTTCCAGCATCTGATAGGCTGTGTAGAACTGAGACAGAATCCGATTAGACGGATCCGCCTCCAGAATATCCATCATATCACCCTTGAGTCCATCATACCTGACATACTCACCCTTGGCAGGAAGGGCATCCCTAAGCCTGCGAAGTTCATCAGATTCATGAGAGGGGTCATCAAGCGCACGGCGCATTTCACGTGCCCAGACACGATGGAAAAGGGTTTTCTCCAATATATTGAGATATTTTTCTGCTACTTCAGGAGAACCGAGGGTCATATTGGTAAGCACCAATATTTTAAGTTGCTCAGGATTATGCATTCCAGGAGTGACCATATTGGCATCGAATGCCGCCTGACGGGCTGCACTTACATAGCCCCAGGAGAGATAGACTGCACTCTGAAGACTCAGACCGGTCTTAAGATTCGGAGTCGGGAACATCACTTTCGAGACTGGCTGAGGATTATAGTAACCGAGTTTGTCAATGAGTTGTCCTTTCTGAGCCAGAGCAAGATTAAGATAACTGATCAGATAGTTCGGCTGACGACGGTCTGCAGATTCGATTAGCTCATCCCACTTCCCTTCCGCTGCCAGATGTTGCTCCTCGATAAGGCGATAGTAGCTGCGGCTGTGGACGGCATTATAGAAATATCCGGCAAGGAAAAGAGCCACTGCCAGGCCTGAGACATGTCCCCAAGCGGCAAAACGCGGAAATACATTTGATGCGGACATAACACGCGAAGCCAGCATAAGCAGGGGTACACAAGCCCATACATACAGCGGAAAGAAATATGTCGAAGGCCAGTCGTAATACATAAACGGAGTCAGGGCGTGTTCCCAACCGGCTATCATAGAGGACTTTACATAGACAAAGGCAGTCAGAAGGAATACTACAGGGTAAATCAGAGCAAACAGACCCTTGATTCCATGCCTGCACACTTCCCACATAAGAGCGGATGCAGCAAATACCACAGCAGCACTCCCGGCAAGATGATAAAGCAGAGGAATGAATATTACTCCTGCGAGATGACGGAACTTATCCTGAGGAAGTACCACATAAAGATAAAGAGAGGCTATGACCAATAGGAATGCAGCATGTCCCTGAAACCTGTAGTAATCGTTTTCCATGCAAAGGAAGAGAAAAACCACAGGTAAAAAAGCAAGACCTTTCATTATCGGACGGTCATTCATCCTGGAAAGTATTTTCCAGACAAGCCATGCAGAGAGCATATAAAGTCCTGACAATATGAATATTCCGGCCAGTGGAAGGCAGAAGAACTGCGACAGGAAAGAGGCAATCAATGTCGCTAAACCACCGGTCCTGGCCAAAGTGCCGCTGAATTCCGTCCAATCATAAACAAACAATTCATTGGCGGCAATATTGTAGAATCGGAATTCCTGCGTCAGGTATATACCGACCCCGACCAGCACTGCGGCCATGGCATAGAAGAGGATATTTTTACTTTTTTCCTTCATAAGATCAATACACATAAGCCCAATAAGTTCCTGAATATTTCCTTTTTGCCTGGGCAGTCTTTCCTTGTTGCATCAGTTCCGTAAAATCCGCAAAGCGCTTCCAGACAGTTTCGTCGATCGTATGACGATTCAGGATTTCCGGATGCTTGCTGGCCAATAGAAGAAGGGCTTCCTGATAAAGGATAGGAATCCCCTTTCCATCTGGATAAATATGCTTGCGGACCACTTCGAAGATCCCATAAAAGGCGGCACCGTCTTTCTGCGAAAGGACTCCACAAAGAAGAAGATCTGCAAAACGGTTGTCATAGGGGTATCTGTCGTACATCGACGATATATCTACAAGAAACGAGTCAAGATAAAACCTTGGACCCGTCTGATGAATTGACGGAAGGCTTTCTCTCAGCTCTTCCAACCTGGGAAGACGTTCCTTCACCCATCTGCGATGACAGGTAGAATGACTCAGAATATCGATATACTTCTTAGCAAGAGTATAATCCCCTGTCTCAAGATAAGAGTCTGCCAGGAAACGAATCGTATTGAAACTTATTCCGGGAGTCGATTGTACAGATCTCTGATAGGTATGATATATGGCTGGATTAGACATACCTATGGATTTGTAGAAAAGGATATTGAATCCCAGACAGAATGGCTCCTGGACATTATTGAACAAGAAATCATCGGGTCCTGACAATCCGTAAGCGAAGGCATGGTCTGCGAGCCTGCCTGTATTCAGCAAAGCAAGAAGAGCATATCGTCTCTGATACTCATTTGTCTGTGCCTCTTGCAATGACACGGTCTGAAGGATCTCATCCCATTTCTGATTCTGGCCAAGATATTCCAGATGGGCCACCTCTTCATATCCGCGTGTCAGGTCATTCCCCTTTACCAGCATTGCTGATGAACTCAGCAAAAGGACAAATGACAACACGATTGCCATGGCCGCATTTTTAAGGAATTTCGGCACACGGAGAAAGTGCTTCTTCCTGATTGTCAGCATGATAACCACGAGCATAACGACGGCAGGGAAAAGTACCCATGCAAGGGATCTGGACAGAGTGAGATCGCTCAGCTGATAGTATACGAAGAACGGAAGCGGTACAAAAGCCAGCCATATCATGTATTCAGACTCAGCAAAGATTCTTCTGACGCATCCCCAGATGCATGATACAAACATGACTGATATGCCAGCCTGTATCAATGCCCCGGCAAGCGGACTTGAGTAGAACTGGAGCAGAAACGCTCCTATATATCTGAGAAGATCCTCGGGCAGATGATAATGTATCTGCACAAAATCAGGAAGGGTTGAAAAGAAACTGAAACCTTCGAGCCATCTTAGAAAACAAGGATAGCTGACATACCAGGATACAGTCAGCGTAATCACTGAAAACAGTAAAGTCCCCAGGGGCATATATCTTTTGTCAATGTTCAGCTTTTTCATTTGGCTGCGGAATGAAACAGTTCTGCCGCCTCTTCCGGCAGAGCGACTTTGCCGTCAATGAACTCAGGCACATTGTATGATTTCAAACGCCATACATTGTGACGGGGATCTTCCTGCGGAAGCAGGAATGGCTTCCCTGGAGTGCCATCCTCAGATAAATACGCCATATACACACGGGTGTAGCGGCCATCAAGTCTTCTGGTTCCATACATAACCCAACGTCCATTTGAAGACCATGAGTGATAACTGTCTGCAGATTCATCGGCATTCCAGATGGAGATATCCACATCTTTCATTGTCTGCAGATCCATCATCTTCAGGTCAGCTTCATCATGCCATATCGGAAATGTTCCGTAATCAGACAAGGTATAAAGCAGATAACGGCCGTCAGGTGATATTCGCGGATAAGAAACACTTCCGCCCCTTGTGTGAGCATTATATATAGTATCTATTTTTTCTCCGAATGTTCTGACATGGGTATCAAAAGGAACTCTCAGGAGATGGTATCTTGCTATCGGTGTGAACTTTACATCCAGATTCACATCCTCAGCAGAGACAAAGTAGAGATATTTTCCGTCTGGAGACCATGCAGGAAATGACTCAAGAGACTCCTTGGTCAGGAATCGCGGATCAGTCAGTGCCTCACCTGTCTGAATGTCATAAAGCACCAGGTCGGAAGCAGAATCAAAGACTTCGATCGGCTGCTTGCCTTCTGCAAAGAACAATTGATGGGTAGTATTCGAGGAGAATGCTATGAAACGGCCCGCTGGATGCCACGCCGGATAGGTGGTGTTCTTCTTCGGGCCAATGCTCTTGAAATCTATCTTGGTGAGTTTTCCGTCATTGTACAGGATGGTGCCGCCATTGGCCCCACGAGCGTGGAACATCATACTCTCAGATGAAAATGACGGGAAGTTATGACAATTAAGACAGGTCGTATTAGATTCTTTGTTAGTAATGATGGCAGATTCTTCAAACGAAGATACTTCGCGCTGATAGATGCCCAGCTGACGCCATCCCACATAACCAGGCTCGATGAGGCGGTAAGCGATCCATGGATCCATCTCTTCTAAGGCTATATTGATCTCAAAAGGTTTATATCCCAATCCGTCAGGGTGTTCCTCATCCCATACGGAGACTTCTACCGAGATTGATTTGCCTTTGGCAGAGGCCAATATCTCCTTCCATTTCTTCTGAGGTATTCCTATTGTTTCTTCTTTTCCTCTGACTCGGGACACTTCCTCCCCATCAAGATAAAAAACAGCCTGAATGCCCATGGCACCTTCGACCATGAAATTCATCGGAGCGATGTTGGCCGGAACCGTAACACCGGAATAGTCAGGAAAAATTCCTGGTTCCTCATCTGACATAGCCGCAGGTTCCTGCCAGGCAGTGCAGGAGACGAATATAATCAGGAGTGCTGACAGGAATAATGGTTTAAGTTTAAAGTTCATATCGGATCTACTCTAAGGTCAATGATTCAATGATGATCGGTTTTCCTCCATACGACCAGAATCCGACAATATAAAGATGTGAAGGATCAATCTTGCTTCCGCTTTCATCTTTCATATTGTGCAGATCAACGATAATTTCCCTGGATGTATGGAAATCATACATTGCAGGACTGCTCCAATAATTGTTCTTATCGAAAAGTCGGAACGACACTGCGGACTCATTGTCATTACCTATACGGACTATCAAGCGTCTATATGCTGACAGATCAAGGCCTTCCGCATACTGCCACCCACCAAACCCATATTGTCCTGTAATCAAAGTACGCGTTTCTTCGTCGAAAGAACCGGTCTCCCAGATGGACGGATTGAACATTTCCTCTGTCAAAGGGAATGGTGAAAGCACCTTGACCTTCACTTCCAGATTCATTGTCACACCAGTCTGCGAGGTATATGAAACTGTCAGGTCTGTCTCACCTTCTGATACAGCCAGAATCTTCGCCCCCTTGACTTCAGCTATAGAAGAATCATCAACCGACAATATAGCCTTATCTGTGACAGGACGGACCGAACCATCGGCATATAAAGCATTCACAACAATATTCCTGCTGTCGCCCATTCTTATTTGAATAGATTCGTCCACATTCAGGATCTCGATTCCGGCAAGTTCTCCCTCGGCAGGAGCGGTTCCAGCATACTCCTGAAACCAATGATAGACAGGCCAGGGACAGGCCTCAGGATCGTTCAGAAAAGTATATTGACCAGGAGTGCCAGGGATGTCTTGAAACTGGGCCAAAAGGTGCTGGCTTGTGAATATCATCCAACTGACATTGCCTGTATTGTCGGCGATATATTTGAAATTGGCGCCGAAGCCCGTGCCACCGGCAACTCCTGTGATGCTCTTTCCCCAAGAAGAGTCATATTTGGCAGGAGCCCAGTCCAATTCTGTAACCATAACCGGTGCGAATTCAGCTACAGGGCCTATCTGTGCATCCCAGCCGCGCTGGAAGCTTTCGTATCCGCCTCCCATGACACCGCCGAGTTCTGCGCTAGGTTCCTCTGCATCACTTCCGTACCATCCGGGATAAACATGGATAGCAAAGCCGATATTGTCTCCCTGAATGCGATGAACTGCATAGCCTGCATATTGGGACTGGTAACCTAATCCGGGAACCCAGATTATATTACGGGCATTGTTACCACGGATCTTATCCACTACTGCCTGAAAATATAACTGCGCAGCAGCGAAATGAGCATCACCGCTGCTTCCTGCAGAGCCGTCCGTGCCTTTTATATTGATCGGCTCATTGGCCAGTTCGAACATCACCCACCCGTTGTTCCTAAGTTTCGGATGACGCGAAACGATATCCCACACCGTAAGCAGGAATGTCTGATAACTATCGTATATCTGTATGATTTCCGGAGATACCCCGGGAGGCCGCATGACTACATACAGGCCTTTATTTATCGCATATTCAGCCATCGGGACGAAGACCTCATCGAGATATTTTCTGAACCTGGTCTCCGAGAACCTTTCATGTCCCTCATATCTTATCGAAGGCTGCGAAGGATCGTCGCTCCAATATGGATCCATATGCATCCTGATGAAATCCATTTCCCATCCGGCCGCCAGAACAGCATCTATCATGCGCTGATTATATGCAAGACAAGCCTTTACATCATAATTTCCCCAAGCATTTTCATTGAAAAACGGACTGAAAGTCTGACCGAAACCATGCAGATTCACCCTATTCCCATGTTCATCGACAAGATATCTGCCTACAACATTAAGCCTCAGAGGAGTCCCGTCATCTGGCAGAGGTTCGGTATCATCAGGCTTTTCTTCCGGTCCGGGAGCGGGAGTCACCTGCTGTGGCGGATCATCCTCGGCAAAATCATCAGGGAAGCATGACACAAAGCACGGCAGAACCAGGAGCCAGAGCGCCATAAGTGAAAAAAACCTGAAAGAGTGTGGGTGACAAGTCATAGTTTTATAAATATTGTCTATTCGAACAAAGATAATAATTATATCACTGAAAAGCAGCACTCAGAGATATAAAAAACATGGCGGCAGAATCAAAATTCCACCGCCATGAACCGATTATGTCTTTGGATTATTAATTACCCTTGAGACCGTCAGCAAAACCAGCATACGTATGCTTACGACTGTAGTTCTGATCCCAGAGGCCGACTGGTTCTCCACCTCTCCAGCCTGTTCCGAGTTCGCCGGAAGCGTCAGTGAGGCACCACTGAGTGATACCATACTGCTGGGCTGCAGGAATGATCTCGAAGTACTTGCTTACGATGAACTTGTAGTAAGCAGCCATTGCCTGATGCTGCTCCTCAGTCATAGAAGAAGTAGGAACTGTCTGTCCGTTAGCATCTACATAACCCATATCGAGCTCAGAGATCTTCACGAGCTTGCCTGTAGCAGCCATGAGTTCGAGCATCTTGACCACATGCTCCTCCTTGCTTGCCTGAGTCTGTGGATTCTCGTAGCAAGACACGTGCATCTGAGTACCGATACCGTCGATCTTGGTAACGCCGTCTGACTCCCATACTTCGATCCAGTGGATCAAACTCTTGAGTTTCTTGTTGTCGTCCCAGTCTGACTCAAGGTTGTAGTCATTGATGAAGAGTCTGAGTGGAGCAGTGCCACCGAACTCAGCATAATACTGACGAGCCTTAGCCACTACAAGGCGTACATACTCCTCGTTGCCGAGGTAATCCTGCCAGTAGAAGTTGTTTGCAGGGTCACCGTTAACTGCAGACTGAAGATCGTAATATCCGTCTCCATCACCGTCAACGCCTGAAATAGCCTCGTTAACAGCATCCCATGCAGATACTTTCTCTGCCGTTACTTCCATCATACCCTTGATCCATCTGTCCATAGCTCCGGTGAGAGTATCTCTCTTTTCCTCCGGAGTCTGAGGGATGGTATTTCCTGATTCCTCGATCGCGAATACGATATTATCGAAATAATACTTGTTAAC
>JAEIGA010006425.1_pt1 | contig 17903 bp, 14 predicted proteins | sample 9270691 | NCBI WGS metagenome assembly JAEIGA01 (sample SAMN17057246, study PRJNA624740) | gut metagenome | biome: biome; isolation source: fecal sample | host: Bos grunniens | place: China: Xizang | collected 2019
AACTGCGCTGTCAACACCTCCGCTCATAGCTATAAGCGCTTTATCCTTTGACATTTTTTACCTACCAATCTCTGCTTGTAAGCTTTCCGTCCTCGCGAAGCCCCTCAAAATCCCATTGACGCAATATCTCATATACCGCAATGGCAACCGAATTTGAAAGATTGAGAGAGCGCAGAGTATCGCGCATAGGTATTCTTACACAGTAATCTTTATTTTCGAACAGCAGGTCCTCGGGAAGTCCCTGGGTTTCCTTTCCGAACATAATGTACACGTTGTCGGGATAGGGAGAAACCTCAGTGTAGCTCCTTGGAGCCTTTGTGGTAAAATAGAATATATTTCCCACGGCATCGGGACGCTCAGCGAGAAAATCTTCGTAATTTTCATAGTATGTAATATCAAGCTTGTCCCAATAATCGAGCCCCGCTCTTTTGAGCTTCTTATCGTCAATTGTAAATCCCATAGGCTTTATGATGTGAAGGGAAGCCCCCGTCGCGGCACATGTGCGCGCGATGTTTCCCGTATTTTGAGGTATTTCGGGCTCGTGAAGCACTATATTTATCCTTTTTTCGTTCATAGATAATCCTTTCTATGATGAATTATGAGAATATTATATTACTTTTTTTGCACTTTTTCAATAGAGAGAGCCTAAATGAGAAAAAATTTACAAATTATAATATGGCAATGGGTGTAAAGCTCTTGAAATTTCACTGAAAATATTGTATAATATTTAAAGTATTGTTTGTAAGGAGGACCTGCTTTATGGGACTTGGAGAGAAACTGTTTGGAACGTACAGCCAGCGTCAGCTTAAAAAGCTTGAGAAGGTTGTTGACTATATAGAGGAGCTTGCGCCCAAATACGCTGATATGACCAATGAGGAGCTTTCGGATACTACACGTGTGCTCAAGGAAAGACTTGCCGCGGGAGAAACTCTTGACGATATTCTTCCCGACGCCTTTGCGGCAGTACGTGAGGCGGATGACCGAGTTCTGGGTAAGCGTCCCTTCCGCGTCCAGCTCATAGGCGGAATAATACTTCACCAAGGCAGAATAGCTGAAATGAAGACGGGAGAGGGAAAAACTCTCGTGGCTACAATGCCCGCGTACCTGAACGCGCTTTCGGGTAAGGGTGTACACGTCGTTACCGTAAACGATTATCTTGCAAGACGTGACAGTGAGGAAATGGGTCGTGTATATGAGTTTATGGGACTTACCACGGGACTTGTGGTGCACGGACTCACACCCGACGAGAAAAAGGACTCCTACAACGCGGATATTACCTATGGAACAAACAATGAGTTCGGCTTTGACTATCTCCGTGATAATATGGTGGTATATAAGAAGGATACTGTTCAGAGAGGACACAATTTTGCTATCGTTGACGAGGTTGACTCAATACTTGTTGACGAGGCGAGAACCCCTCTTATCATATCGGGCGCGGGTGAAAAATCTACCGAAATGTACGACAGGGCCGACGTATTCGCAAGAAAGCTCCGCAAATTCGTAATAAAAGAGATGGACAATAAAGAGAGCTACGACGACGTAGACGCGGATTATATTGTGGATGAAAAGGCAAACAATGCAATCCTTACGCCAAGCGGAGCAAGGAAAGCCGAGGAATTCTTTGGCATAGATAACCTTTCCGATGCGGAGAATGCCGAGATATCCCATCACATTAATCAGGCTATCCGCGCTCACGGAATTATGAAGCGCGACGTGGATTACGTTGTTAACGAAAACGGAGTTATGATAGTTGACAGCTTCACGGGAAGACTTATGCCCGGAAGACGCTATTCAAACGGTCTGCATCAGGCAATAGAGGCTAAAGAGGGGGTAAAGGTCGAGAAAGAAAACAAGACCTTAGCTACAATAACCTTCCAGAACTATTTCAGAATGTACTCCAAGCTTTCGGGTATGACGGGTACAGCGCTTACCGAGGAGGCTGAATTCCGCGAAATATACGGACTTGACGTTGTGGAGATACCCACTAACCGTCCTATGATAAGAAAGGACAGAAACGATGCCGTATATAAGACCGTAAACGGAAAATACAACGCCGTTGTGGAGCAGGTCAAGGAATGTCACGAAAAGGGACAGCCCGTACTCGTTGGTACTGTGTCTATTGAAAAATCCGAGGAGCTTTCAAGGCGCCTTAAGCGTGAGGGAATAGTTCATACTGTCCTTAACGCGAAGCATCACGACAAGGAAGCCGAGATAGTAGCTCAGGCAGGAAAGCTTGGAGCTGTTACCATATCTACAAATATGGCGGGACGCGGAACCGACATTATGCTGGGCGGTAACCCCGAGTATATGGCAAAGCGCGAGATGCGTAAGATGGAGATAGACGAGGAGCTTATAGCAATGGCTACGGGCAGCGCGGAGATCGACGACGAGGACGTAAAGAACGCAAGACGGATATACAGAGAGCTCCACGATAAATTCAAGGAGGAGATCGCCCCCGAGGCGGAGCAGGTAAAGGCGGCTGGAGGTCTGTTTATTCTCGGTACGGAAAGACACGAGAGCAGACGTATTGACAATCAGCTCAGAGGACGCTCGGGACGTCAGGGCGACCCTGGTGAATCCAAGTTCTATATCTCTCTTGAGGATGACCTTATGCGTTTGTTCGGCTCAGAGCGAATGATGGGTATTGTGGACAGATTGGGACTTCCCGAGGATATGCCCATAGACGCTAAAATTCTATCCAATCAGATAGAGAACGCGCAGATGCGTATTGAGGACCAGAACTTCAAGCGCCGTAAGTACGTTCTTACCTATGACGACGTAATGAATCAGCAGAGAAATATCATATATAGCCAGCGAAACAGTGTTCTCAACGGCGAAGACATCAGCGGAACCATCCAGAAGATGATAGAAGCCACAATAAACGAAAACGTAGCCACCTATCTTGGAGGTGACGACTGTGAGCATTGGGATTTTGCGGGCTTACGCGAGGCATATAAGGGTCTGCTTACCACAGACGGGGATTTTGCTGAATTTGAAAATGGCGCAAAGGTCAAAAAGCAGGATATTGCGCAAATGCTTCTTGACAGAGCCACTGCCGCTTATAATGAAAAGGTCGAGCTTGTAGGCGAGGAACGCTTCAGAGAGATAGAACGCTCTATTCTTCTTCGCAACGTTGACCTTAATTGGATGGACCACATAGACGCTATGGACGACCTGAAGGGAAGCATCCGTATGCAGGCTTACGCCCAGCGCGACCCCGTAAACGAATACCGCTTGCAGGGCGCGGATATGTTTGACGCTATGGTAGCGGATATACGTGACAGAACGGTAAGAATGATACTGTCTGTTAGCGTCAAAACTCCCGAGATCAAGCGCGAGCAGCTTGCGAAGCCTCTTGTAGAGGGCTTTGAGGGTGACGGAGCTAAAAAGCCTAAGCGCGTGATGGTTACAAAGCGTGCTCCCGAGGCGGGAAGAAATGACCTTTGCCCCTGCGGCTCGGGTAAAAAATTTAAGAAATGCTGCGGCGCACCCGGCGCAAAGGCAAGTGAATAAAAAAGTATGAAGGAGGAATAAAAAGTGGGATTTGGTCTGCTTTTAATAGGATATTTTACCGCTACGGTAATGGCACTTAATAGCTTTGGCGGAGTTTTTCGCTTGGTGGGACATATTTTTATATGCCGCGGTGCAAAAAAGCTTTCTCAATATAACGGCAGCTTTTTATTCCTCTTTTACTTTTCGATTTTGTCGGTAATTTTTTCAGCATTTTGCGCTGTCGGAGATGTATCCGCTTTCCTGTATAACAATCTTTTTATTGCAACTCCCATTTTAAATGACGGAGTTACTCAGAGTCTGGTATATTTAAAGATAATCTTTGACTTTGTACTTGTTGCGCTGACCTGTTATGGGGTAAGGAGTATATCCAAGGAAACAGGCGCGGAAAAGACCCTGTATACTCCCGTAAGAAACTTTATATTTTACTGTATCTTCTGTATTTTGCAATTTGTTGTGTGGCTCGGCTCATACACAAAATCGGATGGGCTGCTCGAATTCATATCGGCGACGGCTTTGCCTATATGGATGGTTATTATAAACCTCGTTTGTGTATTGCTTAACTGTGTTATGCTGTTTTCCTGTTACGCGAGAATATGTGACGTCTGCGATACCGAGATGCCGCAAAAGCCCTCTCGCTTCGCATTTGTAAACAGAATAAGAGCAGAGAAGGAAGAAAAAAGGCAAAAATACATAGCCGAAGCAGAGGAATACGTAAACGGACTCGCGTCGAGTTATTCTCCCGAGCAGCAAGCGCGTGCCGAGGCTGCCGAGAGAGCTAAAAGAAAGAGCAAGCACAAATAAGGAGGATGGGCAATGAAAAAGAACAGAATACCGTGGATGCTCATAGCAATTGCTTTGGCGTTCACCTTTAATCCTAATATAGCCATTATTGACCCGCTTCCCGATTTTATCGGATATATGATACTCAGCTTTGCTTTAGGAAAGCTGTCTATGCTTAACGCCACTCTTGACGAAGCTAAACACGCATTTGAAAAAGCGATGATAGTTGACGGCGGAAGGCTTTTGGCAATTATATGGATATTCGGCATGGAAGCTCTGAGTGAACGCAGTACGTCTATGCTTGTATGGTGCTTTGTTTTCGCCGTATTGGAGGGAATATTCCTCATTCCCGCCTACTTAAAGCTGTTTAAGGGACTTTCGGAGCTTGGGGACTTTTATCAAAGCTCAAGCATACACGCAAGGTCGTTAAAGTCGAGAAGCAGTTATACGGAAAAAATCAGAAATCTCACAGTTGTCTTTGTATGCTTCAAGGCGTTTATGACTGTGCTTCCTGAGCTTTCCTCGCTTCGCGGAGGCTCTTCCTTGGATGGCACCTCTTCGGGAAGCCTTTACAGATACATAGGCGTTATGAGAGGGCTGTGCTTTATACCCGTGCTTGTGTTCGGAATAGTGTGGCTGGTGAAGCTTATTAAGTATTTCAAAAGACTTTCTCTTGACTGCGAGTTGAATTCGGCTCTCGTTGACAGCTACGCGGAGAAGGAACTCAACCATAGCGGAATTTTTGCAAAAAACTATGTTAAGACCGCGTGTTGGTTTGTGCTGATAGCCTCGGTGCTTACGCTGGATATACGTATGGAGGAAGTAAATATGCTTCCCGACGTATTTGTTATCGCGCTGCTTATTCCCGCCCTTATATATTTTGGAAGGACGGTTAAGATAAAAACGGTGAGCATAAAAATATTTATGCCGCTGTATGCCGTTGCCTCGGTTATATCCCATCTTCTTGAAGCCTATTATATAGACAATTATACTTATAACGCAATGAATAAGGATACCACAGCGTTCTTTGTGTACTTCGCAAGTGTAGCGGCTGTGGCAATTCAAGGCGTTATGTTTATATGCCTGCTGTCTGCACTTTTCAAGGAAATAAAGACGGTTATTACTCAGCACACAGGATACGTGCAGGGAAAAGAGCTTAACGTCGAGGGTTCGGAGGCGCGCATAGCCGAGGTGCATAAAGAAATAAACAAAAATTTCGTATGTGCTTTCGACTTTGCAATGCTTTACGTGATTTCCGACGTTGTGTATGCGCTCTACGGTGCTTTCTACGCGTTTATGAACGTGAATCTCGGATTTCTTAACGTGGTAAATCTGGGCTTTGGATTGGCTTTTGTGGGAATGATGGCAAAGGCGTTGCACGAGATGAGAGCGGCGGTGGATATAAAATATATGCTGGAGTAAAAAATTAAAAAATACTCTTGCAAAAATGCAAAAAATCTGTTATACTATACAAGTGCCCTGAGGGGCGATATCAGCGTGAGCTGTGAAATAAGGCCATACTAGCCGGGGAATTAGCGGAGCCCTGTACCTGAAATCCGCTACAGCAGGGGGGAATCCCTTTCTTGAGGATTAGATCAAAACGGTCTGAGCCGTGCCTGCTGCGTTGAAGAGCGGGTCTTGCGCAATCGGGAATTGTGAACCATGTCAGGTGGGGAACCAAGCAGCATTAAGCAGTCTCCCCGATGTGCCGTGAGGTAGCCTGCTCCGAGCAGAAGGTACGGAGATCGCGTGGCGACGAGATTCGATTGAAAGGTGTATGGTCTTACTTTGCAGCTCACTGTGTTTAAGGAGGTAAATTATGCATCAGGCACTATACAGAAAATGGCGTCCGCAGACCTTTGGTGACGTTTGCGGTCAGGAGCATATTACCTCTATTCTCGAATACGAGACGGAGAATAACAAATTTTCCCACGCGTATCTGTTCTGCGGTTCAAGAGGAACGGGAAAGACCACCTGCGCCAAGATACTTGCCAAGGCGGTCAACTGCGAATCCCCCGTGAATGGAAGCCCGTGTAATTGCTGCCCGTCGTGTATGGCTATTGATGCGGGTACGGCTACCGACGTGCTGGAGATGGATGCGGCTTCAAATAACGGCGTTGACAATATCCGAGATATCCGCGACGAGGTGGTGTATTCTCCCTCGGCGCTGAAATACAGAGTTTATATTGTGGACGAGGTTCATATGCTCAGCGGAAGTGCTTTTAACGCTTTGCTTAAGACCCTTGAAGAGCCTCCCGCACACGCCATATTTATTTTGGCTACTACCGAGCTTCATAAGCTGCCTTCTACCATAGTTTCCCGTTGTCAGCGGTACGATTTTCGCAGAATAAGCACCGAAACTCTGGTTGACAGACTTGCTTATATAGCAGATAACGAGGGAATAGCGTATTCCCGAGATGCGCTTCGCATTATCGCAAAAATGGCTCAGGGCGGAATGAGAGATGCTATCAGTCTGCTTGAGCTTTGCGCGGGTAACCGAGAAAAAATAACTACCGAGCTTGTAAATACAACCCTCGGCGTTGGCGGAAGAGAGAGCATGGAAAAAACCGTGCTTGCCATTGCCGACAGTGATTTTGACGCTATCTTTGCGGCAGTTGACGGTGTCGTAAGCTCCTCAAAGGATATTGCCGTATTCTGGCAGGACCTTGTGTCCTTTTACCGCGATATGCTGGTTATAAAGACTACAAAGGAAGCCCAAAGCTACCTTGATTTGACCGATGACGAGGTCAGCCGACTTTCGGCAATAGCACAGCGCTTCACAAAAGAAGCTATGCTTTATCATTGCCGTATTTTAGACGAAACGCTTGTGAATATGCAAAAAGCGGGATCGGCAAAGAGAACGGTTGCCGAAATGGCACTTATAAAAATGTGTGATACGTCGCTGGATACAAACGCCGACAGCATTATAGCAAGACTTGCAAAGCTTGAAAATCTTATTGCCGCAGGCGCCGTTGCACCAATAGCCGAAAGGAAAGAAAAGATTTCCGTTGAGGTGTCCGAGCCCGAACCCAAAAAGCAAGAAGAACATAAGGCGGTCAAAGAGGATATATCCACACCCGCCCAAAACACCTTAAAGGTGCTCAGGGGCTGGAACGAGATAATCGAAAAGGCGGCAGCGGGCGAGGCATCGGCTCTTGGTTTCCTCAGAATGGCTAAAGCCTTTGCCGATACAAACGGAAAAATATACGTCAGATTTCCAAATGACTTCGCAAAAAATATGGTAGATAAGCCAAAAACACGGGAAGCCTTGAGGGCGGCTATGTGTATTACACTTGGAAGAAATCTTTCAGAAGGCGACGTTATCTTTGGTGTATTTGAGGGTAACGAGGATACCCTTGGAGAGCTTGATGAATTAAATATTGAGTAAAAATATAAGGAGACATAAGAATGAGAGCAAACATACCGAGAGGAATGGGCGGCGGTCCCCAGAATATGAACGCAATGCTTAAGCAGGCACAGAAGATGCAGGAGGATATGGCTGCGCTTCAGGAGGACCTTGATAACAGAGAGTACGATATATCCGCAGGCGGCGGAGTAGTCGGTGTTAAGATAAACGGCAAGAAGGAGATACTTTCTATCGACATCAAGCCCGAGATAGTTGATCCAGATGATATCGAAACACTTTCCGATATACTCGTAGCCGCTGTCAACGAGGCTATAAAGAGGGTTGAGGATACCAACAACACCGAAATGGCAAAGATAACGGGCAATATGGGTATGCCCGGACTTTTCTGATATGACCGAATATATTGAGGCGCTCCAGCATCTTGCGGAGCAGTTCGGAAAATTGCAGGGAGTAGGCAGAAAGACCGCAATGAGAATGGCGTTTTCGACCATAGAGCTGGACGCTGATTCGGTGCAGGAGTTTGCCAATGCCATAATCGAGGCTAAGCAGAGGATACACGAGTGCCCTATATGCGGAAATCTTACCGACAGGGAGCTTTGCAGCGTGTGCGAGGACGAAAGTCGCGACAGAAGCGTAATATGCGTCGTAGAGGACGTAAAGGCTGTAATGTCCATAGAAAAGGTAAGGGAATTCAAGGGAGTTTATCACGTGCTGGGAGGAGTAATATCCCCCATAAACGGAATAACCCCTGATAAGATTCGCTTTGCCGAGCTTCTGGCAAGAATAAACCGCGACGGAGCGGAGGAGGTAATAGTTGCCACTAACCCCACCCCCGACGGAGAGGTCACGGCAATGTATATCTCAAAATACTTAAAGCCCCTCGGAATAAAGGTGACAAGACTTGCTTACGGTATCCCCGTGGGCTCGGAGCTTGAATATGCCGACGAGGTCACCCTCGGACGCGCCATTGAGGGCAGACAGGACGTATAAATATGTAGAAAAGACCGACAAACGTCGGTCTTTTGTTCTATGAGAATCTTGTTGCCCCGTAAAGCAAAAAAGTACGTGCAGCCACAGTAAGTAACGAAAATGTAAATATTAAACTTTTCTGAAATAAAATCTCAAAATATTGTTTACAAATCGGGAAAAATGTAGTAAAATATATGCAGTATAATTTTATAATGAGGTATTTGGGTATGAACTGCTGTGAGCCTAAGTATAAAAGGATCCTTTTGAAGCTCTCTGGTGAGGCTTTGCAGGGAAAAGACGGAATTTTGAATTTTGAATTTATTTCTTCTATTGCCGACGTATTGAAGAAATGCCTTGATAAGAATATCGAGGTCGGTATTATCGTTGGCGCGGGAAATATCTGGCGCGGACGTCAGGGCGGAGAAATGGACAGAGTAAGAGCTGACCATATGGGTATGCTGGCTACTACCATAAACGCTCTCGCGCTTCAGGACACCTTCATCCAGAACGGTCTTGACGCGGTGGTAATGACCGCAGTGGAGATGAAAGCATTTGCTGAGCCTTACGTAACGCGTGACGCTATATCGGCTCTTGAAAGCGGAAAGATAGTTATTTTCGGTACGGGTCTTGGCTCGCCCTTCTTCTCAACAGATACGGCGGCGGCTCTTCGCGCAGCCGAGATAAAGGCTGACGCGGTGCTTATGGCAAAGAACATAGACGGTGTATATAACGCAGATCCGAGAAAGGACCCTGCGGCTGTCCGTTACGACGGGATTACCTATGCGGAGGTCATTTCCAAGGAGCTCAAGGCGCTCGACCTTACCGCTGCGGCATTCTGCCTTGATAACGACATAAAGGCGTATGCCTTTGAGCTTAAGGACCCAATGAACATATACCGTGTAGCTATGGGCGAGAAGATAGGCACAGAGCTTCACAAGTAAGACTGAATATTTTCTAAAAAAAGAAATATAATTATATACGGAGGACTTTATCTATGAAACTCAACACTAAAGATTTTGAAGTAAAAATGCAGAAAGCTATTGCCGCTTACGAGGAAAACCTCACGGTTATTCGCGCAGGTCAGGCTAATACCGCTGTTCTTTCTAAGGTTATGTTTGAATACTGGGGCGCTCCTACACCTCTGACCTCTATGGCAGATATCCGTGTAGCTGACTCTAAGACTGTTACCATTACCCCTTATGACGGATCCACCCTTAAGGCTATGGAGAAGGCTATCCTTGCTTCCGACGTAGGAATTACTCCTACCAACGACGGTAAGGTTATCCGCCTCGTATTCCCCCAGCCTACCGAGGAGCGCCGCAAGGAGCTTGTAAAACAGGTTCAGAAGATGGGCGAGGATGCTAAGGTTGCTATCCGTAACGTAAGAAGAGATGCCAACGACCTTTGCAAGAAGATGAAGAAGGACGGCGAGATGACCGAGGATGAACAGAAGACTTCGGAGAAGTCTGTTCAGGACCTTACCGATAAGTACATCAAGGAGGTTGACGCAGTTACCTCCAAAAAAGAAAAGGAAATCATGCAGATCTGACTTTAACACAAGCAGGGCGGGTGCATAGCCCGTCCCTGCTTTTTTAGTATGATACGTGAGGACTGTATATGAGTGATAATATAAAAGAAGCCGCGGAAATCTGTCCTATAAAGCACATTGCTTTTATTATGGACGGTAACGGAAGATGGGCTAAAAAAAGAGGAATGCCCCGTGAATTTGGGCATAAGGCTGGCGCCAAGACCTTTGAACGGGTGCTTGACAGATGCAACGAGAGAGGCATCGAGGCAGCTACGTTCTACGTTTTTTCCACCGAAAACTGGAAGCGTTCCGAGCGCGAGGTTAATGCTTTGATGAAACTTCTTGAGGACTATCTTGACGAGTGTGAAAGGCAGATAAAGGATGGAAAGAGAAATATAAGATTTATATTTCTCGGTGATAAAACGCCCTTCTCCCCCAATTTGAGAAAAAAAATGGAGGATATCGAGAAAATTTCCGCCCATAATACTCGAATTGTAAATCTCGCAATAAATTACGGCGGCAGAAGTGAATTGACATACGCATTTAACGCCTTAGCAAAGGAAGGGAAGAAACAAATAAGCGAGGAGGATATCTCCAATGCTTTGTATACCAAGGAATCTCCCGAGCTTGATATGATAGTCAGAACAGGCGGAGACCTCAGAATATCCAATTTTCTGCTTTGGCAGGCAGCGTACGCCGAGCTGTATTTTACCGATAAGCTCTGGCCCGATTTCTCTGCCGATGACGTAGATGAGGTCATAGAAGATTTTAAGCGCCGCCAGCGTCGTTTTGGCGGAGTGTGAAAGGACGTATTTTTATGTTGAAAAGAATAATAACAGCTATATGCGCGGTAATAATTTTACTTCCCATACTTTGGTTTTCGGATACCCTTGTATTCTCAGCGGCGGTAGCCATAGCTACGCTTATGTGCCTTTTTGAGATGTCAAGATGTATGGGGCTTCATAAAAATATAGCTCTGACTCTGCCGATATACGTAGCGGCTGCCGTATTTCCTTTCTTACAAAGGATATTGGACTACGGTTACGTTGCGATGATAGCGTTTATGGCGGCAAGCCTTTATACCGTCTATGTTTTTGCCCTCGTAATATGGTCTCACGGAAAGCTTAGCTATAAGGATGCTTGCTCCTCTTGCCTTACCTCATTTTACATAATACTTGCGCTTAATATGGTTGTTTACATAAGGGATTTCGGAGAGAACGGCAAGTATCTGTATTTCCTTATATTCATTGGCGCGTGGATAACCGATATCTTTGCTTATTTTACAGGAGTGTTTTTTGGCAAGCACAAGCTTATCGAGGATGTCAGTCCCAAGAAAACCATTGAGGGAAGCATAGGCGGAATAGTGTTCTGTTCTATTGGATATGTGGTAATGGGAGTTATAGCCAACTTCTTTGGCTGTAACGCTAACTTTGTTTTTTTGGCGATAGGCGGAATTATAATGTCGGTTATCTCACAGATAGGTGACCTTATAATGTCTGTTATAAAAAGACATTACGGCATCAAGGATTACGGAAAGCTCTTCCCGGGACATGGAGGTATGCTTGATAGGATAGATTCCATTCTTGCCGTTTCTGTTGCTTTGGCGGCGCTGTGTATGTTCTCTCAGATTACAAATATACCGTTGATGTAAGGCAGAAGCTATGAAAGAAATTAAGAAAACTATTGCGGTTCTCGGCTCTACGGGCTCTGTGGGAGAACAGTCACTTGACGTTGCCGAAAAATTTGATATTGAGGTAAGCTCAATAAGCGCTAACCGTAATTTCTTGCGTGTGGAGGAACAGGCGAGAAAATTCAAGGTAAAAGCGGTGGCTATGGCTGACGAGAGCGCGGCTCGCGAGCTTAAGGTGCGGCTTGCAGATACAGATATAAAGATATATTCGACTGAGAGCGGAATATGTCAGATGATAGGCGAGCAGAAGCAGGATACAGTGGTCAATTCAATAATAGGAGAGGCGGGACTTGCGCCTACTCTTGCTACTATTGACTCGGGATGCCGACTTGCTCTGGCTAATAAGGAGTCTCTCGTGGTAGCGGGTGAGATAGTTATGTCAAGAGCTAAGCAAAAAAATGTGGAGATACTTCCTGTTGACAGCGAGCACTCGGCTATCTTTCAGTGCCTTAAATCGGGGAACTCAAAGGAGATAAAGAAAATACTTCTCACCGCTTCGGGAGGACCTTTTTTTAACTATACCAAGGAACAGCTAAAAAATATAGGCATATCAGATGCCCTTGCTCATCCCACGTGGAAAATGGGTGCTAAGATAACCATTGATTCGGCAACTCTTATGAATAAGGGCTTTGAGGTCATAGAAGCGGTGCATCTTTTCGGAGTACCCGCTGAACGCATACAGGTGGTGGTACACCGTGAAAGTATAATACATTCTATGGTGGAATATATTGATAACAGCATTATCGCGCAGATGTCTGTGCCCGATATGCGGCTTTGCATACAGTACGCTGTTGCATACCCGCACAGAGTGAGCGCGGCTATATCCGAGCTTGACCTTTTTGCGCTTTCGGGGCTTACGTTCCAAAAGCCCGACCCCAAGACCTTTACACTGCTTGCCTGCGCATACGATTGCATAGCAAAGGGCGGAGCGCTGCCCGCGGTGCTTAATGCGGCAAATGAGGTGGCAGTCAGCAGATTCCTTGACGGAAAGCTTGATTTTTATCGCATAAGTGAAGCTGTATGCGAAACGGTGGATATACTGTCCAAGGCAAGCAATGAGCATACCTTGGAGGGAATTTTGAATTACGACAGAGAAGCAAGGACAACTATCGGCAGAATATTAGAGATTTGATTTTGCACAACCGAAAGGAAGAATTATTTAATGGGAACTGTGTTAACGGTCATATTTTACGCAATAGTTATGGTCCTTGTATTTGGAGTATTGATATTTATACACGAATTCGGACATTTTTTTACCGCAAGGCTTTGCGGCGTAGCTGTAAAGGAATTTGCCGTAGGTATGGGACCGACGGTATTTTCATGGAAATCAAAAAAACATGATACCCGTTATGCCCTCAGAGCTTTTCCTATCGGGGGATTTGTAAGTATGGTAGGAGAGGATGAGGAATCCGAGGACGAAAACGCCTTTTGCAATAAAAGCGTATGGAAGCGGATGGTAATAGTAGTGGCGGGTGCCGTAATGAATCTCATTCTCGGGTTTTTGCTGATGCTTGTTGTAGTTCTTATGCAACCAAAGATAGGCTCTACAATAGTTGCCGATTTTACAGCAGATGCTGTTTCAAACCAACAGCTTATGGTGGGCGACGAGATAATAAGGGTAGACGGTACAAGGGTTCACAGCGGTAACGAGGTGATGTACGAGATAACCAACAAGGGGTACGAGCCCATTGATATAGTCGTTAAGCGTGACGGGGAAAAGGTCACTCTGAATAACGTGGTTTTCTCCACCGTTGAGGAGGACGGTATTCTCTTCGGAAATATTGATTTTATGGTTTTGGAGGAGAGCCGAAGCTTTCCCAATCTTATGAAGCAGACCTTTTTCCGCTCTGTGTCTACCGTAAAAATGGTTTATGATTCTCTTGTGGGACTTGTCAGCGGAAGATTTGGAATGGATGCTGTATCGGGACCCATAGGTGTTGCCGAGGTAGTAGGAAGTGCCGCAAAGACAGATTATCTGAGCTTTATATATATCGTTTCGGTTTTAACTATAAATCTCGGAGTGGTAAATCTTCTTCCTTTTCCCGCCCTTGACGGAGGTCGCTTCGTGCTGCTTGCCATAGAGGGTATAAGAAGGAAGCCTCTGAACCGTAACGTAGAGGGATATATAAATTTCGCGGGATTGATAATTCTTTTCGCGTTTATGATATTCATTTCATTCAAGGATATTTTAAAATTGATTTTCAGGTAATTTATGATATACAACGATATTAGAAGAAAAACAAAAGAAATAAAAATAGGAAATATTGCGATAGGAGGGAAAACACCTATCGCAATTCAGTCTATGACTAATACCGATACCCACGATAAGGAAGCAACTCTCTCCCAGATACTTTCTCTGGAAAACAGAGGGTGTGACATAGTTCGCATAACAATTCCCGATATAGAGGCTGCGGATACTATACCTTACCTGAAGGAAAAGGGAGTGACGATTCCTATTGTAGCGGATATCCACTTTGACTATCGCGTAGCAGTGCGTTGCGCCGAGCTGGGAGTGGACAAGATACGTATAAATCCCGGAAATATTGGCTCTGACGACAGAGTTTTCGAGGTTGTAAGGGCGTGTAAGGCGGCAGGAATTCCTATCCGTATAGGTGTTAATAGCGGTTCACTTGAAAAGGATATACTTGCTAAATACGGTGAGCCAAGTGCCGAAGCTCTTTGCGAGAGTGCAATGTATCATATCTCGCTGCTTGAGAAATACGATTTTAATGATATAGTTATATCAATAAAGGCATCAAATCCGTATAATATGATAATGGCTAACCGCTTACTTGCGGATAAATGCGATTATCCCTTGCATTTGGGTGTCACCGAGGCGGGAAGTAAGGAGCTTGGCTCACTAAAAAGCGCCGTGGGAATGGGCACGTTGCTTTGTGACGGTATTGGCGACACGATTAGAGTGTCGCTGACGGACAAGCCCGAGGAAGAGATAGATGCCGCAAAGAGTATTTTGAAAGCCGTAGGCGTGGATGGTCAGAGAGGCATGGATATTGTCAGCTGTCCCACCTGCGGAAGAACTAAGATAGACCTCATAGCTCTTGTATCCGATTTTGAAAAAAGGGTGAAGGCTGAGGGATTGGACTCAAAGCCCATAAAGGTAGCCCTTATGGGGTGTGTGGTAAACGGTCCGGGTGAGGCGAGAGAAGCCGATATAGGAATAGCGGGCGGCAAAGGCGAGGCTGTTCTTATACGCAAGGGCGAAATAGTCAGAAAAATATCCGAAGATAAAATTGTAGAGCAGCTTATTGAGGAAATAAAAAAGCTTTGATTTTAAGGGGGAGAAATGGCAAAAACACTAAAAGAGCTTTTTAATAAATATCTTCCCACAGAAGAGCACGAAAGGCTTCTTGATTCGGGCGTGGTTTCGCGTTCGAGAGTGGATAAAGAACGAAGAATAATCGAGGTATATGCCGATTTTGAGCGTATAATCCCCAAGAGTGATTTATACGGTGTCGAGGATGCTGTAAAGGAAGCTTATCAGCTCCAATTTTGCAAGATAATGCCAAGGTATCCGCAGGAGCTTTTCGATTATGACTATGTACCCGAGCTATTGCTCGAAGCAGAACGTGTGGGAGTGGTAGCGAGAGGATTTTTCGGTAATTACAGATATACTCTTGACAACAATAAATTAAGCATAACTATTCCTTTCACGCAGGACGGTATATTGCTGCTTGAAAACGCACAGACCCCAAAGGTAATAGAAAAAATAATCGAGAGTGAATTTGGGTTGAGAATATCCGTAAGCATAGAGCACGACGGAAGAACAGCTATGGAAATGTCGAGCAATTACCGACAGAGAGTTGAGGAGCTTGACAGACAGATAAGCTCAGCTGAAAAACGCTATACCGCAGCCGCACAGGGAATCGGAGATAACAAGACCGCAGAGCCCGAAAAGGAAAAGCTTCCAAGACTTGCGTCTGTATACGATAACGGAAGTGTTGAAAAGGACGGCAACGGTTACATACACATAGGCGCATCTGTTTTTGATATATCCTCGCCGCAGTACGTAATAGGTCAGCCCTTTGATATACAGCCTGTACTTATATCCTCAGTAACACGTCCGCTCAGAAATTTGATATTCGTAGGCGAGGTTTTTACCTTTACCAATGAAGCTAACCGCGCAGGAGATAAGTTCAATATATCCTTCGGTATTTTTGACGGAAACGCATCCATATTTGTAAAGCGTTACTCTCTTGAAGCGGAGGATGCCAATGAATTGGCAGGAGCCATAAAAAACGGTATGTCCGTGGCAGTACGCGGATATACAAAAGGAGAAAAGAACGACGAGACCGAGCTGTATATGAATTATGCGGATATAGCGGTCATATCAAAGAAAAAGAGAAAAGACAATGCTCCCAAAAAGCGAGTGGAGCTTCATCTTCATACCAATATGTCAGCAATGGATGCCCTTATTGCCCCCGACGTGGCAGTAAAAACAGCGCAAGCGTGGGGACATCCCGCAGTAGCCATAACAGACCACGGAAACGTTCAGGGCTTTCCCGAGGCTATGATAGCCGCCGATAAAACGGGAATGAAGGTCATTTACGGTATGGAGGCGTATTTCGTCAACGATACCGCATCCGCAGTATACGGAAGCTATGAGGGCGATTTTTCCGACGAATTCGTGGTATTTGATATAGAAACCACAGGACTTTCACCCCTCAACTGCAAAATAACCGAAATAGGCGCGGTAAAGATAAAGAACGGAGAGGTCTTAGAAACCTATAATACCTTTGTAAATCCCCAGTGCCCTATACCGCAGGAGATTGTGGAGCTTACCTCTATAACCGATGAAATGGTTGCAGATGCTCGCACTATTGATGCTGTGCTTCCCGAGTTTTTAGAGTTTGTGGGTGACCGATTGCTTATGGCGCACAACGCTGACTTCGATATCAGCTTTATCCGTGCCGCGTCAAAGGAGCTTGATATTCCGTTTAACTCTCCTTATCTTGATACCCTCGGGTTGTCAAGATTTTTAAACAAGGATTTGAAATCTCATAAGCTTGACGTGCTTGCAAAGCACTATAAGCTGGAGGAATTTCACCATCACCGCGCCTGTGACGACGCGGAGACTCTTGCAAAGATATTTTTCAAGATGGCGGAACAGTTATCCGCTATGGATATTAAAAATTTCAAGGAGCTTCAAAGCGAATTCAGTTCGAATGCAAACCCGCTTACCCTGAAGCCGTACCATCAGATAATACTGGCGAAAAATCAAGAGGGCTTGAAAAATCTTTATAAGCTCATATCACTCAGCTATTTGAATTATTACCGCCGACAGCCCAGAATTCCCAAAACAGAGCTTGAAAAGCATAGGGAAGGGCTTATAATCGGCTCGGCGTGTGAGGCGGGTGAGCTGTTTTGCGCGATTCTTGAAGGAAAGCCCGAGAGAGAAATTGAGGAAATAGTAAATTTCTACGATTATCTGGAAATTCAACCTATATGCAACAACCGCTTCCTTATAGCTGAGGGAAGAGTAGCTGATGACGAGGGACTCAGAGAGCTTAACAGAAAAATAGTTGCTTTGGGCGAAAAATATAATAAGCCTGTTGTGGCAACCTGCGACGCTCATTTCCTTAACGAGGAGGATGAGATATACCGAAAGATACTTCTTGCGGGTATGAAGTTCAAGGACTGTGACAGAGATATACATCTCTATTTCAGAACCACAGAGGAAATGCTCCACGAATTCGCTTATCTTGGTGAGGAAAAGGCGTATGAGGTAGTAGTTGAAAATACCAACCTCATAAACGATATGATAGGCGAGGTGCGTCCCATCCCTAAAGGTTCTTATACGCCTAAGATGGAGGGCGCGGAAGAGGAGCTTCAGGAGAAATGCTGGACAAGGGCTAAGTCTATGTATGGCGACCCCGTGCCCAAAATAGTGAAAGACAGACTTGAGAAGGAGCTTACATCCATAATAAAGAACGGCTTTTCGGTTCTTTATATGATAGCCCAAAGGCTTGTTTGGTACAGTGAAAGTCAGGGCTATTTGGTTGGCTCGCGAGGCTCGGTTGGCTCCTCATTCGTTGCGA
>JAEIGA010006426.1_pt1 | contig 17903 bp, 8 predicted proteins | sample 9270691 | NCBI WGS metagenome assembly JAEIGA01 (sample SAMN17057246, study PRJNA624740) | gut metagenome | biome: biome; isolation source: fecal sample | host: Bos grunniens | place: China: Xizang | collected 2019
AAGGCAAGGGCTTTGGCGACGAAGGTATGATACGATTGCATGACATCACCATCGTACATGCGGGGTGCAAACGCGGAACTAAAGGTACATCGGGCGACTTCTGGGGAAACATGCAAGGTGCGTTTAATATTGGACCAACTGGCAGATATGTAGTTAAGAATATCCAAGTAGAGAATGTGGATGTTCTAGACTCTCGCCAACACGCTTTCTATATTGCTGCGGGAGCTAATCCGATAGAGAACCTTGTGCTGAAGTCTATTCATGTGCAAAAAGCCGCTACTGCCTTCTATTTTGCTAATGCGAAGGGAAATGCTACCTATTGTGATCTCCACTGCCAAGATGTAGAGAAGGAAATAGGTAGTTACCAAGCAAACTTCTGGAACTGGGTGCCAGCAGCCGACTGTGGGGGAACAGACGTGGAAGAGACCATAGTGCCTTCGCTGAGCAATGAGCAAACAGCCTACGACATCATTGGGCGACCTGTAGCCAATATGCAAACGGCTACGCCGGGCATATACATTGTGGGAAGTGAGCAACACGCCATCAAAGTAATGAAACCATGAGATATATTTACATAATATGTGCGCTGCTCTTAGCGCATGTAGGGCTGATAGCTAGTAGCGATAGCGATTTGGCTGCATTGAATGAGGTGCTGGCTGAGCGAGAGGTATATCAGCAGCAAAAACAGCAGCGTATTCAATTGTTGCAACAGGCACCGATGAACCACTATGATCGGTTGTTGGCGCTGACCGAGGAATATCAGTCTTACTCCTATGATACGGCTACGATATACGTGGAGAAACTCCTAGACGAGGCACTCCTCTCCAAGGAGAGCAATAAGATCGCGCAAGCGCAAATCAAACAGGCGTTTCTCTACCTTAGTTCGGGACTATTCAAAGAGAGTTCGGATATCTTCCAGGCAATAGACATCGCCTCATGCGAACAGGATATTCAAGCGGAATATTACATCCACTATGCGCGTCTGCTGTACGATATGGCGGACTATGCCCATGGTAAGATTAGTTATGAATATATCAACTATGGCAATCGACTCAGCCAAGAAGCGCTGAAGCGCATTTCACCCGAAGATACCATTCGCTATTGGTCCACTGCGGCTCTCTATGCTATGAAAATGGGAGAGAGTAATTTGGCCATCCAGCGATTTAATCGCGTATTAGAAACCTCACAAATCACCGAACACCAAAAAGCCATTGCCTATTCTTCATTGGCATTCATCTATCAGAATATGGGCGACACCTTGCTTGCCAATCGCAATATCATATTGGCAGCGATTGCCGATATCAAGAGTTGTACCAAAGAGACTGTGGCTATGAGTATCGTGGCGCAAAATGTGTTTGCACGCGGGCAAGTGACGGAAGCAGCGGTGTATATCCAAGCAGCATTGGACGATGCTACCTTCTACAATGCTCGACATCGACAAGTGAATATCAGCCGTGTGATGCCTATCATTGAGCAACAGCAACTCATGATCGAACAGGAGCAAAATAGGCGTGTGACATGGCTCAATATATGCCTATATATCCTGATTGCGGGCGTATTAGTGGCATTCGTGATGCTCTATAATCGTCACCGTGCACTCGTGAGAGCGGAGCAGAACATCCAAACCACCAACTTACAGCTCACCGAAGCCAATCATATCAAAGAGGAGTGTATTGCTACTTTCCTCTGCAACGAGAACTCCGTCTATAGTACCTTCGAAAAATACCAACGCTATGTCAAGCGTAAAGCGCAAGACAAACGTTGGGAGGAACTATTCGCTATCCCAGCTTATGCAGACGTGCGCGTACTGAAGAATAATTTCTACAAGCGTTTTGATACGATGTTTCTGCATATCTATCCCACTTTCGTTGAGCAGTTTAATCAATTGCTCAAGCCCGATCAGCAGATTGTTCTCAAGCCCAACGAACTGCTGAACGCCGAATTACGTATCTTTGCGCTCATTCGATTGGGCATCAACGACAACGCGCAGATAGCCAAACTGCTCGACTATTCCATCAACACCATTTATACCTATAAGACGCGCATCAATAATGCTACCGATCTCACTGCTGAGCAGCTGATTCAAGCTGTGATGCAGATCAAATAGGGTATTCTGTAACATTACTAACATCAAAAAAAAACACCCAATCTGCGTGAGATTGGGTGGTTGATATGCTTGTAATCAAAACTTACTGGATGCGTGCGCCAGATAGGGTATATACGCCATTAGGTGTGTAGATGCGTATTTGTCCGTTCTCGTAGCGCAAGTGATTTTGATTGTCGCTTGGGATGGTGATCTCATCCCAGCCAGTCACTTTGTTGCTTGGCTCAATGGAGGTTACCTTCAGGTATTTCACATTCACGGTCTCGCCTTCTGGGTTGAGCTCCAGTTGGTCGTAGGGCTTGTTAGGGAAGATTTGATCTGTCAGTACCATACGTCCACCATTCACAAAGAATTCGATGGACGATTTATCCACCAAGATAGTAGCCTGTTGCGCCGACTCGCTGCTGGAAATAGTGCCTACTTGATTGCGGGTGGCATAGCCATTGCCACAATTGGTGATACCTGACTTCTTGCGATCTAGATATATCTCATTGGTCTTGGCATTGTAGCCCACAGCCACAAATTCGTTTCTGCTGTTTTTGAGTGTCAGCTTCCAACTCTTCTTAGCATCCTCTATCTCGAGGTCAATGATATAGGTTCCGTCGCGCATGGCTTTGACACCTCCAGATTGCCAGATAGAAGATACGGTGCTGACAGGTGCAGTATATACTATGTCGCTGCGTAGGTCGTTGTACTGCTCTACAGGGGCCGACTTCAGGCGCAAACCAGCAGGTGTTTGTACCAATGATAGGGCACGTGGGAACGTGTTTTGACCACGGAATGGCGAACTGCTATATGGGGTTCCACCACAATAATCCCAGTTGCTCATCCAGCCAATAAACAGCGGACGGTTCTTTTGGTCGCGAACACCTGACCAGGTGACACCTGCATAGTTGTCTTTACCATAATCTATCCATAGTGTGCCGCTCTTGCTAGCAGCGTCCAGAATGAAATCGTTGCCCACAAAATCGCCGATGAAGTATTGAGTGCCACTACCACCCGCTATACCGCCAGGGTTGATGCTGACAAGCATTACCCACTTCATTTGGTTGGTTCCCTCTACTGGCACTTGTATCAGGTCTGGGCACTCCCATACGCCACCATGAGCGCCTATCCCTTGTCCCCAACCCAATGTCTTGGTCCATTGCTTCAAGTTAGGCGATGAATAGATGCCTACCTGGTGACCATTTGCTAATATGAGCATCCAGCAGTTTTGTGGCTCGTACCAGAATACTTTTGGATCGCGGAAATCGCCTTCGCCGTACAATACGGGTGCACCATACTTATGCCATGTCATACCCTGATCCAAACTATACGCCAACGATTGTGCTTGGCTAGGGTGGGTGGAGGTATATACCGCTACAAAAGCTCCTTCGCCAAAGCCAGCGGTGTTGTTCTTGTCCACAACTATACTGCCCGAGAACATAAAGCCATACTCGTCAGGGAAGAGCGCTATAGGGTGTTGCTCCCAGTGGATTAAATCGGTGGAAGTAGCATGTCCCCAGTGCATATCGCTCCATTGGGTACCGTATGGATAGTATTGGTAGAAGAGGTGATAGACACCATCGTGATAGACCATACCATTGGGGTCGTTCATCCAACCAAAGGCAGGCGAATGGTGATAAACAGGACGGAAGTTGTCGTACTTAGGCGTTAATCCTGACTCGGCAGCGGTCTGTAGTTTGCTCTCGAAAATACTATTCTCATAATCCATGCTGAGGAGGATCTGTATTGGTTGACCCGCCAGATCACCCGTATATAATGGCAGATATTGATCCACTACGTCTCGCGCAATGCGTATGCGTTGCGATGTTTGCTGCTTGCCTGTACTATCGCAGATGGTTAGCAGCGAGTAACTACCACCATTTTGCACTGGCACCATCAGGTATTGGTCAGCCACGATAGATAGTTTGCGATTCTCTATGATGGAAGAAGCTGCACGCGAAGAGAATACGAAATCGTCGGCATTGATATGTCCCCATCCAGATGAGGTGGCATCTACGATCTCGATGTAGGCAGAGTCGCCCATCCACTCAGATACATTCCACGAACGTGCACGCAGACGCTCTTGAGCAATATCGGAGGTGCTGGTAAAGTCGGCAGGGGTAGAGGACATCACTTTCTTGCCATCTACATACAAATCCACGTGGAGCACTTCGGAGTGCATACCACCACCCAAACGGAAGCAGATATAAGGTTCGGTGATCTCAAACGAATGCGAACGCAATACACCTACAGGGGAATCTCCCGCAATAAAGGTGTTGATATAACCAGCACCATTCCAACCCTGTACGAGGTTTTGTCCAGCGAAGGTACCTGTGGCAGGTGCAGTGCCAAACGCCGTGCCTGATACTACTGTCCACGGCGCATAGGTGCCCTCAAAATTACCTATCACAGTCAAATCCGCTTGGCAGATACTGTCCACGTTGATATGTCCCCAACTACCTGTAGCCTCGTCCACGATGCGAATCACCGCCTTCTCGCCTTGCAACTTAGATACATCCCAGCAATTCCATGTCAACGCCTCTTCGGACATATCGGGAGAAGTGGAATATACAATACGATCGCCTGCAATCAATTCCATTCTACAATCGCTCACATCACCACCACCAATGAGGAAGGTGATGTAGTTGCGTTGGATGGTGAAGGTGTCAGAGACCAGCATACCTGTAGATGCATCACCACCCAAGAAGGTGTTGACTAGATATTTGCCCGTATAACCACTGACCTTTTGTTGACCAGATAGGGTACCCGTGGCAGGAGCTTTGCCAAAAGCCTTGCCCGTAACGGTCCAACCGGCATAATCGCCTGACTCAAAGTCATCAATCAATATCGCAGGACGATTAGCAAAAATATTCAATGACGCAGCGAGTGCGCATATGCATAAAAAATGTAGTTTCATCGTTTTTTGACCAAAAAAACGTCGACTTTCCAGTTTTCGCTAGAAAGCCAACGAGTTGTGTTGTAACAAAATAATTATTTCTGAGTATATTCTTGAGGCAAGACAGGCATTGCACCAGATTGGGTACAAACGTATGCACTTACCTTCACTGCCATCTCGTGAGCCTCTTGTATGCTAGCACCGCCGAGAAGCTTTGCGATAAAGGTAGCGGTGAAGCTGTCGCCTGCGCCCACTGTGTCAGCTACCTCTACCTTAGGAGTAGGGATGAAGCTGAACGTATCTAAAGTGATGACATACGAGCCGTTGGTACCGCAAGTGAGAATAACCATATCCAATGCATAGCGCTCTATGAGTTGGCGGCATACGCATAGGGTCTTCTCCTCGTTGGTAGCAATCAGGTTAGCAGGGTCAATCTCCACACCCAGCAACATAGGCGCTACGATATCCAACTCCTCGTCGTTGATCTTGAGGATATTGCTATACTCGAGTGACTTCTCAATCACCTCGCGGCTATACCAGCTCTGACGCAGGTTGATATCGAAGACCTTTAAGGTCTCTTTAGGCATGGCCGCCAGCATGGCTTGGATAGTAGCGCGGCTCACCTCAGCGCGTTGCGCCAAAGAACCAAAGCACACCGCTTTAGCATCCTTAGCAATAGCCAATAGCTCATCGGTGAGTGGGATATTATCCCATGCTACGCCTAGGCAAATCTCATATTGTGGAATACCCTTCTCGTCGAGAGTTACTTGCACAGTTCCAGTAGGGTAGTCCACCTTAGGCAAGCAGTAGTTAAGACCTACTTGCTCAAAGGTGTCGATGATCTCTTGTCCCAACTCGTCCTTGCCAATCGCAGAGATGGCATACGACTGAAAACCGAATTGCGATACATGGTAAGCAAAATTGGCAGGTGCTCCACCGAGTTTGCGACCTGTTGGTAGGCAGTCAAACAATGCCTCGCCTAATCCTATAACGTATTTCATAATGAGTTATTTCTTAATTTTCAATGTAAATCCAGCCAAGTAAGCAGCGCCTACGATCATCACGATTACTGCTCCTATAGTGCCCATAGCGTCGCTCATAAAGCCCATAGCCAATGGGAAGATAGTTCCACCGAAGAGACCCATAATCATCAAACCAGAGATCTCGTTCTTGTGCTCTGGGTCGTGAGCAAGTGCTTGTGCGAAGGTGATGGAGAAGATGTTGGAGTTACCAAAACCTACCAAAGCAATACCTACGTAGAGGAGCCATTGGGTTTGTGCTACTGCCAAAATCACCATCGATGCGATGATCATCACCACGCTGATAGCAAAGAATACTTTCTCAGGTACCTTGCGCAAGATAGCCGAACCGCTCAAGCAGCCGATAGTACGGAAGATGAAGTAGAGGGAGGTAGCAAAACCTGCTTCTGCCAAGCCCATACCGAGACGCTCCATGAGGATCTTAGGAGCGGTAGTGTTGGTACCCACATCAATACCTACGTGGCACATGATGCTTAGGAAACAGAGCAAGATAAATGGTTTGCCCAGTAACTTGAAGCAATCAATGATATTGCTGCCCTTAGCCACTGGCTCCTCGTTGATTTGGGTGAGACCCAAGCAAACGGTAGCGATGATACCAATCACGCCGTAGATAGGGAACAATACGCGCCAGCCTAGTTCGCCAGAAGGAATCACCTGGGTAGCACCCCACATCGCGATATATGGCGCAAGGAAGGATGCGATAGCCTTCACAAACTGACCAAAGGTGAGCGTAGATGAGAGATTGCCTGTAACGATATTAGACACAAGTGGGTTGAGCGATGTTTGCATGAATGCATTACCGATACCCAAGAGTGAGAAAGCAATCAACATGAGTGGATAGGAGTTGCCAAAGATAGGCAAGATGAGTGACAATACAGTCACGATGATAGAGAGCAATACGGTGCGCTTTCTGCCAATCTTATTCATCAACATACCAGTAGGTACGGAGAAGATGAGGAACCAGAAGAACACCAGCGAAGGCATGATATTTGCCTGAGAATCGGTAAGACCTAAATCGCTTTGTACGTAGTTACTAGCAATACCCACGAGATCCACAAAGCCCATGGTAAAGAAGCATAGCATCACTACTACGAGTGCACCAAAAGAAGATTTTTTCATATCTAAGTATTATTAGTAGTTAATCGAATATACATTGGCTTTTCCTCCTACAACCTTCAGCTGGGTGTATGGAGCGGTAGGGAACACGAGGTTGGTCATCGCCCAATTGCCCTTGGCGTCAAAAGCCTCGATAGAGCACTTGTCGATGAAGAGTGTCACACGGTGCTTCTTGGCCTTGCCAAAGAGTGGAGTAGTGGTCTTTGTAGCGAAGTCGCGGCTGAAATCTTTGAGACCAGACTCGGTGCGATCCATAGAGAAGGTGCCAGCTTGGAAGTCGTAAGTCATCACCACTTGCTCGCCCTTCTCGTTGCTCAAAACGATAGTAGCAGGACGCTTGCTAGCGCTTACTTCAACCTCTACCATAGCAATCTCAGGCACTGTGGTGCAGCTGGTGCAGCCAGTGCGAACCGCTTTACCCTTAAGCGCTGCGAGTTCTGGCGACATGCTCACGCCCAGACGGAAGATGCCGTCTTGATCCTTGAATAGGTCTATATCGCGTGGCAAGGCGTTGGCAGAGCGGAACTGCATGGTAGGTACGTCGTTAGCATATTGCCAGTTGCTCATCCATACCATCACGGTGGTGCGGTCGGCTGGAGCATGTGCAAAAGATACAGTAGCATAGTGGTCTTTGCCATAATCCATCCATTTGGTCAATACCTGACCGTTGTCCAACTCTGGAGTGAAGGTCTTGCCGTCCCATTCGCCTACAAAGTATTGGGTAGCAGAGCCACCGAATGGACCACCAGGGTTGATATTGCATAGCAATACCCATTTGTAATCGTTGGTACCGCGTACTTTCACGCGAAGCATATCAGGGCACTCCCATACGCCACCGTGATTACCTACACCCTCTCCAAATGAAGAGAGATAGCGCCACTCCTTGAGGTTTTTAGAGCCGTAGAACTGCATCTCTTGACCACAAGCCAATGCCATGTTCCACTCCTCAGTAGCCTCGTTCCACCATACCTTAGGATCGCGGAAATCTACGATAGGAGCAGTGATGATAGGGTTGCCTGCATACTTGGTAAAGGTCTTGCCGCCGTCCAAAGAGTATGCCATAGATTGTGATTGGCTTTCAGCTGCACTGGTATAGAAGGCTACTACTGCATTCTCACCAAAGCCTGCGGTATTATACTTGTCCACTACGCAAGAACCAGAGAAGATGGCACCTACGATGTCTAACTCAATGGCCAATGGCTGTGCCTCCCAATGGATAAGATCCTTGGAGGTAGAGTGACCCCAAGTCATGTTTTGCCATTTAGAAGCGTAGGGATTGTATTGATAGTAGAGATTCCATAGACCTGCTTGCTCGTCGTAGAACATACCGTTAGGATCATTCATCCATCCATAGGCAGGAGTGTGGTGGAAGAGAGGACGATAGTAGTCGGTATTGGTAACGTCATACTCATTGGCTACTTGCAACTTATCCCATGCGATGGGCTCGCGGCCAAAGCGCACATTGAGGTAGAAGGCATTGAGATCGATGCCTTGCAAGTCGAGTGGCACATAGAAGTCCACTTTGCCCTCTGTGGCGAGACGAAGCACGAGGTTGCGGTAGAGTTGGTTGTTCTCGATGAGTTGCACACGGTATTCAGGACCGTTGTCTTGAATAGGAAGAAGTAGATAACGATAGTTGCCCTCCACGCGCACGTGCATGTTGTGAGGACCAGATTGTTGGTAGGTCACACCTGCTATACATGGAGCGATGGTGCCTACAATAGCCAAAATAGTTACGAGTAATGATTTCATATGTATTCTTAATATAGGTTATAATTTTCCAATTCGACTGCAAAGGTAATACATTTTCTTGATATATACAAATGATAGTTTGTTATTTTAGACGATGAACCACCTTTTATCTGTATCAGAATATTATAGTTCTAGTCCAATGATGGTGTATTCTTTGCCGTTTTGACTGATGATGACTTGTCCGTCTTGCATGTATTTATTACAGGCATGGTCGGCATCTTCTGTGTTGATATTCTCCACGCCTACCGTCTCAGGTGCAGGAGCATACCCCTCGCCCATAATGTATGCTGCCACTCGCTCTACCTCCGTCTCGCCTTTGGTGTAGAAGCTAGCACCAGTAGCAGTCTCGTTGGTAGGGAAGATGCGTACAGAAGTTGCCCAGCGGTCGTTGATGAAGATGTCCAGCACAGAACGATCAAGGAATACGTGCAGCTTCATCTTCTCGCCCTTAAGGAGTGTCTTAGGCAGGTAGGATTCGTACTTGCCGTTGAAGATGTGACCGTCGTTGGTGAGACGGCTGATGGACTTCATGTCCACTACAATCTTCTGGATAGCAGGGTCGTAGTATATCTTCACACCATTGCCGTACTGATTGCGTAGCAACTCAAATCCAGTGATATGGTCGGAGATGGTGAACTCGGCACAAACCTCCAAACCGCGACCAGAAGCTGGATCCAGATTCAATACACCATTTTGTGTGAAGTGCTCCTGTACGAGTGCCGTATCGGTGCGGTAGGCAGTAAGACCACTATAAGGCTTCTGTATGAGTTCGCCTTCCCCGCTAATGCTCCACTCACGTGGGAGGGAGTAGGAGTGTGCCCAACCCATCTTGCTGTTGTCGCCGAGGCCTAGTTTGTCAGGCACGATGCCCAAGGCAATGGTTTTGCCGTCACGCTGGATGATCGATGGTGAGAGCAGACCATAGCCGTCCTTCGCAAAGCCAGAGAACTCTACAGTCTTTGGGGTTTTGTTGTCAGGAATAAATTTGCCATTTCCATCCACTTGTCCTACCCAATATATGCAGCGTACACCTCCGTTAGGACCGAGTGGGGTAGCGGTGAAGAGCCATTTGTTGCCCATAGGGGTGATGTTGGCCATCTCGAAGAACTCGCCACACTCTGCCTTAGAGCTACCCGTAAAACATTCGCCCTTGTGTATCCATTTCGAGCCATCCCACTCAAAGAGGATGGTACAACCAATGCCGCTCTTGCTAGAACCTACCATCAAGTATGCTTTGCCATTGCTACGGAAGTAGTATGGGTCGCGGAAGTCAGCTGAATAGCCGCCTGGAATGCCTGAGATAGCGTGTGTAGGCACCTTCTCAAAGTGCAGATAGGCAGAGTCGATAGGGCGAGCAAAGCGCATAGAGGCGCGTGAGTTGTCCACGGCGGTATATACGAGCCAGTTCTCGTTGTTGGTGACATCTGGGTCGTTAATCACAGCGCCACTCCAGCAACCCTTGATGTCATAAGCTTTTTCTGGGTAGATGGCAATCACTTCCTCTTTCCAGGTGCAGAGGTCGGTGGAGGTGATATGTCCCCAATGGAGGCGAGACATATATGGACCATTGCCGTTCTTCTGGAAGAAGACGTGGTACTTACCATTCTCATAGGCGATACCGTGGGTCTCGTTGGACCAGTTGGCAGATGGCATTCCGTGGAAGTGAGGACGTAGGATATTATCTTTGAAGTACTCGAATGGTACGCTCAAATCCACCTCCTTGCCTGCCAACTCACCAGCAGCCTCTGCTACTTGTTGAGGTGACCAAGTATAGGCGTCGATAGCAATCTCGTCCAGAATACCGTTAAAAGTGTTGATGTGGCAGGTGTGTTCCATTTGACTCTCGCGTGGTTTACCCACCATCATGCTGGAGGTACCCATGGCTATTTGGCCTGTGTATTCGGTGTAGGCAACTAGTTCGCCATTGTGGTAGAGACAGATATACTTATCAGAGATGGTACCGACGAGGTGGTTCCATACGCCGCGTGGCATCTTCTCGTTGGCAGAAGCCGTCACGCGTCGGCCATCGGTTAGAAAGACGTCGAAGCGCAAGTCGCCTTGTGAACTCAAACGAAGAGCCATACCCGTCTTCTTGTTCTCGTCGATATTACCTGCGATAGTTCCCAGTACGTTCTTAGCATAGTCCATCTGCATCATCGGATAGGTCTGTGCCGCGCACCAGAGTGAGAAGGTCATGGCATTGGTGTTGAGCGCCTGTAGCTGCTTCTCCTGCATTTTGACGGTGATATAGGTGGAGTAACCATCGGTACGCAAGGCTTTGCCCACCGCGCCATCCACCACGATAGGGTCGGTAGCGGTAAATGGAACAAGGTAAGTCTTGTCGGATATGCGCTCTCGGGTGTATTTCTTCTCCATCTCCATATCCATGTAGAAAACACGTTCGCCAGTGGTAGAAACGGTGTCCATTGGTAAGCTTTTCTCAGGTTCTTCGCCAGTGAGCAGGGAGAGCGCATTGGCAGTGAATTGCTTGACATTAGCAAGCATGTTGTTGTTGGTACCCCATTGGTAAGCAGCGATGCCACAGGAGATGATCTGACCTTTGAACTCCTCAGTAGGGTTGAATATGATTACGCCAGCGGCACAAGCGTCTATCACTTGTCCCCATACGGCTAATACTTGACAATTCCAGTCCTCTTCAAAGTCTAATAAGCGACGTTTGTTGAGGTTATCGTAGTGGGTAGTACCTGCTGTTTCCGCCATTTGTCCGCCAGTAGCAGGATCCTTGCGGTAGAGGTCTATCCACATGTTGTTGTTATCGGTACGTGTCACTGCGCCTACGAGCGGATAGACACTATACTCGTAATGTGCTCCATCGTGGTCGAAAGAGCGTGTTTGTTGAGAGAGGAAACTGAAGACAGGATGCTTAGAGCGATCCACTTCGCCCCCCATACGTGGGTCAATACAGAGGTGTGGGTTCATTTGCCAGTCATCATTGCCATTCATATAGCCGCCACTAGACCATGTTGGGGCATATCCCATGCGCCCCATCTGGTGGATGAGATGATTGGCTTGCTTGGTGACAAAGAGGTTGCCACCGTTTTGTACGTATTTCTTCAGTCCTTCTATTACCTCCTTGCTGATGCCCAGGGCGCCAAGATTAGAATAACCTACGCGATCCACATTCACCCAGATGGCCTTCAGACTGCTCAAATCATCATTCGCTGCTTCAGAGAGGGTGACGAAGCGTCCTTTACCAGATTGCACATAGTTGTTCTCAAACCATATAGCAGCATTACGTTCGGGTTGTTGTGCAATGCCATTTTGTTTCTCTTCAGGAAAATCGGAGATGCTATTAACAGTCATCAAATAGCCAATAGATGCTTCGGCGTGAAGGGCAAAAGTAATCGCCATACAAGCAATGAATGATACGATTTTTTTCATATAGAGTGACTTAGGAAATAATAATTGTTGTTAGGGTTAAAAATAAAATACACTCAGCCAGCTTGTGACTGACTGAGTGTGTAAAATAAAGGATTAGAAAATCACTTTCTTGCCATCTACGATATAGATGCTACCGTGAACCATGTTCTCGCGTGCTACCTTTTGGCCGAGCAAGTTGTAAACGCCCTTCACTGCCTCTGTAGTGGTTACGTTCTCAACAGCTGTACCTACTGAAGGAGCTACATATTTCAATGCGTTAGCAGAGAGTTTCTTCACGTTATTGATCCATACGTTGCTAGAACCCCATTGGTAAGCAGCGAAACCGCAAGATACGATAGTACCCTTGAACTCACCTTCTGGCTTGAAGATTACGAGACCGCCAGAGCAGTTGTCTGTTACTTGACCCCATACACCGAGAACCTCAAGGTTCCAGTCTGCCTCATACTCTGACAAACGAAGAGGGTTGCCATTATCGTAGTGGCAGTAATCTCCCCACTTTTCTGGGTTACCTTCAGCTTCCTCTTTTGAGATGTAAAGACCTGTCTCAGGATTTTTGCGGAAATAATCCACCCAGAAATCGTTGTTGTCTGAACGTACGCAAGCACCTACCATAGGGAATACATCTTTGCCGTGGTCAGGATTTACGACAGTCTCAAGACCCTCGTAGAGTGGGTGCTGAGATTTGTCGATAACGCCACCAAGACCTTCCCACAAAGCGAGGTATGGGTTGATAGCCCAATCGTCACCACCTATGTGATAACCAGAGTTGCCCCAACCTGGAGCGTAACCGATACGACCCATCTCGAAGATGATTTGGTTAGCCTTCTTGGTCATAAACAAGTTTTTACCTGCCTTTACATACTCTTTCAAGCCAGCTACGAAATCTGCATCGATTTGGTAATCAGCGAGGCTTTGAGAACCCATACGATCAAGGTTCACCCAGATAGCCTCGAGATCACCGATTGCATCGAGACCGCCCATAGCTACCTCTGGAACAGTTACCCAACGACCAATACCTTTATCCACATAGTTCTCTTTGAACCATTGAGCAGCGTTCGCCTCTGGTTTTTGAGCAACGCCCTCGAACTCCTCATCTGGAAAATCAGCAATGTCAGTCATTGTCAGTACGTAGCCAATGTAAGGCTCAGCTTGCAAACTCAACACCATGGTGCAGAGCGCCATCATAAAGAAAAATTTCTTCATAAGATAAAAATTTTAAATAAGGTTAATAAAAAAGTTGATTATATTTATTCTGTTGGCTCTTCTGGTATATCGTAGAGACCATTAGAATTGTTTACTTCAGCATAAGGGGTTGGTAAATAAATCTCGTCAGCAGACATTTGTGCATCTGTGTAGTAGTCGCGGAATTTTACTTCGTATGCAAAATATGCATTCATCACCTCTACCACATTGCCCCAACGTACGAGGTCGAACCAGCGGTGACCTTCCATCGCCAATTCCACACGGCGCTCGTGGCGTACAGCCTTGCGTGCAAACTCTTGTGTCCACTCGCAGTTAGCGTCGGTGTAAGACTCCACTTTGTAGTGAGCCTTGGTAGCATCGAAATCTACAGGAGTGTAGGTAGAGTCCACGCTTCGTTTGGCTTTCTCGCGCACTTGGTTGATAAGATCGCGTGCGGTCAATAAGTCAGCATCTGCGGTACTGGTTTCGATGATTGCCTCTGCCTTGAGCAAAAGGATATCTGCGTAACGAATCAATTTGAAGTCCAATGCGCTTGCACCCCAAGGGAATCCTTGTACCATATCTGGAGAGGATGGATCAATCAAGCCCTTCTTGCCAGAATACTCGCCATAGGTGGCTTTCAATCGGCACCATTCGTTGGTGTACTCATGACCACGGAATGGCATGCCGATACGACCCACAGTGAAGTCCAAACGTGGATCTACATTGCCCGCATAGGTAGCTGAGGTGACAGATGTAGCTGGCTTGGTAGCATCGTCCAAGTAAGGCAAACCATTCTCATCGGTGCGGAACGCATCTACCAAGTTTTGTGACGCCAAGAAGAAGTCGTCGCCTGTACCGAAGATGTTGCCAGCAGAGTAGGTGGTACAGAGTAGGTTGCACCAGTTGATGTGTGCATTGTTGTCTGCGGTAGAGAATTGAATAGCCAAGATAGACTCTTTCTTGTTGTCGAAAGCAATCTTTGACATATCCATAAAGTTGTTATAGAGCTCGTACTTCTTGCTGTTGATCACGATGTCTGTCCACTGGATGACCTCTCCCCAGTTGCTGGTTTGAGCAGACACTTTCGCGTGGATAGCAGCAGGTACATACTTGTTGAAGCGACCAGCAGTTACGCCCTTATCAGGAAGCATGGTGTATGCTTCTGCGCAGTCTTTCTTGATAAAGCCCCAGATCTCATCGCGGGTGTATTTGTCAATACGCACGGTGTTTGGATCGTCTGCCTCGGTGAAGTATGGGATACGCTCGAAGATACGGATAAGATCGAAATAGTACCATGCGCGCAAAGTCTTCAATTCGCCCAAATAGACCAACTTAGCCTCTTCTGCAATATTGGATTCATAGATAGCCTTCATCGCGTTGTGTACGCGGGCGATGGCGTAGTAGTTGTTCTCCCACTTGTTGAAATTACTTACGTTGTCGCTGGTGAGGTTACTAATCTCCAATTGGTGGATGTTTTGCTCCATGGTGACATCACCACCACCTTTCAACGCGTCGTCCGAACGAACGTCAAAAATCCAGTTGGTACTTGGACCCGCAAATGCCTCGTTGTTACCGAAGTAGTGCGCTTCCAAACCTGCATACGCAGCTGCCAACAAACCTTCGATAGCCGTTTCGTCCAATTGGTCAGCCGTAAATTGACCATAAGGCTTCTTGTCTAGCCAATCTTCGCAAGCAGTCAGCATGGTCGCTGCTGCTACGCATAGAATATAAATATACTTTTTCATATTATTGCTTGTTTTTTAGGTTGTGAATTATTCGAAAACGCTATTCTTTAGAAAGCCAAGTTAATACCCATGCTGAAGTTGCGTGAACGTGGATATGGACCATTGTCCACACGTGCACCATAAGCACCCAATGGCAATTCTGGATCAAGACCCGAGTATTTGGTTGCGGTGAATACGTTCTCAACTTGGAAGAATACGTTCAAGTTTTGAGCGTGGATAGCTTTGGTCACTACCTTAGGGAAGTCATAACCCAACTTGATGTATTTGAGTTTGCAATATGAACCATCCTCTACATAGTAGGTGGACATACGCATCTCGTTGTTGTTATCCGTAACACTTACCATAGGAACGGTAGTATTGGTATTCTCAGGAGTCCAAGCGTTCAAGATGTTTGCACCACGGTTGGTGAATGCAGAACCACCATAGCTCATGAAGTCCAACTGACGTTTGGTAGTGTTGTAGATGTCGAAACCAACTTCGCTATTGAAGAAGAGACTCAAGGTCAAGCCCTTGTATTTGAGATCAAGGTTGAGACCCATAGATACTTCAGGGTTAGGATTACCAATAATCATTTGGTCGTCCTCGTCAATTTTCTTATCATCGTTGAGGTCTTTGTAGCGGAAGCGACCGATGCCTTTGCCTTGTTGCGTCGCGTGTGCATCAACCTCCTCTTGGTTTTGGAAGATGCCATCTACTACGTAACCGTAGTAAACACCCATGGCTTCGCCTTCAATCAATCGGATGTCGCCACCCACGAATTTAACGAAGTTGTTGAGCTTAGTTACCTTGTTGCGGTAGTGCGCGATATTGAAGTTTGCTGCCCAGCTAAAGCCGTTGTAGTCAGGGCTATTGTAGTCTAAGCTAACCTCGATACCCATATTGTCCATATTACCTGTGTTTTGCCATGTTTTTGCATTCTCGCCAGCCACAGACAATACAGGAGGTACGGTCAACATGTCCTTGGTTTGCTTCATATACCAGTCTGCGCTGAGGTTCAAGTCATTGTTGAAGAAGCCGAGATCCAAACCTACGTTCAATTGGGTGGTAGTCTCCCACTTCAGATTCTTAGTACCCGTAGAAGCTACGATAATACCTGCTATGGTCTCTGTGTTGGTAGCATAGAGGTCATACGCTGCGTTACCTGTGGTGTACGCGTACGTACTATATGCAGAATAGAGGTCTCCAATCGCTGCGTTACCGTTTTGACCCCAACCCAAACGCAACTTACCATTGGTCATCCATTTGTTCTCTGGGTAGAAGTTTTCCTCGGTGAATCGCCATGCTGCAGAGAATGCAGGGAAGATACCAGAGTTGTTCTCAGAATACAAACGAGAAGTAGCATCACGACGGAGAGTAGCTGAGAAGAGATAACGGTCAGCGTAGTTGTAATCTGCCTTAGCAAAGATAGAGAACAATGACCATTCTGACAAACCACCACCTACTGCAGGCTCTTTTTCACCCGTGCCTAATACCATATAATGTGTATCTTCGTAAGCATATTGGCGTTTGCTAGCATCAAAGCCATCATATTTGTACAAGATAGCCTCTGTACCTACGAGAGCGTTCACATGGTGTTTGCCAAATACGTTGCCGTAGCGCAAGGTGTTGCTCCAAGTGTAGGTGTCACCTTGACCAAAGCTACGAGACATGCTATTCACATCAGATGCCTCAATCTTGCGACCGTATGAGGTGTTGTTGAATTGTACGTGCTCCACACCGATGTTGGTCTTGAGATACAAGCCTTCCAACCATGGGTTGATCTCCAAGAATGCGTTACCAAAGATACGCCAGCTTTCGCTCTTATTGTCGCGACCATTGTACAATTGGTGTACAGGGTTGGCGAAGTCTGAGTTCATCAGTTGGAGTGGGCTGGTAAATGTACCATCCTCCCAAGTAACTGGCAATGCAGGGTGTTGACGCATTGCACTATATGGAATACCACGGTCTTCTTGTGTGCTAAATCCGTTGTCTGTCCAGCGAGCAATCATCAAGTTTTCACCCACTTTTACATATTTACCAATGTTGAACTCAGAGTTAACACGAGTAGAGAAACGTTGATAATAGGTGTAATCCATCAAACCATCTTGGTTGATATAGTTACCAGAGAAATATACTTTAGACTTCTCAGAAGAGTATGCCACAGATGCGTTGGTGTTGTGTGTCCACGCGGTGTGATATACTTCGTTTTGCCAATCGGTGTCAGCTGCCTTCAAAGTCTTGCCTTTGTCCAAATACTCTACCAATTTTGGCTCTGTACCGAAACCATAGAACTTATGGAAAGGAGTTGTCTTGGCATTCTTCATAGCTGCCCAATATACTTGTCCCCATTGCTCTGCATTGAGCACCTCGTGGAGTTTTGCTACGGTTTGTGCGGTAGCAGAATAGCCCACGTTCACTGCGATACGATCTTGTTGCGCTTGCTTGGTGGTGATGATGATGACACCATTTGCCGCACGCGAACCATAGATACTTGCGCTAGATGCGTCTTTCAACACCTGAATAGAAGCGATATCTGCAGGGTTGAGTGAGTTGAGGTTCTCAGTGGTAGGGATTCCGTCGATAACCACGAGAGGATCATTACCATTGACAGTACTCATACCGCGTACGCGAATAGTGCTACCGCCTGCACCTGGAGCAGGGTCAGTGGTGATTTGTACACCTGGCAAACGACCTTGCAT
>JAEIGA010006427.1_pt1 | contig 17899 bp, 25 predicted proteins | sample 9270691 | NCBI WGS metagenome assembly JAEIGA01 (sample SAMN17057246, study PRJNA624740) | gut metagenome | biome: biome; isolation source: fecal sample | host: Bos grunniens | place: China: Xizang | collected 2019
TTGACGAACATGTGTATGTGTATTTACATATCATTTACATTATGAAACAACATTTACATTTTTGCTAAAACATTACAAAAAGTGTTGACATTTCAACATATATTTGATAGATTGGTATTAGCTAGGGTAATTTAGTTAAAAATAGGGTTACTTCAACAATAAACGACAACGAGAAATAAATCAAATATTTTAAAAATAAATTATTCTGATATAATAAAGAAAGTTGTAATAAGTCATAGATAGTGTGAGATTAATAAGTAAATATGAAAATGATTGTATCAATGTGTCACTAAAGCTTTTCATAAAACCCTTCTTTACAAACTTATTAATCTCATAGTGTTTATGACCAGGACTAATAGAAAGTAGGTGAAAATCTCTCCTTTAATACAACCTGGTAATAGATACTAATTTTCACTAAATAGAAAGAAAAGGAAGGATGATTTTATGAGAACAAAAAGTGAAGTAAAAGAAGAAAAACAAGGGGTTATTAATGAATTTAATTTAAAGGAAGCTTTCGTATTATGGAAGAACAAATCTAAAAATGGAAACGACTATTTGGCTGGATTTACACCAAATAAAGAAAGTAAATTAGTTGCTTATTTCAATACTAATAAGAAAAATCCAAAGCAACCTGATATTACTATTTATGCAGCGGTTGACGGAAAACAAGATATTGAAGTTGCAAACTTATGGGAAAATGTATCTGAAACTAAAGGAACACGTTATTTAACAGGTTCAACTAATGATAAAGAAAAGTTAGTTGCATTCTATGGAAAAGATGAAAAGAAACCATATATAAGAGCATTCTATAAAGAAGATTAAAAGGGGTGTTGCTATGAACAACCATGTTACAAGGTATGGTGTTGCTCACAATTTGGAATTATCACCATATCAACACAAAATAAAATATAATGATGAAGAATTAGAATTTGTATTTTCATCAGAACAATACAAACAAATCTTCTTGCGAAAATTAGAAGAAAATCGAACAAAGATTAATGATTCGCTTTCAAAGAGATTTGGATTCACGATCATTAATAATAAATTGGCTGATTTAAAATTATATTCTATGACCGAGAAACGTGGATTTTTGATTAAAGGGAAAGAAGAATATAAATGGCTCGATACCATCGAATTAATTGGCGAGATTCTGATACAAAGGAATTAAAGCGAGTTGTTAAAAACTACAATGCTAAAATTACTAGATTAGCAAAGAAAAATCCACAAATAGAAAATGTGTTGCCTGAAAAGGTGACGGCAACACAATTAAAAGAGCTTATAAATACTAGACAAGACTTAAAACGTGAATTAAACGCGTTAAAGAGATTTTCAAAACGTGGTGCTGAAGAAATAGTAATTGTTCCTGGCACTGATTATAACCTAAAAATCACTAAATGGCAAAAAACTGAAATGAACAGAAGAGTTGCAATTATCAATAAACGAAGAAAAAAGAGATTAGAAGATATCGCAAATCTTGAAATGACTTCCAGGGGTGAGAAGTTAGGTTATAAACGTTCGGAATTAGGCATGGGTAAAGCGACTGAAGTGTCTTTATCGCCAATGAATGCATTCACTCGAAGAATGAGTCAAAGCGACTTAAAAATGAAATGGCGTGGCATACAAAGAGAATCACAATCAGATTATTTTACTCAAAAAGATTATAGGTTAAGAGATAATTATATTAAGGCTTTAAAACAAAATTATAATGAAAATGATATAAGTGATGTTATTGATTCCATTAGTTCAATGGATATCAAAGAATTTTTAAATAAATTCGAAGAAGAAGGGGGAACACTAGAATTCGCATACCCACCAAATAAAGAACAATATAAGGGTTATGTTACGGCTTTAAAATCCACTTGGAAACCTGAAAGGTAGGTTATAAAATGGCTACATTCGTTGCTGATTTTGAAACAACAACTAATCCTGATGATTGTCGTGTATGGGCTTATGCTTTATGTGAAGTTGGGAATAGTGAAAATATCATAGTTGGAACAACCATTGATGATTTTATGAAATGGTGTAAAGATTCAAAAGAGAATCATAAAATCCTATTTCACAACTTAAAATTCGATGGTCAATTTATAATGAATTATTTATTTCATAATGGGTTTGTTCATACAACAGACCCTTATGAAAAAGATACTAATACCTTTAACACTCTTATAAGTGATAAAGGGTTATATTATCAAATTGAAGTAGTTTTCTATAAGAAGGGTAAAAATATCAGTAAAGTTATTTTTCAAGATTCATTAAAATTAATACCAATGAGTGTAAAGAAAATTGCTGAAACCTTCCAAATGGAAATTAGCAAATTAGAAATAGACTATGATTCACACAATAATTTGCCAATTGGTTCACCCTTATCACCTGAAGAAGAAGAATATATCAAGCACGATGTTCAAATTGTTGCAAAGGCTGTAGAGTTCTTTTATGACCAGGGTTTAACGAAAATGACCATTGGCTCATGTGCATTAGATGAATATAAGAGATTAATCAAGAAAAGAAATTTTAAACGATATTATCCAACGCCAAAATATCACAAAGATGTTAAACAAAGTTATCGTGGTGGATTTACTTATTTGAATCCTAAATTTGCTGGTAAAGTTGTTAAAAATGGAGTTGTTCTTGATGTAAACTCTTTATATCCTAGTGTTATGTATTATGAAAACCTACCATTTGGGACACCAATCTTTTTTGAAGGTGAATATAAGAAAGATGAAATATATCCTTTATATACTCAAATGTTACGTTGTCAATTTGAATTAAAGAAGGGTAAAATCCCAACAATCCAAATTAAAGATGATGGTGATTTTAACGGAAATGAATATTTAACAAGTAGCAATGAAAAATTTGTAACACTTTGTTTGAACAGTGTAGATTTAAAATTATTTTTTGAACATTATGATGTATATAATCCTGAATTTATGTCAGGTTGGAAATTCAAATCAACACAAGGGTTATTTAATGATTATATTGATAAATGGTCAAACAATAAAATCCAAGCTAAAAAAGATGGAAATCATGGGTTATATTTAATTTCAAAATTATTTTTGAATTCCCTTTACGGAAAATTTGGGACTGATATTAAGATTAAAAGTAAAATCCCTTATTTAGGTGAAGATGATATTATCCATTATAAAGATAGTGATGTTGAATATCGTGATGGAGTTTATATTGCAATGGCTAGTTTTATCACAAGCTATGCAAGATTAAAAACCATTACTGCTGCTCAAGTGGTTATGGATAATTACAATTCAGGAAAAAGTAAAATACAATTCGTTTATGCTGATACGGATTCTCTACATTGTATTAGTCCAGACTTTTCACTACCTGAAGGACTTGATATTGATTCAACTAAACTAGGTGCATGGGATTTTGAAAGTAAATTTAAAAGAGCTAAATTTTTAAGACAAAAATGTTATATAGAAGATGAAATTATCAAAGAAGAAAAATACGAAGAAGGAATAAAAGGAAGTAATAAATTTTTATTCTCAAAAGATGATAACGGCTTCTATAAATTAAAAATAACGGTTGCTGGTATGCCTAAAGGTTGTTATGAGTATGTTACTTTTAATAATTTTAAAATAGGTGCATCCTACAATGGTAAAAAGCAACCTAAAATGGTTAAAGGTGGAGTGGTTTTATCTGATATTGATTTTACAATTAAAGAATGATAGAATAATTATTGTGAGATAACATAGAACCTATAATTGTAATTAATAAGGGATTAACCTGGTGAAGAGCCACCTTTATTATGCGTATCGTGGTCGATGCATCAATTATACCTGTGTTGTCTCTTTCTTTTTAGGTAAAATTATTTGAATATATAAAAATATATAAAAAGGATGGTGATTAAGTGAATGAAATTGATACTTCGATGTATTGGAATTTAAGAAGAACACTAACACATAATATGCTCATTAATGTAATAGTTGGAAATCGTGGTGGTGGTAAATCGTTCGGAGCTAAAGAGTGGGCTATTGATAATTTTATTAAAAGTCGTGAACAATTCGGTTATATCAGAAGATACAAAGATGATTTAAAAGAACCATCAATACAATTCTTTAAGGATATTGAATATAAATACCCTGATTATGAATTTAAAGTTGATAGCAAATATTTTTATATCCGGTTAAGACCGGGTGATCCTGACGAAAAGTGGACGGAAAATGATATTGCTGGTTATGGATTTTCTTTATCAACGGCAAATAATAAAAAGTCGATATCATATCCAAACATTACAACATTAATATTTGATGAATTCCTAATTGATAAAGGAAATCAAAGATATTTAGCAAATGAACCAATCGCACTTTTAAATCTATATGAAACAATCGCAAGACCAGGAACAAACCACCCTAGAGTTATTTTATTTATGTTGGCAAATGCTTTAACAATTACAAATCCATACTTTTTATTTTGGGATTTAAAAATGCCTAGTAAACAAGATAAAAACGGAAAATGGATATGGAAACATTCAACAAGACCAATTCTAGTAGAAGACGTACGAAATGAAAAGTTCATAGATAGAAAGAAGAACACTGAATTTGGAGCATTAATTGAAGGAACTCAATATGCTGGGTATTCAATAGAAAATAAGTTCTTACTTGATAATGACACCTTTATCGAACCAAAAAGCAATAAAGCAAAATACTATTTCACATTCAATTATTTAGATCATACTCTTGGGGTATGGGCTGATATTAAGGAAGGTAAAATGTATGTATCAAAATCTGTTGACCCTTCATATCCATTAGTCTATTCAATTACAATGAAAGACCATAAGCCAAATACCATGTTTTTAAAAAATAAAAATAGAGCTGGTCATTTTAAAATGTTTTTGGAAAACTACAAATTAGGAAATGTTAGATTTGAATCGGTTAATATAAAAAATATTACATATGAAGTTATAAAAATGAGTATAAATTAAGTTATATATCATAAAATAAATAGATTGTCAATTTTTAATATTGACAATTTTTTAATTATTTGATAATTTGTTGCTGTAATAATATGGAAGGAGGTTGACTATGAAAATTTTGATTAAAGGTTTATTTAGTGGATTAGGAACAACCTTCATATATCTTTTTGGTGGTTGGGATATAGCTTTACAATCTTTATTATTGTTTATAGTAATTGACTATGCTACAGGAATGATGAAAAGCTATAAATCTAAAGTGTTAAATTCCAATAAAGGTATTCAAGGGATTTTCAAAAAACTAGGTATGTTATGTATGGTCGCCGTTGCCTGTGTAGTTGATAGATTAGCTGGTGATACTGGTTTAATTAGAACAACATTAATCTATTATTTAGTTGCCAATGAAGGTTTATCAATTATTGAAAACCTGGGAGCTATGGATATAATTATTCCTGATTTTCTAAAAGAAAAGTTGGAACAATTGTCGAAAGGAAGTGATGATTAGTGGCAAAATATACAAAATTAAATGTTCAATGTAAAGTGTTAAAGAATAATGTTCACTATTTAACAAGTGATTATAAATCAAGAAATAAAAGCAGACCTACTCATGGTGGGATGGATATGATAGGTATGTTATATACCTGTGATTATATTGTTGCAATTGATGAAGGAAAAGTTATCACATCGGCTTATTCATCTAGTGCTGGTTATTATGTAGAAATCGAACATAATAACAAAGCAGTTTCAAGATACTTACACATGAAAAAAGGAAGTGTGAAAGTGTCAAAAGGTGAATATGTTAAAAAAGGCGATGTTTTAGGATACATGGGTAAAACAGGAAATTCAACAGGAAACCATTTACATTTTGGTGTAAAGGTTAATGGTGAGAATGTTGACCCAAAACCTTATTTAATGGGTGAAGAATTATTTGATTCAGAAGAAGTTGTAAATTCTTGTGAAACAATATACATAGTTAAAAAAGGTGATACTTTATCAGGAATTGCTAAAAAGTATAACACAACATATCAAAAATTAGCTGAATACAATGGAATTAAAAACCCTAACAAAATTAATGTTGGGCAAAAAATTAAAATCCCAGGATCTAGAGAGAAAATTACTTATGTTGTTAAATCAGGTGATACATTAAGTGCAATTGCTAAAAAATACAAAACTACCATAACAAAGATAGCAAATGATAATAATATCAAGAATGTAAATCTTATTAGGGTAGGACAAAAATTAGTGATTAAATAATGGCAGTATCTTTAAGAACTGGCACATTTGGTGAGTATTATGGAAATACATATGATACTTCCAATGCTTTATCAAAAAGCCAAATGCAAGTAAATGCTAAATACATATATTCATACCTATTAAATAAAGGTTGGACGAAAAATGCAATATGTGCGTTACTCGGAAATATGCAAGCTGAAAGTTCTATTAATCCAGGAAGATGGCAAAGCGATCGTGTAGGTGGTGATGCATCAGGACATGGGTATGGAATGGTTCAATGGACACCTTATACTAAATATACAAATTGGTGTTCTGAACAGGGTTTAAGAGACCCTTCCGAAATGGATACGAACCTAGCAAGAATTATTTATGAAGTGAATAATTCAATTCAATGGTATGGAACAGGGAACTACTCAGGAATGAGTTTCAAAGAGTTCACAACTAGTTCTGAAAGTGTTTCATATTTAGCTGTAGGGTTCTTACTATGTTATGAAAGACCAGCTGACCAATCGAGTTCAGTTCAGAACTATCGTTCAGAACTTGCGAACGCATGGTATGAATATTTAACAGGTGTTACACCTGAAGACCCTGACACACCTATCACACCAACAACCAAATCAAAAAGAAAAGGTTATAATTTCATATTATTTAATAAAAGAAAGAAGATGATACTTAATGGATAAAGAAACATTCTTATCTAAAATATTAGAAGTGGGAACAATTGAAGATGAAATTCAAAGAAGAACACTTTTAACTGAAATTACTGATGGTGTTTCTAGTGTCTATGATAATGTAGATACTTTAAATACAAATATTGAATCTTTAAATACTAGCTTAACAAAAGCTAATGAAGATTTAGAAAAGGCTCAAAAAGCCAATATGGATTTATTTTTAAGAGTGGGTGAACAAAAAACTCAATCTGAAGTAAATCAAAATAATACAGGTGTAGGAAAAGAACCTGAAAAAAGAAAATTTGAAGATTTATTTAAAGAAGGAGATGATAAGTAATGAATTTTCAAGAAATGTTAAACACAATTAGAGACAATGCATCAGCTGAATATCAAACAAGAATTCCTGAAGCAACTCAAACAAATCTTTCTGAAGTTGGCGCTGCACTTTTAGAAGATGTAAATCTTGCAAATGAATTTACTAGTGCTTTAATGAATAAAGTTGCTTTTACTAAAGTTCATGACAAGATTTTCAAAAATCCATTATCAATATTAAAGAAAGGAACAAAACCATTAGGGGATAGTGTAGAAGAAATTTTCGTAAACTATGCGAAGGGTGAAAGTTTTGACCCAGCTGGTGGGGATTTATTAAGTCGTAAACTTCCTGATGTAAAATCTATCTATCATACAATGAATAGAAAAGATAAATACAAAGTAACAATTTCTATGGAAATGTTATCAAAAGCATTTAGAAGTTATGGCGATTTAAGAAATTTCTACAATGTAATTATCAATAGTTTATACAATGGTGATAACTATGACGAGTTTATTTTATTCAAAAATTTACTTAAAAAGTCTGTTGATAAAAACTATGTTGTAACTGTTGAAGTTGATGATCCTAACACATCAAAAGAAAATGCTACAAGCTTTATTAAAGCTATTAAAACTATTTCAAGTGGTATGGTATTCCCTTCAAGTAATTATAATGGATACTTAAATGCTCAAACTAAAGATAAAGTGGCAATCACAACATTTACTGAAATACCTGACCAATTTATCATAATTGATAATGCGACAAATGTTTCAATTGATGTTGATGTATTAGCAAATGCATTTAATTTATCTAAACAAGAATTCTTGGCTCGTAAAATCGTAGTTGATTCATTCCCTGATGCAAACATTAGAGCAATGATCGTGGATAAAGATTTTACTCAAATCTATGATGATTTATATCAATTAAGAAGATTTGAAAATGCTGAAGGTCTTTATGAAAATTACATTTTACATCATTGGCAAACAATTAGTGCAAGTTGTTTAGTAAATGGTGTTGCATTCAAAGTTGCTGGAGCAACTGAATAATAAAGAGTGGTGGAACATTCCACTACTCTTATTTTAATTAAAGAAAGGGTGAAAGAAATGATTAGATTTAAACAATTGCCAAACTGGTGTATTACAAATATACTTCCAGGTTTTTATGATTTTGAAAGTCTAACAGCTATCGAACAAACAGGAAGACTTTATTCGACTTTACAAAGTTTAATTGAAGATTATAACAAATTCGCAAATGAAGTAAATACATGTGTCAATGAATTTATGGAATCAACTTCTAAAAATGAAGAAGAATTTGTATGTAAAATAAATAAAATTATGCATGATTATATCATGGTAATTGATGAAAAAATAAAATTGCAAGATTCAGAAATTGCTAAAGCAATTGATTATATGAAAACAAATTTAGCTGATACATTACACGAAGTTTTAGTTGAAATGCGTGAATCTGGTGAATTAGGTGAGATTGTTTTAGAAACTTTCGATGCTTTTACAAGTCGTTTAGTTGCACTAGAAACAAAAATACCTACTATTGAAACAGATATTTCAAACTTAAAACAAAAAACAAGTGATATTGAAGGAAATATTGTTGATATTGAAAATGAGTTATCTGAAGTTGGAAATCGTTTTATTCCATCTAAAACAAGTGAAATTGAAAACGATTCTGATTTTGTAAATAGTGATTATGTTCAGCAAGAAATTGCAACATTTGATTTTATTAAAGTTGTGGAATCCCTTCCAACTGAAGGTTTAGAAAATAGAGTTTATTTAGTTCCTAAAGCTGATACTCAATCACAAGATTTATTCGATGAGTATGTATGGATTAATGGAAAATGGGAATGGATAACAACTAAACAAATTGAAGTTGATTTGACACCATATTATAAGAAAACTGAAACTTATAGTAATACAGAAATTGATAATAGATTAAGTGGAGATATTTTATATAATAATGAAACAGGAACTGCTAGTAACATTACAATAAATTCTTTATCAAATTACAGATTTATCGAAATAGAGCTTAGATATTGGGAAATAAAATTCCCATTAATTAAAATTCCTGTAAACATGGATATTGATTATATTTTTTCATTCCATACAAGTGATTCAGGTTTTCTTAGGGGTTATATAAAATTAAGTGGAACATCTATCATAAGAAATGGAACAAAAATAACTACAATTAGTAGTAGTACTAATAATACAGTTGATGAGTCAAATGTATGTATAACAAAAGTAGTAGGTTACAAATAGAAAGGAGATAAATTATGGGAAAAGATTGTTGTGCATCAACTCCTAATGAGTTGAAAATATTATTAAATCAAATTAAAAGAGAAATTGACTCTTTAACAAAAACAACTGAAGCCAAACTATTATTACATGATGGAAAAATTGCTGAATTATGCTTATACCTTAAAACTAATTTAAGTAATACCATTAGAGAATTATTAGATAGTATGAGTTTATCTGGTGAACTTGATTCGATCATAACTGATACTTTACTTGGAATCGTAAATCAAAAGATTTTCTATTGTTCAAGTGTTGACCAATTCAAATGTAATTACTTTAAAGCTGGTGACGTTGTTAAAACATTAGGATACCATACACCAAATGATGGTGGTGGTGCTACTTATAGAATTAGACCTGAAAAAGGTGATGATATTGTTGATAATGGGTTAATACATAAGTTAGAAGGTTTATTAGTTGCTGAAATGATTATTGAAGATGAAAAAGTTAATGTAAAACAATTCGGAGCAATTGGTGATGGTGTTACTGATGACACACAAGCTATTCAAAATGCTTTAAATGTTGCTAAAAATGTATTCCTTAATAAAGGAAAATATCTTGTAACTAAAACCTTAAATATGAAAGCCAATACTAAATTACATGGTGTAAATGAAAAAGACACTGAAATTCTAGTAAATGAAAAACTAGAAAATTCTTATGTAATTAATTATTTAGAAGATTATTCATATAATGATTCTAAAGGTGAAATATCAAATTTAACAATTGGAAGTGTTGACAAATATTTAAACTATAGTAAAGGTATTTACTTAAATTCAGGACTAACAATATCACACGTTGATTTTAGAAGATTAAAGGTTGCTATTAAAAAGAATACATCATATATTGACCAAATCATTATTGATAGATGTAACTTCTATTATTGTGGTGGATCAACAAGTGATTATGTAATTGATGTTAGGGGAAATAATGATGGATTAATCATCAATCATATTCATATGGTAGATAATTATAGTAAACAAAACTTTAATAAATATCGTGGTATTGGTATTACAACAAATAATGGTGGTAGTATCAATAATTCAATAATTAATGTTCCTGTTTACATCGCAACTTCAAAAGGATTTTCAATCAACAATTCACATTTTGAAGGTTCACAAAATAGTGAGTTTTATGGAAATTTATCACAAATTGAAATCTTTAAATCAGATGTTGAATTAAACAATTTATACATTCAAAAATGTATTGATAGAGCAAATATCATAATTAGTAGCGAAGAAACGGACGCTAAAAATAATCCATTTGTTACATTAAACAATTGTTCTATTGTTTATCCATCTTATTATTTAGAGTTATATGAGTTCAATGAATTATATGATATTGAAAAAGATGTATTTACAACTTTAAAAATATCTAATAGTTTTGCAACAACTGACTTTTCAGCTGTTTGGACTCAAACAAATTCTAAAGTTGGGTTAAGAATTAAGGGTGTTGATGAATTTAACAAACATTCATCATATTATTCAATACATTCTATAATCGGTGCAAACAATGAAATTAAATCAATGTTGCCACCAATAAAAGAAAATAGTGGGTTTTATAATAGACCAATTTTCCAATATTCATCACAAAATAAATATGTTCCTTGGTTCGAAGGTGGATTCAATGAATCAACAATTTATTATGCTGGTGTTTATGTATTTGATGAAACTAGAAAACTAGCATTGTTCAAAACAACAAGTGCAAATGAATTAAGTTTAAAGGTAACAACTAAATCTGAAAGTGAAGGTAACGGGGTAACATTAAGAGTTGACCCATCGAAGATAGCTGACGGATTAGGTTTAACTTTATTTGTTTATCGTGGAAATGGTTCAAAACAATATAACAGACTAACAAAAGTCCCTTCATCAAGTGCTATGTTCTTATATGATATGGGAACAAATATCAATGGTGTTGAAACTAATAATCGTGATGTTGGTGATATTGATACATTCAACTATGTTAAGAAATGCGAACTTATTGGTGATAATGTTATCTTCTATGCTGATGCACTTCCAACTGTAGGAACATTTAAAAAATATGATAGATGTATTAATACAAATGTTAAATCAGGTGCTACTAAATCATGGATTTATGATGGTGCTAGTTGGATTGCTGAAGGCACTTATTAAGGAGTGATATTATGGCAAATGTTGAAACTTCGAAGGCATACCTATGTCGTGTGCCTTTCGAAAATGATTATAAACATTCTTTACATTTTAATAATAAAGATGAACAACTTGCTTATTTTCAAAATACGAGTGGAAATCATAAATTTGATGTTACATACATACGAAAAGACAATAAAATGAGAATAGAAGCAAATTTTGAATTGCTTTATAACAATTTTAATTATGTTGCTTACTTTAACCCTAGTGGTTTTGGTGGTAAATGGTATTATGCTTTTATTCGAGATATGAGATATATTTCTGAAGATGTAACGGAAATAGAATTAGAAACAGATGTTATACAAACTTGGCTTTTCGACTATGATCTAAAACCTTCATTTGTTGAAAGAGAACACGTTTCAAGTGATGAACCTGGGGAACACACAATACCTGAAGGTTTAGAAACAGGGGACGCAATTATCACTGGTAAAGTTCACGATGAAGATTTATGTGATTTGGCTATTATCATGGCTTATTCAGATTATGCTAGTGATAACGCTGATGTTCAAGGTAAAGTGTTCAATGGTGTTTATTCAGGTTTAGGATATAGTGCTTTTCCACTTCATAGTGAAGGTGTAAAATCCTTAAATAATATGATTGCTACTTATGACAAGGCTGGTAAAGGCGATGCTATTAATTCAATATTTATGATACCTAGAATTCTCGTTACGGATGATGAAGATTTTGGAGCAATGACTTTAGGTTCTTCATATAGTGCTAAAGTTCATAATTTTGAAGTAGATATTCAACAAAATTTAGATGGTTATGTTCCTAGAAATTCAAAACTTCTAACATTCCCATATAAATATTTGATGGTTAATAATAATGCTGGTGCATCAGCTGTTTACAAAGAAGAAAAATTCTTGAGTGGAACAAAAGCCAAATTCATTATTACTGGTGTTGTTTGTCCGGGTGGTTCTATTAAATTAATTCCATATGATTATAATGTAAATGCATCAGGTGGAAATAAACATTTGAATCAATCTGAAGGATTAATAGGTGGTAAATATCCTGTTTGTTGTTGGAATAGTGATACTTATACAAACTGGTTAACACAAAACACTAATATGATAAATGCAACAAATACACAACATATGGTTAGTGCAACGGCTGGAGCTTTATCTCTTATGGGTGGTATTGCATTAATGGCTACTGGTGTAGGTGCTGGTATGGGTGCTGGTATGGTTGCTGGTGGTATTGGTGGAATCTCAAGTGGTGCATTAGGAATCAACTCTTCAATGGCTCAAGTGAAAGATATGAGTGTAATTCCTGACCAGGCTAAAGGTGATGCTAATTGTGGTGATGTTATAACAGCCTATGGTGATAACACATTTATGTTCTATAGTATGTCAATTAGAAATGAGTATGCAAAAATCATAGATTCATATTTTGATATGTTTGGTTATAAAGTAAATCAAGTTAAAGTGCCAAATAAAGCTCATCGTTCTAGATGGTGGTATACAAAAACGATTGATGTAAATATTGATGGTGAATTGCCTAGCAATGAAATTCAAAAAATAAAGAATGCTTATAATAACGGAATTACTTTCTGGCGAAATGCTAGTGAGATGGGAAATTACTCATTAAGTAATAATATTTCTTAAAAGGAAGGTGATATAAATGTTTAACGATGGAATAATAAAATATAAATCAATGGCTAAATATCTAAACGATCGTGTTGTTACAGATTATTTTTATAGATTAATGCTTTATGCTCGTAGTTCTTTCGAGTGGGAAAACCTACCTAATAATATAGATGAAAAATGGATTGAAAAATATTTATTTTCTGAAGGTCAATGTGTTTTCTTCAAAGACCCTATAAAAGGATTTATGGTTGCAAGATGTACACCTAATGGAAATCTAAATTATTATGATGAGCCAACAACAATACTTCCTTATGCTTGTGGCTATACAGGTGAAACATTAGAAAATGGTGTTGATTGTGTTGTTATCAAAAATAATGATTGTATGATACCAACTAGTCCAACTATTCAACTTTATGCATTAAAACTTGCTAATATTGATAGAACAATCGACACTAATATCCAGGCTCAAAAAATGCCTATCATTATAAGATGTTCTGATAAACAAAAACTATCTTTAAAAAGAATGATAGACCAAAGAAATGAAAATGAACCTGTCATTTGGGCTGACAAGTCTTTAGATTTAGAAGGTGTTGAAGTATTAAGAACGGATGCACCAATGGTATTCAAAGACTTACAATTACAAAAACACATGATTTGGAATGAGTGTATGACATTCTTGGGTATTAATAATGCTAATATGGATAAAAAAGAACGATTAGTTGACGACGAAGTTCAAGCCAATAATGAACAGGTTGAAGCATCCTTTAATATAATGCTTAAAAGTCGTGAGAGAGCCTGTGAAGAGATTAATCGTATATTTGGTACAAATATTAAGGTTAAGAAGAGAATTCAACACACACCTGTTTTGGAAGAACCAGACCCATTGGAAGAAGGTGTTATAAATGATTAAGGCTAAATATACAATTGTTTTAGAAACCTTATTATCTGATGAAAAAGTAAAACCTTTAATAGATAATGCACTTTCAACCTATCCAATGTATGTTCCTGTAAATGAAACTAACTACTCGATCATTCCAACAAGAGAAATGCTTAATCGAAAAATATTAAATCATTATAAATACAGGGAAATAGGTTTTGAAACCATTGGAAGATTTATTGATGAATTACAAATTGCTATGGAAGAAATCATGCCTTATTATTATCAGCTTTATAAATCAGCTGACATTATGAACGGAATTGAAGACCCATTCGGAAACGTTGATATTATGGAAACATTTGAAGAAGAAAGAGCTGACAATTCAACAGGAAGTTCAACTGATAATGTTACGGCTAATTCAAAAGATAATGTTACGAGTAATTCAAAAGATAATACTAAAACTAATACCGAAACATCAGCAACTGATAAAACAACAACTACTGAAACAATGACAAGTGATGGTAAATCAGTTAAAAATGATACAGCTCAAGGGTTGTTAAATATTGTTGCAAAAGATATTGATTCAATACCTTATGCTAGTGAAGTAAACTGGAATAAAAATAATTCTGAATCGCAAGGCACTTCAGAAGGTGAATCAGGAACAACTGGTGAAAGCTCATCAGAATCTACTTCCGAAAATAGTTCTGAAACTACTTCAGAATCAAGTTCTGAAACTACTTCAGAATCAAGTTCTGAAAGATTAGGAACTACTAAAAATACTTTACATAGAAAAGGTAATCATGGTGTTAATACGTATGCTCACGATATGAAAGAATTAAGAGAAACATTCTTAAATATCGAAAGACAAATTATTAATGATGAAAGAATCAAAGAATTATTCATGTTGGTTTATTAATAAAAGACCTATTAATTAGGTCTTTTTATGTGCAATGTTTCACATTTAAGGGTATAGTATAATAAAGGGGTGATTATGATGTTAACTCAAGAACAACTTAATATTTTGTATGATGCACTCGGTAAAGTGGAACTTGTCGAGATGGTTTTGAAAGCTCAAGGAATGGATTTAACAGATATTCAGAAGGTGAAAGAGCAAATTAGCAACAAAATAAAAGAGCCTAGTTAATAGGTTCTTTTTCTTCTAACATTATTAAAATTCTTTCAACTAATACATCTGAATATGATTGCATATGAGATAATTGTTTTTCTAATATTTCAGTAATACCTTTATCTTTCATATAATTAGATAAATCATTGATTTTCTTATTCAATTCTAATAACTCAATTAATACTCGTTGTTTATAATTCATTGTTTTCACCTTCTTTCTCACATATATTTACAATATGTTTACATAATTCAATAGGTATAACACTACGATCTTTACTACATTTAAGACCTTGTGTTCCTGATTTGCTACCCCTAGGGGCTGATTCATGACAACTATCACCATTCTTACACATCGGTTTAAATTGTGGATTAGGATGATTAGTCCATATATCTGTTGGTTTCATTCGTGTATCACCATATTGACAATATGTAATAGTGTAACGTGGGATTCCAATCATAAAACTCATTTTTCTTAATCCACCCCTAGGGTTTTCAATAAAGAAAAATTTAGGATTGAGTTCTTTTATTAATTTTAAAACGTGTTTATTTGTTTTATCGCAAAATTTAGCATATTCGCTTATGGGTAACAAACTACCACTTACTTTATTTTTCATTCTATGATGAGATATTCCTGCTATGGAATAAGTTGTGCAATCAGGACTAGCCCATATAATATCAGGTCTACCAAAGTTATTAAGAATAAACTCACTCGTTATATTATTTATATCATCATAAACATCAATATCTTTAAATTCAGTATTCCATTCAACTGAAAAGACTTCATGTCCTTTACTCTCAAATGCTTTTCCTATTGATCTAGTACCAGCAAATAATTCTAATACCTTCACTATTTTTCATCACTTTCTACTAAATAAGTTGCTTTCAAATCAGCTATATGTAAATAAAGTGCTAGTGGATTTTCAGAATATGTTTTGCTAATTGAGTTATAATTCTCTTTAGACTCAAATCCACCCATATGCCACCTTATCGCTGCTATTTCTAAATCAGTTAAATTAATATACTTCATAGCAAGTATTACACTCTTTTCACCATGTCCTAAAGGCTCACGATCATCAACACTATAATAAGGTTCTTGATACCATTTTCCATCCTTTTTTACATTCCTAGTTGTTTCTATGTAAAAATCAGCCTTGCAAATATCGTGTAATAGAGAAACGATTAAAATTGATTCATCAGGAAATATAAAATTACTATTTTTTAAATCATAATCTAACTCATGAAATACATTTAAGGAATGTTCTAATAGTCCACCTGGTTTTGAGTTGTGATATTTGGTTGATGCTGGAGCATCGAAAAAGTCTGTAGATTCGAGCCAATTTATTAAATCATCAATACCTTGTCTATTTGTTTGTTTTAATAGGTTTATGTATCTTTCTTTATTTGTCATTAGGTTCACCCACATCCCTAATCACTAATTCATATCTATCTAAATAACCACCTAGTATATATTTTCTTTTCTTATTTAAAAAATCTAATAACTCATCAACATCTTTAAATAATGTTGTCCATCCTGTTAATAATTCATTTTTACCCTTAGTAATATTATATTTTTCCAATAGTATCATTCTGACCACCTTCCAATATGTTTAATAATTCGTCTATTCCATTGACCCATGATAGGTTTTCTTTTATGTATTGAATAGCTTGTTTTATTCTCAAACTAAAATCAAGATTTTCAAGACTTAATCTTGAATTAGATTCTTTCATTGCTTTATATAAGTCTTCAGGCATCTCTTCTTTTTCCTTCCTTTATTGTTGCTACATCAATAGCAACTTTTATATCGTATTTCTTCATATGGAGCTTTATCTTCTTTTTGTCTAGTTTCTTTATTTTTCTATCTATTTTAGATATTTTCTTTAATAATCTTTTAATTCTCATACTACCATCCTTCTAAATTATCCATAGTATCAAATATATCTTTATCAACTAAAACAGCTTTCGTTTTCTTGTCTAATTTATCAGATACTATACAATCAATATGTAAATTATCTATTTCATCTCTTAATTGTTCATACACGTCAAATCCTACAATTAATGTTTTTGGTTTATTATCTACCTTCTCGATCATTGTTCTTATATCTTCTATTGTCATGATTTATAACCTTTCTAGTCTTTTTCTATCAATACTTACAAATAAGAAAAAGTTTTCAATAAATAATAATCCACTTATACAAAATATTTTCATATCTTCAGTAATGTTGTTCATGTATTTAAGAACAAATATAACTGATAATATTTCAATGATTAATGCTAAAACAAACTTCCATTCTCTTTTTAATTCCATATTTTCATTCCTTCCATAATCCAATTTGCAATCATATTGATAGCATTATGTTTTGTATATAATTTCCATTGTTGCATATCACCAAATAATTCATTATAATCAAAACATACATAATACTTATTATCTGAATATAACTTTATAGCAACTATTCTATCGTTATATTCTAGTTGAGTTAACCTTCCTTGTTTAACTCTTTTTAGTTGTCCCTTCAGGCTTTTTCGTAGTTTTCTGATGTCTTGGTTCATATAATTTTCCTTTCTAATATTCCAATTATTCCCACCTGACAATATCATGATATAACAAATATGTTGAAATGTCAACACTTTTTGTAATGTTTTAGCAAAAATGTAAATGTTGTTTCATAATGTAAATGATATGTAAATACACATACACATGTTCGTCAA
>JAEIGA010006428.1_pt1 | contig 17894 bp, 18 predicted proteins | sample 9270691 | NCBI WGS metagenome assembly JAEIGA01 (sample SAMN17057246, study PRJNA624740) | gut metagenome | biome: biome; isolation source: fecal sample | host: Bos grunniens | place: China: Xizang | collected 2019
AAATGATGTAGCAGCAGGCATTCCTAAAATATCCTTGATTTCCTTAACAAGCTGCCAAGAATTAAATGCATCAAGGAAATTGATGTAACCAGGCTTACCATTGAGGATTTCAATTGGAAGCTCTGCGCCATCTTCCATATAAATTTTAGATGGCTTCTGGTTAGGATTACAACCATATTTAAGTTCAAATTCTTTCATCATAATTCTCCTTATACATTTTTATTTACGATTCTTGTTTCAGCCTCGTTTGTAGCAAGGTCGATGTATCGTACAAAAAGAGAAACCTTATTGTCCTCATTAAGATTTTTCCAGATAATGTCTGTCATTGTATCGATGTCAACATCAGGCAATTCAAGTGTTTTTGGCTCACCTTCAAAGCTTGGAAGTGGGTCACCGTCACACTTATATGTATGAATAAATTTAGCCTTACCTGCAAGAGGATTTGAATAAGCGTAAGTATATCTCTGACATGAGCTACCGTCACCGTCAGCAGATTTGAGAATTGACATTGCAAAATTCATATCACCGTTTTCATGATGAATAATACCTGAAATTCTTGGTGTATAGTTTGGTGCATCATCCTCGAATTCACGAGTACGAAGTGCTTGTTCAAATGTCATCTGCTTATCCATAAGGTCATAAATAGTGTCTGTCTGGTCACCATTTGTAACGATAGTCTTGTTACCAAGAACACGTACAGGATAATAGATAATAAGATGTGGGTCTGTCATTTTTGACTCATCAAAAGCCTTTGTTCTCATTGCATCACCTTCAGCAACAAAAACACGATTACGGCTGTTAACACTTCTACCCATAATGAAATATGCTGTAATAGCCTTTTTGCCGTCAACACTTTTACCGATAATAATACCTCTACCGTGATAAGCGAGAGAATTAAGTTCATTTTCAAGTGATTTGATTTCCATTATTCAAACCTCCGATTATTTTATATATGTTTTACCGTTTTCCACAACAATTTTATCGTCGCAGAAAAGTCCTACAGCCTTTGGAAGTATTTTCCATTCAGCCTGTTCCATAATTCTTTTCTGTAAGCTTTCAGGTGTATCATCTTCCATAACATCAACTGCTTTTTGAAGAATAATTGGTCCTGCATCACATTCAGCAGTAACAAAATGAACAGTTGCACCTGAAACCTTAACACCCTTTTTAAGTGCTTCTTCATGAACATGTAATCCGTAAAAGCCTTTTCCACAGAATGAAGGAATAAGTGCAGGATGTACATTAATCATTTTATTTTCAAATGTATCGCAAACATTTTCATCAAGTATTGTCATAAAGCCTGCATATACAATCAAATCAGCTTTTTCTTCTAAAAGCAAATCTCTCATAGCACAGCTGTATGATGAAATATCTGCATAATCTTTTCTAATAAGAGTTCTTGTTTTAATTCCGTTATTTTCAGCACGAGTAAGAGCATAAGCATCAGCCTTAGAAGCAATTACACAAGTAATTTTACCATTTCCAAGCTCTCCTCTGTTCTGAGCATCGATAAGTGCCTGAAGGTTAGTTCCTCCACCTGAAACAAGAACCACAATATTCTTACTCATTATAAAAGCACCTTCTCGTCGCCTTCAACGATTTCACCGATAACATAAGCATCAATATCATTTTCCTTAAGAATTGAAAGTGAGAGCTCAACCTGGTCAGCAGGAACAACAATGCTCATACCAACACCCATATTATATGTATTGAACATATCACGTTCAGGGATGTTGCCCCATTTTGCAATAACATCAAAGATTGGAAGAACCTTTACTGCAGATTTATCAATCTTTGCACATAAGCCATCAGGAATTGAACGTGGAATATTTTCGTAGAAGCCACCACCTGTAATGTGAGAAATACCCTTAACATTTACCTTTTCAATAAGAGCAAGAACAGGCTTAACGTAAATCTTTGTAGGAACAAGTAAAGCTTCAGCAATACTCTTACCACCTAATTCTTCACGCTCAACATAAAGCTCTGGATTATTGTTATCAATGTCAAAAACCTTACGGCATAAGCTGAAGCCATTTGAATGAATACCTGTTGAAGGAAGTGCAATAACAACATCACCAACAGCCATTTTACTGTTATCAATCATTTTTGGCTTATCAACAACACCTACTGCAAAACCAGCAAGATCATAATCCTCTGCAGGCATTAAACCAGGATGCTCAGCTGTTTCACCACCGATAAGAGCACAGCCTGACTGAACACAACCTTCTGCTACACCACTAACGATTTCAGCAATCTTTTCAGGATAGTTTTTACCACAAGCAATGTAGTCAAGGAAGAATAATGGCTTTGCACCAACACAGATAATATCATTAACACACATTGCAACAGCGTCAATACCGATAGTGTCGTGCTTATCCATGAGGATAGCTAATTTAACCTTAGTGCCGCAACCATCAGTACCTGAAACAGAAATAGGATGCTCCATTCCTGCAACACAGCTAAGGTCGAAGCAACCACCAAAGCCACCAACGTCATCTACAGAACCCTCATTACGAGTTCTTGCAACGTGTTTTTTCATAAGTTCAACAGCCTTATAGCCTGCAGTAATATCAACACCGGCAGCTGCGTAGCTTTCTGACATAGAATTTTTCATTTTTGTTCTCCTTTTGAAGAGTAATATTTAAAAATTATAATTAACCTTTTCCATTCCAGCAATAAGTACAAATCTTATCAGCAGGAAGACCAATAGCATCAATAATGCCATCAATTGATTGGAATTCAAGAGAAGTGAAATGTAATTTCTCACAAATTGCTTTTCTTAAATTTTTACCACGAACAGAATTTGAATCGATATATTCATCAATATATTTGAAACCTTCTTCACCTTCAAGTTCTGCAATAGTGCTTCGTGCAATAAGCTCCATTTCAGAGGTTGCACGAGAGAAATTAAGGTATTTGCATCCATACATAATTGGTGGACACGCAGAACGGATATGAACCTCTTTTGCACCATTTTCATAGAGAAATTCAACTGTTTCACGAAGCTGAGTACCTCTTACAATACTGTCGTCAACAAATAAGAGTTTTTTATCCTGAATCAAATCGTGAACAGGAATCTGCTTCATTTTAGCAACCCTGTTTCTTTCATTCTGATTAGCAGGAGTAAAGCTTCTAGCCCATGTTGGAGTATATTTGATAAACGGACGTGCAAATTGAATTCTGCTTTTATTTGCATAACCGATTGCATGAGGAGTACCTGAATCAGGAACACCACTGACATAGTCAATATCCTGTGCAACACCGTTTTTACAGTCTGTTTCAGCCATGATTTTACCATTTTTATATCGCATTACTTCAACATTGACACCCTCATAGCAGGATGTTGAATATCCGTAATATGACCAGAGGAATGCACAGATTTTCATCTTCTGCCCTGCTTCTCTTAAAACGGTAACAGAGTCTGTTGAAAGCTCAACAATTTCACCAGGACCTAATTCCTTATAATCAGAATAACCTAATTTTTTATAAGCAAAGTCCTCAAATGAAACACAGTATCCGTCATCACGCTGACCGATTAAAACAGGTATTCTGCCAAGAGCATCTCTTGCACAGATTATATTACCATCATTCTTAAGAATAAGAATTGAAGCAGTACCCTCAATAAGACTTTGTGCAAATGCAATACCATCAGCAAAATTATCCTTCTGATTAATCAATGCAGAAACAAGCTCTGTAGAGTTAATACCCTCATTTGTCATTGCACCAAAGTGACCACCATTTGAGAAAAGGTAATCCTCAACAAGCTTTTCCTTATTATTGATTAAGCCAATAATGCAAATTGCATATAAACCGAGCTTTGAACGGATAAGCAATGGTTGAGCATCAGTATCACTGATGCAACCGATTGCAGAATTACCCTTCATCTGATTAGAAATATTCTCAAACTTTGTTCTGAATGGTGAATTTTCAATTTTATGAATTTTTCGTTGTAATCCGATACTCTTATCGTAAGCAGCCATACCACCACGACGAGTACCAAGATGTGAGTGATAGTCAGTACCAAAGAAAACATCTAAAACTGAATCGTACTTACTGACTGCGCCAAAAAAACCACCCATTTTTTACTCCTTATGCAAAGAAAAGCTCTGAAAGTGTCATTGGGTCAATGTACTTACCATCCTTATAAACACGCATATTACCTGATGCGATTTCGTCGATAAGCATTACATTTCCGTCAGGATCATAACCGAATTCGAACTTGATGTCATAAAGTACAAGTCCCTTTTCCTTAAGGTCATCAGCAACAATCTGAGTAATATCCTGAGTCATCTTCTTAATATCCTCATACTGCTTATCAGTCATAACGCCAAGAGCAACAAGAGCATCCTTAATTACAAGTGGGTCACCCTTTTCGTCGTTTTTGAATGTCATTTCAACATAAGCAGGAAGGTCAGCACCTTCTTCAATGTAATCACCATAACGACGGATAAAGCTACCAACAGCCTTATGACGGCAGATTACTTCAAGACCATGACCGAATACCTTTGCAGGAAGAACTTCCATTGTTGTATCATCAAGATTAGCGTTTACATAGTGAGTCTTAATGCCTGCAGCATTAACCTTTTCAAAGAAATAAATTGACATACGGAGATTTACATCACCAACACCATCAATTGTAAGACCTACTGAGTTTTCACCCGGGTCAAACACACCATCTTTACCTGTGCAATCGTCCTTAAATTTAAGAAGGCAATTGCCGTTATCAAGCTTAAATACGTCCTTTGTTTTACCTGTGTAAATCTTTTCCATAGTTTTTTTGCTCCTTTAAATTAAATATAAATTTTATGAATTTAATTTTGACATTACCTCTGCGTCCTTTTTAAGAACAACATCAGCAGCATCTTTTCTCATTTTGTCAAGCTTTTCAGCAAGCGCTTTATCTTCAACTGCAATAATCTGAGCAGCAAGTAAAGCAGCATTAGCACCACCGTTAATTGCAACTGTTGCAACAGGGATACCGGAAGGCATCTGTACAGTTGAAAGAAGTGCATCCATACCATCAAGGTACTGTGAAGCACAAGGAATACCAATTACAGGTAATGTTGTGTTTGCTGCAATAGCACCTGCAAGATGAGCAGCCATACCAGCAGCACAAATCAATGCACCATAATCATTTCCTCTTGCATTAAGTGCAAAGTCACGAGCCTGTTCAGGTGTTCTATGAGCTGAATAAATATTTACAGTGTATGGAATAGCTAAGTCATCCAAAACTGCAGTTGCTTTTCTGATAATTGGAAGGTCACTATCGCTTCCCATTAAAATACCTACTTTTTTCATATTTACCTCCTAAAAAAGTATAAAAAGGCAGTCCTATCCTTAAACATTTAAGTAGAACTGCCCAGACGGTCGGCTAATAAATTCCGTGCTCCTCTGTGGTGCTCCACATAATTCCGTCAGTAACACGGTAAGATTAAATTAACATAAATATTATAATATAATCTGATATTTAATGTCAATTAAACATCATAAATCGTGTGCCGAAATTTCGACAGTTTTTACAAGAATTTTTGTATATTATTTTGCTTTGCTTTCACAATAGAGGCAACGATACACTCGATTTTCTTTATCTCTTAATGTAAAAATATGCGGAAGCTCCTGCTCAACTGTTGTAATACAACGAGGATTTTTACATTTGATAACATTTTCAACTCTTTCAGGAAGAATTGTTGCATATCTTTTTGCAATTTTAGAATCCTCAATAATGTTAACAGTAGCACCAGGGTCAAGGTATCCCAAAGCATCCAAATCCAATTCAATTACTCTGTCAATTTTAATAATGTCCTTCTTACCCATTTTAACACTGTCAGCATTTTTAATGAGTGCAACCTGACAATCAATCTTATCAAGTCCCAAGAAATTGTAAAGAGTCATACCTTTACCTGCTGTAATATGGTCAATAACGATTCCGTCTTTAATCTGTCCGATAATCATTTATTTTACCTCCAACAATTTCATAATAAGAGCCATTCTGATAAACTTGCCATTATTAACTTGTCTGAAATAACAAGCACGTGGGTCTTTATCAACTGCAACAGAAATTTCATTAACACGAGGAAGCGGATGCATAATGCATAAATCCTCTTTAGCTGTTTCAAGCTTCTGTGGTGTAAGAATATAGCTATCCTTAAGACGAATATAATCCTGTTCATTGAAGAAGCGCTCACGCTGAACTCTTGTCATATAAAGAATATCAAGCTCAGGCATTACATCCTCAAGTGATGTTGTTTCAACATATTCAAGCTTCTTAGCTTCAAGCTCAGTCTGCTTAATATATTCAGGAACCTTTAATTCCTCAGGTGAAATAAGAACAAATTTTACATTCTTATATCTTGACATAGCACCGATAAGTGAGTGAACTGTTCTACCGAATTTAAGGTCACCGCAGAAACCGATAGTAATATTGTCAAATCTACCCTTTTCACGCTGAATTGTAAGCAAGTCAGTAAGTGTCTGTGTAGGATGGTTATGGCCACCGTCACCTGCATTAATAACAGGAATATCTGTGTTCATAGAAGCCACCATAGGTGCGCCTTCCTTTGGATGACGCATTGCGATAATATCAGCATAATAGCCTACTGTTTTTATTGTATCTGCAACGCTTTCACCTTTTGCAGAAGATGAACTTTGTGCTTCAGAAAATCCAAGAACATTACCACCAAGATTATACATAGCAGACTCAAAGCTGAGTCGTGTTCTTGTTGATGGTTCAAAGAAAAGTGTTGCAAGAATTTTTCCCTTACACTTTTCAGAATATTTTGAAGGGTTATCTATAATATCATTTGCGACTGCAATAAGCTCGTCAATCTCACTGATTGAAAGCTCCTGAATATCAATAAGACTTCTCATAATATATCTTCCTTATTATTTAGCACCGTTTACTTCAAGGTACTTCTTAATTCTTTCAACATTTTCTGCGTTCTTTTCGTCTTCTTCAAGGTACTCAATAATGTCATAAACATCAACTACTGAATATACAGGGAAGCCGAACTGCTCTTCGATTTCCTGCATTGCACCCTTTTCAGACTGACCCTTTTCTTTACGGTCAACCATAATAAATGTTGCAATAACCTTTGTGCCGTCAAGGTGGCTGAGAATATCCATTGATTCACGGATAGCAGTACCTGCAGTAATAACGTCCTCAATAATAACGATTTCTTCTCCTGCTTCAGGTACATAACCTACAAATGTACCGCCCTCACCGTGGTCCTTTACTTCCTTACGGTTAAAGAAGAAAGGAACATTGAGTCCATTCTTTGAAAGTGCAACTGCTGCTGAAATTGAAAGTGAAATTCCCTTATAAGCAGGACCGTAAAGAACAGCTTCCTTCTTGCCGAGCTTGTCAAAATAAGCCTTTGCATAGAATTCACCCATTTTTGTAATCTGGTCACCTGTTTTAATCATACCTGCGTTCACAAAGTATGGAATTTTTCTACCACTTTTTGCAGTAAAGTCACCAAATTTAAGAACTCCTGCACCCTCTAAAAACTGTATAAACTCTCTCTTATATGCTTCCATTTTTATTCTCCTCTATTAATCACAAAATTCTGCAACGCAACGCTCATAAGCTGCAACAGGGTCAGCTGCTGCTGTAATTGGTCTGCCAACAACGATATAGTCAGAGCCTGCTTCCTTTGCCTTTTCTGGTGTCATAACACGAACCTGGTCACCAATGTCACCATCAGCAAAACGAATACCGGGAGTAACTGTTACGAAATCCTTACCACATCTGTTATGTACCTTATCAGCCTCAAGTGGTGAGCAAACAACACCGTCAAGACCTGCAATTTTCGCATTATTTGCATAGTGCATAACAACCTCGTCAATTGGCTCGTTTATGAGCAAATCTCTTGTCATAACTTCCTGACTTGTTGAAGTAAGCTGTGTTACTGCAATAAGCATTGGGCGTGTGCCATCAGGTCTTGTAAGTCCTTCAAGAGCACCTTCCATCATAGGAATTGCACCACCTGCATGAAGGTTTGTCATATCAACATCAAGATTTGACAAAACAGCCATTGACTTTTTAACTGTATTTGGAATATCGTGAAGTTTTAAGTCGAGGAAAATCTTATGTCCTCTTGCCTTGATTTCCTTAACGATTGACGGACCTTCTGCATAATAAAGCTCCATACCGATTTTTACAAATGGTTTTCTGCCTGTGAATTTATCAAGAAAATTCATAACATCCTCTTTACTCGCAAAGTCACAAGCGATAATTACGTCCTTACCCATTAGTGTGCGCCTCCTATAATTTCATTTATATCTTTAATATTAAACTTATCAAGTTCCTTTGGTAATTCTTCAATAATCGTCTTACAAGCAAATGGGTCAACAAGGTTTGCAGCACCAACCTGAACTGCAGTTGCACCTGCCATCATAAGCTCGATTACATCCTTTGCAGTTGAAACACCACCCATACCGATAATAGGAATCTTAACTGCATCATAAACCTGATATACCATTCTTACTGCAACAGGGAAAATTGCAGAGCCTGAAAAACCACCCATTTTATTGGCAATAACAGGCTGACGACGTTTAATGTCAATTCGCATACCAAGTAATGTATTGATAAGGCTGATACCGTCAGCACCTGCACTCTCTGCAGCCTTTGCAATTGAAACAATATCAGTTACATTTGGTGAAAGCTTGATAATAATTGGTTTTGTAGTAACTGCCTTAACAGCCTTTACAACCTTTTCAACAGCAGAAGGCTCTGTACCAAAGCTCATACCACCGTTATGAACGTTAGGACATGACACATTAACCTCAATCCAACCAACCTGTGGACATTCATTGATTTTTTCACAAGTGTAAGCATATTCTTCAACTGAAAAACCACTTACATTTGCCATAACAGGCTTATTGAATACCTTAGCAAGCTTAGGTAATTCTTCACTGATTACCTTTTCAACACCCGGATTCTGAAGACCAACAGAATTAATCATACCTGCATTACATTCAGCAATTCGAGGTGTTGGATTACCGAATCGAGGGTCTTTTGTTGTACCCTTGAATGAAAAAGTACCAAGAATGTTTATATCATAAAGCTCTGCAAACTCATAACCGAAGCCATAAGTACCACTTGCAGGAATAATCGGATTATCAATTTCAATGCCGAGAAGATTAACCTTTGTGTTTACCATATAATTTCCTCTCTTTCAAGCACAGGACCATCCTTACAGATTCTCTTGTTGCCATATTTTGTCTTGCATGAGCAACCCATACAAGCACCGAAGCCACAGCCCATTCTTTCCTCAAAGCTATACTGACCACTTGTAGTAGCTGTTGATTCAATAGCCTTAAACATAGGCATAGGACCACATGTGTAGAAATAAGTGTATTCTGTATCCTTAAGTGCATCTGTTACAAAGCCTTTGATTCCGTAAGAACCGTCAACTGTTGTAACCTTAACATCAGCACCGAGCTTTTTAAATTCATCCTCATAGAAGATTTCATCCTTTTTGTTAAAGCCAAGAATTACAGTAACATCCTTACCCTCTTCAATAAGCTTTTTGCAAAGATTGTACATAGGTGGAACACCAACGCCACCACCAATCAGCACAGGCTTGTCCATTGATTTTGAGGTATCAAAGCCATTTCCAAGACCACAGAGGACATCAAGCATTTCTCCTGCTGTCATCTTACTCATTACCTCTGTACCTTCACCAACAACCTTGTAAATAATTGTGATTGTATTCTCATCATAATCACAGATTGAAATAGGCCTGCGAAGATAGAAGCCCTCAAGCTTGATATTAATAAACTGACCAGGTGCAGTTATTGAAGTTGTATCACCCTCAAGCACCATTTCAAAAATGCTTTCTGTCAGTTTTTTATTACTGATTATTTCATATATACCTTGGTACATTATTTAGCCTCCCAAGCAATTTTACCATTACACATTGTCATTAAGCATTTACCGTAAATTTCCATTCCTTCAAAAGGAGTGCTTTTACCTATTGAAAGAAAATCGTCAGGATTTACAGTGTATTTATTATCTAAATCAAAAACTGTCAAATCAGCTTTTTTGCCGATTTCAATTGAACTGCCGATATTAAATCTCTTATTTGCATTAATCGAAAGCAATTCCATAAGTCTTTCAAGTGTGATGATTTCTGTTTTAACAAAATGAGTGTACATTACAGGGAATGCAGTTTCAATTCCTACAACACCCATATTACTCTTTTCAAGACCCTTACTCTTTTCCTCAGCACTATGAGGAGCGTGGTCAGTAGCAATCATATCAATTGTACCATCAAGAATACCGTCAATAAGTGCTTGTTTATCACTTTCATCACGAAGAGGAGGATTCATTTTGAATCGACCATGTTCTTGTAAGTCTTTATCAGAAAGCACAAGGTAATGAGGGCCTGTTTCACAAGTGATGTCAACACCGTCTTTTTTAGCCTGACGGATAATTTCAACACTTTCTTTTGTAGAAATATGGCAAACGTGATATGCACAGCCTGTTTTCTTTACAAGCTCAATATCTCTTTCAATCTGTTTCCATTCACTTTCGGAGCAGATTCCACGATGTCCGTGCTCCTCAGCATATTTACCCTTATGAATGTAACCACCATTGAGTAAATCATTAACTTCACAGTGTGCTACAATCATTTTGTTATGCTTTTTTGCTATTTTCATAGCATTAAGCATCATTTCGTCACTCTGAACTCCCCTACCGTCATCGGAAAAAGCAATACATATCTGAGCCATTCCCGATAAATCAGAAAGCTCCTCACCCATTTCATTTACAGTAATTGAAGCATAAGGATAAACATTGATTACAGCATCCTTATTTATAATATCAATCTGCTCCTGCAAATGAGGAATCGAGTCAGGAACAGGCTTTAAATTAGGCATTGAGCATACGGATGTATAACCACCGTGAGCAGACGCAAGAGTTCCTGTTTTAATTGTTTCTTTATAAGAAAAGCCCGGCTCACGCAGATGCACGTGCACATCTGTAAAACCGGGAAAAACATAATTATTGTCAAAATTATAGATAAAATCAGCACATTCAGGTGCTATAAAGTCAGAAATATCGGCAATTATTCCGTCGTCGATTAAAATATCTTTTTTGATGAATTGTGAGTTATAAAAAACTATTGCATTTTTAATTAATTGTTTCATTTCATCACCCATTAAAACCGAATTTTCATTCCTAAATATTTTACCATAGTAAGATGTTGTATGTCAATAAAATAGAGTCACAATATACGTAAAAAAAGTGGAGTTTTTTCAACCCCACTTTTGTTAAAATTAATAGTTTTCAGCCTTAACCATAAAATATGCCTTTGGATGAGCACAAACAGGACATAATTCAGGTGCTTCCTTACCGATATGAACGTGACCACAGTTAGAGCAAATCCACATCATATCACCATCACGAGAGAATACAAGACCGCCTTCGATATTAGCAAGAAGCTTCTTATATCTTTCTTCGTGGTCCTTTTCAATTTTAGCAACCATTTCAAAAAGAGCTGCAATATGGTCAAATCCCTCTTCCTTTGCAACAACAGCAAATTCAGCGTACATTTCTGTCCACTCGTAATTTTCACCTGCAGCAGCATCCTTAAGGTTTTCAACAGTTGTTGGAATACCACCATCGTGAAGAAGCTTAAACCAGATTTTTGCGTGTTCCTTTTCATTATTAGCAGTTTCTTCAAAAATCTGTGCTATCTGAACATAACCGTCCTTCTTAGCCTTTGATGCATAATATGTGTATTTGTTTCTTGCCTGAGACTCACCTGCAAACGCAGTCATAAGATTAGCTTCAGTTCTTGAACCCTTGAGTTCCATTAAAATCACTCCTTAAATTTTATATTTATAGTTTACCATAAATTTGAAAAATTACAACAGTATAACGAAATTATTTTTATATAAAATTTATAATTCAATTTTTCGATTTTTGAAGTAATATTCCTTATCGTGGTCGTTGATTTCTCGTAAAACCTTGCAAGGATTACCAACTGCAACAACATTTGCAGGAATATCCTTTGTTACAATACTTCCTGCACCGATTACAGAATTATCACCGATTGTAACACCAGGTAGCACAACAACACCTGCACCAAGCCAACAGTTTTTACCGATTCGTACAGGCATATTATACTGATATGCCAGTGGTCGTAATTCAGGCAATATTGGATGTCCTGCAGTTGCAAGTACAACGTTAGGCCCGAGCATTGTATAATCTCCCACATAAATATGTGTATCGTCAACAAGTGTCAGGTTGAAATTTGCATAAACACCCTTGCCGAAATGAACGTTCTTTCCTGCCCAATTTGCGTGAAGCGGTGGCTCAATGTAACAGTCCTCACCTATTTCAGCAAACATATTTTTAAGCATTTCTGTTCTTTTTGGAAGCTCAGATGGTCTTGTTGCATTAAAGTCATATAATTTATCAAGATATGTAAGCTGTTCATTAAACAAATCTTCGTCCATTGACAAATACAAATCACCACTGTGCATTTTTTCACGAATATCCATTTTTACACCTTCATTATTCTGATATTTTCACAATCAATTATTTTCTTGAATTTTCGAAGAGTTTTTGCCCTTGGAATAACCTTCACCTTTCTTACTGTAATATTGTCAGCATGTCTTACAAATAAGCCATAGGCATTAATATTTCTGAAACGATTACATTCAGGATATTCTCTTTCCTGCTCAGGAATTTTAAATCGCAAATCAATATAGTCAATTCCCTCGGCATATTTCACATAGAAGTTTTCAAGACTGACACCGTTAATTTTCTGGTTAGGAATACCCATAATCATTATTGGAATTTCTACATTTTCTGCCTTGATATTTTTTACAGTAATATTTTCAAGTCTGCCTTTCCCGTCAAGAACTGCTTTTTTATCACCGTTACGGTTGCAAAGTCTTATAAACAAAGGACAAGCCATTGAATTCATCTCAATATTTGAAATATTAACATTTTTAACGAATGCACCATCGCAGGACTCGATTGAAATACCACTTACTCCTGCAGGGTAAATATCAGTCAAATAGAATTTGCAGTTTTCAACAGTAATGTCAGATATGTCAAGTGAGGTTTCTGTACCGATTTTAAAGGCATTTGTACAAGAAATAACCTCGCAATCCTGAATAGTGACATTGCTCATACCCTTTTTACAGTTAACATCAAGATTATTTTTGATATTAAGTCCATCACTGCCTGAGGTTGTCATACTCATATTGTTTTTAATGACAATTCCGTCGTCAGCCGTTGAAATAAAGCACTTTTTAACGATAACATCTGATGACCCACAAATGTCAATGCCGTCTGTATTTCCAACATGACGGTTATTATTGATTACAATATTTGATACTGTAACATCCTTTGAGGAATTGATATTCACTGTCCACATTGCAGAATTTTCTAATATAAGATTATACAATCTGACACGATTACAGTTTTTCAAAAGCATTAAAAATCCGTATTTGCTTTTGTGTGGAAAACGAATTCTTTTTCTGTATTCCTGCCTTAAATCCCACACATCAAATGTTTTATCAAAAGGCTCTGTTTTAGGTGGTAAATGTGGCTTTAATGAAAAGAAATTACCTTCACCACAGATTTTTCCCGGACCGATAATTGCCATATTTTCACAGCCATCAGCATAAATCAAGGCATTATCTGTAAAATCGTCAGTATTATGTGAAGCAAGGATTGATGAATCCTTTTCAATATACAAAGCAACATTACTTTTCAAATAAATTGTACCACTTGTATATGCACCATTATCAACTACTACAAAACCGCCACCAATTTTATGGCAGTACTCAATTGCAGAGTTTATAGCCGAGGCATTATTGATTGACGGCGCATCAGAAATCGCACCAAAGTCACGGATGTAAACAGCATTTTCCAAGGGTAATCTCAAATTAAATTTTATATATTTCGAGTAAGGAATATCCTTATAAAAGTCACCCTCATAAACCTCAGAAAACACTTCACCATCGTAGATTTTAAAGTCCTTCTGAAGTTCAGGAAAAAATGAACCAATATGATTGATAATTCGTGACATAAAACCACCTCTTTTCTTATATTATCACACAACGTTGAAAATTAAAAGTTTAAATACGAATTTTTTATTCAGAATTTCATATTCTATTATGAAAAAGTATTTTGAGGTGATAATTATGTGTGGTATTGCAGGTGAAGTTTCATATTCTGACAAGGTTAGTAATAATATTGATTCGTTTTGCAAAATGCAAAAGGTTTTGTCTCCACGTGGACCTGACCAGAATGGAATGTATATAAAAGATAATGTCGCATTGATTCACACAAGACTTAGTGTAATTGACGTTGAAAACGGAGTTCAACCAATGACTGTAAAATATGGAGAAAGAGAATACACAATCGTTTATAACGGTGAATTATATAACACTGATGAAGTACGAAATGAATTAAAATTATGTGGATTTAACTTTATTACTCATTCTGACACGGAAGTAATTTTAAAAGCATTTATACAATGGAGGGAAGGCAGTTTAAATAAATTCAATGGCATTTTTGCATTTGCTGTTTGGGATGAATATGAGAAAAAGCTGTTTTTCGCTCGTGACAGATTGGGCGTTAAACCATTTTTCTACACGATTAAAAACAACTCCTTTATATTTGGGTCGGAGATTAAGGCGTTACTTCAACACAAGCTTGTAGAGTCTGTAATTGATAAAAATTCGATTGCTGAAATTATGTTTATAGGTCCAGGAAGGACTCCCGGATATGGTGTTTTTAAGGATATTCAGGAAATAAAGCCTGCCTGTTGCGGATATTATAATAAAGATGGAATTAAGATACGAAAATATTGGACCTTGCAGGATAAAGAGCATAACGATACCTTTAATGAAACAGTTGAAAAGGTACGATACCTTATAGAAGACTCAATTAAAAGGCAATTAGTATCCGACGTACCAATCGGTACTTTTCTATCAGGTGGACTTGATTCAAGCATAATTTCATCTGTTGCAAATAGTTATTTTAAAGATAAAGGACAACAGCTTAAAACATTTTCAGTTACTTATGAAAACAATGATGAGTACTTTAAGAAAAGTAAGTTTCAACCTAATAACGACAATGATTTTATAAGTAAAATGGTTGATTATCTTGGTTGTGAGCATCATCTGATTACACTTAACAACAAAGACCTTGCTGATGCTCTATATATGGCAGTTGACGCAAGAGATTTACCGGGTATGGCTGATGTTGACTCATCATTATTACTGTTTTGTAAGGAAATTAAAAAACATTGCAAGGTGGCTTTATCCGGTGAATGTGCAGATGAGATTTTTGGCGGTTACCCTTGGTATCGTGATAGAGAAATCAGGGCAATCAAGGGTTTTCCGTGGGCACAGTCAACACAGTACAGAAAATCATTTATAAAAGATGAAATAAAAATTCCCAATGCAGAGGAATATGTATATTCACGATATAAAGATACCTTAATTAACACATCAAAAATCAATGGTATATCCCCTCTTGAATCGAGAATGAAGGAAATGATGAAATTAAATATTGAATGGTTTATGCAAACTCTTCTTGACAGAAAGGACAGAATGAGTATGTATAACGGACTTGAAGTGAGAGTGCCATTTTGTGACTATAGAATTGTTGAGTATCTTTATTCTGTGCCTTGGGAGTTTAAGGATTATAAATCTTATGAAAAAGGACTTTTACGAGAAGCTGTTAAGGATATTTTACCTGAAGAAATACTATGGAGAAAGAAAAGTCCTTATCCGAAAACACATAATCCCGAATATCTGAAAATTGTATCAAATATGTTATCAGAAATAGTTGAAAATGATAGCTCACCTGTGTTATCATTTATACGAAAAAAAGAGTTGCAAAATTTATTAAAAGTTGACACATCAACACCTTGGTACGGTCAGTTAATGACAACTCCTCAGACAATAGCATATTTTATTCAGATAAACTATTGGATGACTAAATACAAAATAAGAATAATATAAAGGATGATTAAATGAAAAACGGAGATTTGAAAAAAGTAGCACTTGTTGGTACAGGTTTTGTTGGAATGAGCTTTGCATATGCACTTCTTAACAGTGGCGAATGTGACCAGCTTGTGCTTATAGATGTCAATAAAGAAAAAGCAAAGGGAGAAGCCATGGATTTAAACCACGGATTACCCTTTGCAAAGAGAAATATGCTGATTTTCGCAGGTGAATATGCAGATTGTCACGATGCTGATATTGTAGTCATTGCTGCAGGTGTTGGTCAAAGAGATGGTGAAGACAGAATTTCACTTCTTAATCGAAATTATGAGGTGTTCAAGTCAATTATCAATCCAATTGTCGAAAGTGGTTTCGACGGAATTTTCCTTGTTGCAACAAACCCAGTTGACATTATGACAAAGATTACGCTTGAATTGTCAGGCTTTAATCCGTCAAGAGTAATGGGCAGTGGCACAACTCTTGATACAGCACGACTTCGTTATCTTTTAGGTGATTATTTCTCAATTGACCCACGAAATGTACACGCTTACGTTATCGGTGAACACGGTGATAGTGAAATCGTTCCTTGGTCACAGGCGTATATCACAACCAAAAGAGTTTATGATATAATCGATTCATCGAAAGGTAGATTCAGCTTCAATGATCTTCAGAAAATCAGTAAAAATGTTACAGGTGCTGCACAGGAAATTATTAAGGCAAAACAGGCAACATATTACGGTATAGGAATGTCACTTGTAAGAATTGTGAGAGCAATTTTCGGTGATGAAAAGAGTGCTTTGACAGTTTCTGTTATGCTAAATGGTCAATACGGAATTGAGGGTGTTTATGCAGGACTTCCTGCCATAATCGGCAGAAACGGAATTGAGGATATAATCGTTCTTGATTTAAAAGAGAATGAAAGAACAGCGTTCATTGACTCCTGCAATTTTCTTAAAGAAACAGCAAAGCAAATAGGCTTTTAAAAGAGAAAGGGAAGACTTTTCACGGTCTTCCCTTTAGTATTACTATTCTTCGTCTCGCTTAGGTACGTCTGCAACCATTTGTGTATTAACACTAACAGTATCATTCAACATTCCTGATAAATAAAGTTCAAGATAGATTACATCAAATGAATCAACAGCACCATCCTGATTAATATCAGCTTTTGCAAATTCTTCTTCAGTTGGAGTGTAAGCAAGAATTGAAATAGATAAAATAATATTATAATCTTCTATGTCAATTACACCATCGTTGTTTATGTCACCTAAAACAGTATCCAATGCAGATACAAATTCAGTTTCAACATTGCCACAATCTGCACAAGTACGCTGATTTTTACCTTCACGCTCAAATTTAGGCTTAAGAACAACCTGCCATTCACCATAATTGTGAGTCGGGTCTACTGTTACAAATTCAAAATATCCGCAATCGTCACAAGAGTGATATCCGTTACCTGATTGAGTGCAGTTTGGTGTAACAGTATATGTAATTTCACCAAAATTATGGTCTGTGATTTCAATAACAGTTACATCGAACTTTTTGTCACAAGTTAAACAATGATGTGACTTGCTACCTTCTGTTTCACAAGTAGCAGATTTGTCGATTGTCCACTCAGTTGAAACGTTATGACCCAATGCAGGAATTACCTCAGTTTCAGTATTGCCACAAGCTGAACAAGTATGATACTTCAAACCTTGTGACTCACAGGTTGCTTCAGTATCAATAACCCATTCTTCATAAGAGTGTTCAATTATCTCAATAACAGTTACATCAAACTTTTCACCACAAAGTGAACAATGATGTGACTTGCTACCTTCTGTTTCACAAGTAGCAGATTTGTCGATTGTCCACTCAGTTGAAACGTTATGACCCAATGCAGGAATTACCTCAGTTTCAGTATTGCCACAAGCTGAACA
>JAEIGA010006429.1_pt1 | contig 17893 bp, 45 predicted proteins | sample 9270691 | NCBI WGS metagenome assembly JAEIGA01 (sample SAMN17057246, study PRJNA624740) | gut metagenome | biome: biome; isolation source: fecal sample | host: Bos grunniens | place: China: Xizang | collected 2019
AAGAGTGGCAAAGTTGTTTCATGGAAAATAGATAAGTTGGTAGCTTCAACTATGTTGATGACAGACCTATGCGACAAGCGGACAAAGGCTTATGACGATTATAAGAGGTACGATGCACTGATTAGCAAAATAGAGGGGAACGTATTATGAGGAATATGGAAGAAATCAAAAAAGACCCACGGCTACGTAATATACAGAGTGGTATGGACGGATTCAAGTGTGATATTCACATAGGTGGTTGGGACGGGTCATTCATATTTAGTGCGGGTGCAGGATGGGAACACGCAAGTGTAAGACCGTATGTTAAGAGGATTGTTCCTGACTGGTCAGTAATGTGTCAGATCAAAGAAATGATATGGAAGGATGATGAAGCAGTAATACAGATTCACCCGCCAAAAGAGCAGTATGTGAACAACGTACCAAACTGTCTGCATTTGTGGAGATGCACTTATAAGGATATGGTCTTGCCGCCAAGTGTCTTAGTTGGGGTGAGAGAGGGAATGACACAGGCTGATTTCAACAGGGAAATAAGAGAAGCATACGAGATTGCAGGAGAGACATATGCATGATTGCAATATATTTAAAAGCGATTTTTGCAGAAATTTCACAAAAATAAGGGTTATATGTGCAAAATTGGAGGTTTTATGAGTTGTAGAGAATATCAAGAAGCTTACGGGCTTATGACAGATCATGAAAGAAAATTGATGAATGACCTATGGATGACAGGAGTTAATCATGATGGTCATGCTTGGGTTACATATGGTGATGTTGAAAAGACTGTAGGATTAATCATCAAAGGAAGAGCAGAGGTTGATGATGGTAGATAAGGAGTGAATTATGTTTAAATATCCACCATTAGAGCCATTACAGTCTAAAGGATGTTTTGGATGCCGATTCTGCGTGTTTGATAATGAACGTCGGGAATATGGATGCCAGATTAAGGGATGTGTAGATATGGCTTGTTATGTTGAATTTCAAGGGATATACGACAAAGAAAAGAAGGAGTGGAAGTGACAGAGGTAAAGTGTTACTCGGAAACAAGTTTGGAAAGGCGTTTACATGACGATAATTAAGTGCAATTCAGATACGTGTCTACATAGTTACGATGGCATATGCAGAAGAGATCAAGTAGAGATGCAGATGGTTGAGGTTAGTCCTTTTGTGGTGATGAATGTTTGTAAATCACATGAAGCTAAGACGGACTTTGTAGAGTTTATGGAGAAGAGGGGGCTAGGCTGATGGGTGGATATAGTTACGGAAATTTAAGATATAACTACAAAATCACAATAGACATTGAAGGTCTGGTGGACACTATTCTGGACAAGATAGGAGTCAGCGGCGAGGATTGGTATTTGGACGATACCTATATTGTTGTCGAGGGTGATGCAAAGTGCAGATATAAGCATTGGCATTGTGACGCAACAAGGCTTGACCCGCCCGAAGATGAAACTGAGATGATAGATAGCTTGGCTGATGTCAATATAGAACAGGCAGTCATTGATGGTATCAACGAGTGGAAGGAATACTTACTATCATCACACAAAGAAATTTTTGAATGTGAGATTGATGAGGAGTCTTTTGATTATGAGCCTGACGAGCCAGACGAAGACTACGAGTATGACTGCTACCGAGATAGGATGTTGGAGGAAGACTGATGGTATGGGCGGTATTGTTTGTTGGAGCTGATTTATTACTTATCTATTTACTGTCTGAGCTTAGAGTGAGATTTATTTTGAAAGCCTATTATGAGTTACACGACAGGTATATGGCTCTGAGTGAGGCATATGAAAAAGATATTAATAGTTGGACTGAGTTTCTAAAAAAGCTGAATGTAGAAGGAGAGGAAACAAAGTGAAGGTAATAATAATTATACTGCTTATTCTGGCTTATTTAGCAATAGGATTTGGCGTATGGTTCATATTTAGCTTAGTAGACAGCGTTAAATATGATAGCAGTCCTGATGAGGAATTGTTATTTATAATCCTTATTTTTTGGCCTGTATTACTTATATTCTTTCTTCCCGCAATATTAAGTGAAGTAGCCAGTGATTTAGTTGAGAATGTGGCAGAGGATATTAAAAACAGGAGAGATAAGGAATGAAATTCAACAGCAGACAGGAACAAAGGATAGTTTGTGAGACAATGGCAGATTTACTTGCGCCATTGAAAAACCATTGTGACGCAGTAACTAAGGAAAGCATAGAAATTACACTTAGAATACTGTCAGAGACAGGATATATCGATAATACAAAGGAGGGGAAAAAAGAATGAAAAAATATTTAGTATTAGATAGTCCAGAGCATAAGATCATTTACGGCTCAGTGAAAGATTTGGGTGACGGAAAATTCAAGTTCACAGGCAGAAAACGAGAAGATGTAACTATGGAGGTTTTAGGAACAGCTTTTGAGTGGTTCTTAAAGCATGAGCGTGATGACCAACACAAGGAACTGCAATTTGAGGGTATTCCGTACAAATTGACGTTGGTTAAGGTTGAGGAACAGGAAGATGTTAAGACGGAAGATTAGGCAGTTGTTCTGCCACCACGATTATATGAACTACCATCACCGAATCAAATCGGAAATGGTTTCGGGCATACCTGATGGTATGAACAGGCACGTTCACAGTGCCGCTACTCCATCGAGTCAATGACTCTTTGGCATACTTGAATGTTTGAATGGCTATACGCCTTGGAATATATATCCTTGCATATTTTACATACCGAAGGCTTTTGTTATTTATTTCTCGGTAAAACCTCATATATGCAGTTATCAATGTTCCATGTAGGGTTATTATAGCACAAACAGACGTTCTAGTAAATGGCGATTCATCCCTCACCGACTTGTCGGAAAGGGTTTTCTCGCTAGATTTTCATAATCACAAATGCAGTCTTAGAATATCCGACTTTAAAGAGTAGGTTTGGTAAGACAACAAAGTATTTTGAATGTCATAAATGCGGTAAGACATTTAAGTTGGTAGATAGGTGGTTGCAATGACTAAATGGGATGTAATAGGAACTATACTGGGTATTTTTAGTTCGGCTGCAATAGTTAGGTTGGCGTGGTTTGTTTTTGTTGAGTGCGGATTTTAAGGGGGATATATGGCAAAAAAAGAGAAAGTTGAAATCATCCAGTGTAAGGACTGTAGGTACTACAATCCCATAAGTGACACATTGGAAGGTGTATGTAGAGTATCGCCATTCAAGGCATATCGTAAGTGCAGTCAGAGCTGTGATAATGCGGTGAGGAGGGAGAAAAGATGAGCAATGTAGATCATCCAAGCCACTACAACATAGAGGGCAGAAAAGAGTGCATTATAGAAATGCTTGAGAAATTTGGAGAAGATGCAGTAAAGACCTTTTGCATCCTCAATGCTTACAAATATAGATACCGCCATGAGTTAAAGGGCGGTGCAGAAGATTTACAGAAGGCTGAGTGGTACGAGAATTTTGCTTCAAAGCTGACAACACAGAGTCTTCCAGACAGGATGCAGAACGCCTTAAGGCATAAAGAAGATGAAGTTAAACTTCTTATTGAAATACCCAATAGATTCTACGCAAAGGTACTTGATGAATTTTATACGCACGCTGATTTGATAGACGGGATGAAGGCGATAAGAGACGGTCAGATTCTCCCTGATGGTTGCGAGATACTGACAAAAGAAGCCTATGCAGATTTGTGTATGAGAGCAAGCAAAGGGAACTGTTCGGAAATTTCGACAGGTTCAACGGCTAAGATAGATGTTCCCGATAATAATGTCGGGAACATAGATTGTATATCAAGATCAGATGCTATCCATGCAGTATCAGAAGCATTAAAGCGTACTTTTGTGGAGTATGAAGATATAGCAAATAAAGTGATAGGTAAATTGCCCTCAGTAACACCACAAGAGCCAAGATGGATTCCATGTAGTGAAAAAAAGCCAGATAAAGGTGGAGAATATTTACTTTGGGGCAAAATAGATGAGAGCGAGGAAGAAAATTATTGCTTTATCGGAGATTATCATGAATTTGATGAAGTGTTCGGAATAGAAATAAGTAATTATGATCCTGAAACTTTAGGTTTTCTTGATACGGAAATTGAGGAATATTATTCAGTAGTAGCATGGATGCCGACACCTACTCCGTATGAGCCACAGGAAAGTGAGAGGAAGAAATGATAGACGAGATTTTTAAAGTCATGAAACACTTTAACGGAAGTTATATAAATTCGTGTGGCGAGTTGATTATCTCTGACAGAGGAAATGTTTACTTCACGGCAACTAATTGTGAAACGAAAGAGGACGTTATTTGTAAGTTGCTTGAATGGTGTTCAAGACCGATTGCAAAGGGAGTACCATACGTCACAAATAAAAGGAATATTGAGTGGAGAAATTCATTGCTTTGTGGGTATAACAATTATCTCGGCACTAATTTTTCTTTAGACGATATGTATTGGATATATAACAAACTCGGTAATGCAGTAAACCATGAATTGACGCTTGAATTTATCCAAAGCAACTTTGATTTGTCGTTTGTAAGACCACAGGAAAGTGAGGATAAGGAGCAGGAAGATGAACAATAAATGCACAATACTATGTTCAGATAGTAATTGTATTCACGGTGGAAATCAAGGTTATTACAGTATATGCAATCATCCAAACGCAAAGAATCAATATCCTTATTGTGGGATAGACCGAATATATTTAGAGTCATGCAAATTAGCAGAACATAAGGAGATGAAGAACCAGAGTCTATAAATGACAAGGATAAATAGAGAATTAAGGAATTTGTGAAGAGCGTATTTAAGGAATGGGAGCATGAAGATGGGAATGACGATTGAAAACCTAGATATACTTGCCAAAGGTCTTGAATGTATGGGTGATACAGAACACGCAGAGGATATAAGACAAGCAATAGCTACCATGCGCAAGTATCAACAGTTAGAGGATTTTGCTAGGTGGGTAGCTGTAGAAGTAATTGATGAAGAACTATGGACATACAACTATTTATCTTTTGCTGAGTTGGCTTGTCGCAAACTTGTAAAACTTGGAATAATGCAAGAGAGTGATGGAGAATACACGTATGAGGTATTAGAAAATGGGAATGTCGATTGAAAAGATTATTACTAATGAAAAAGGAATAGTTGCTGATTTTCAAAATGCAATTAATACCCATATAGTAAGCGGAGGTCTATCAGTAGAAGAGTTGTGTTGTGATGATACGGAAGTGATAGAAGAACAACTTGCTAGATGGCAAAAAAATGTTGATTATCATAATACAATTGTTACTTGTTTAGAGAAGTACGAGAAGATAGAACAGATAGTCAATTCCAAAACAACAAGAGTGTCGTATGAAGATGGATTCAGACAGATAAGGAAAGTAATAGAAGATGGAACTGATTGATAGAGAAAAGCTGTTAAAAGAGTTAAAGACAAGCGCAGACTATCACGAAGAGAACAGTCGAGATTATGTGCTGATGTTGAGGGATAGAAATATTGTTAGAGAGCAACCAACAGTAGAAGCAATCCCAAAAGCCGACTATGAAGCAAGATTAAAAGCTGATATAGCGGCTATTCTGACAGATATACATATTGAAATGTTACTTGACCTTAAGCATGAGATACAGGAAATAGAAAAGACAGTGGATTCTAATACTGCTGCATACTGGTGGAAAGAAGGAATCAGAGATAGCGTTAATGTAATTCAGAGTAGAATCAATATATTAAAGGCAGTACAGGAAAAGAGGAGTGAATATGACAAAGACTAATGATGGGAAAAAGTTTCTTACAGTAGATGAGGCAGTCAACCTGCTTCCAGATGGTGACACTATTCACACATTCTACAGTACAGGAATGTTTGTGGTTGGTGGTGATTGGGATAGAACAGATATACTCCAAAAGTTATCCGAGTCAGATCATATTGAAATTGCGGGAGAGCAAGCAAGGGCTATGAGTCATGGACTGGCGGCATACAATGAGGGAACTGAGCTTAGTGATGTTCTGTTTATAGAAACTGACAAAGGAAAAATAGATAGATTTGACCCACTGGAGATAGAGGATGAAGTGTAAAGATTGTAAATATTTTTCCTATGTCGATGGAACAATCTTCTGTGACAGCCGTAACCACAAAAGAAGAACAGTACGAATTGATAGGGAAGATGCAGAAAGAGATATTGACTGTTATTGGTCGAAGGAGAAAAAGGATATTGGAAAACATATTTAAAATTGGTTTGATCATTGTTGATGCTATTGTTATAGCAACAACAGACAACAAAGTTTCAAAGATAGCAGGAGTAATTGCTATATTGTTTTTGGGAATATCATTTTTAGGGTAAGGAGAGAATGATGAGCAGATACGAGATTGATATTATACAGACAGTTACATACAAACACGCAGTAATCGTTGATTGTGAAGAGGATGATATCGAGGATATCATGGACAGGCTAAGTAGGGTTGAACAACTTAACTATGGTGAGTTTACCGAGTTTATCCCAGAGATAGAAGGTAGCGGTGATGTAACAGTAACCGACACTATCGAAGATGGTAGTGGTGATTGGGAATGGGAATTTGACTATCAGGAGGCATAACTATGAGCAGTGTAAACAGAGATACAAGCGGTAAAGGAGAATGAGGAATGAGTAATGATATAGAGTTTGTTAGAGTTGAATATTATGGTGGAAGTCGAAAATTTATATATTTTTGGAAGTGTAATAGATGTGGAAATGAATATGATACGTATTCTGCTCAAACAAATGGCTTTTGTAAAGATTGTCAAAAAATTCTTTCAAAAGAAAGAATTTTAAAAAGAGATATTGAACTCATGAAGAAAGCTGAAAAGAAACTTATAGAAAGGATAAAAAAATCAGATTTATCAGAAATTCCATCTTTGAATGTCAATGGGATTCTTTATTATGAAGCAGATGCTATAAAAAAATATATTGGCGATATGGTTGAAAAACAAGAAAAAAATACGGGGGATAATAAATGAAAAAAATAGTGTGTGGTAGGGATGGAAAAATATACTATGCTAGAATTAAGAAGGACGGTCGTATGTCTTTAAAAGACAGAGTAGAAGTTTCAGATGATGCTGTATGTGCCGTAGTAAATCTTCTTTCGGCTTATGATGTATTTGAGAAAGAAGGTAACGCAGGTTTTGATGCTCTACAACCTGACGGAAGTGTGTTACGCCTTGTATTATACGATAAATCTAAGTGCAGAATTGCTCCTATCGACAGTGCCGAGGAGGAAGAAAACGATGGAATTTGAGAGCAGAAAACAACAGCGAATAGATGGAGATTTTGAAAATGACAAGTATTGAGGCTGTAATAGCATTAAGTGAACTGTTGCCAATGCCCTCAGAAGATACAATAGAATATGGAAATGCATTTGTAAACTGTATGAATCGCATCATACAATTTACATTCTTTAATCCAGATTTTGTTGAGGATTTTGATATGAGTTTCTTTACTTCTGCATCCGAAGAGAAAATTGCATTTTGGTATAATTACTTTTCGGAATGGGAAGAAGATATTGATACAATTCTTGAATACCTTGATGATTTAGATGGTAAACCATGATAGAATGGTAATAGAGCCGAAGAGCCGAAGGATAAAACCTTTGGCTCTTTTTGTTTAGGAGGAAAAGGATGTTTAAAGTAGGTGATATTGTGCGGTTTCTTTACGCTCCCGAAGAGACCGCTTTAGTAATAGGTTTTGGGAGCGACGATGTTTATTCTGATAGTGGCAGGGAAGTATTAGCCACACAGAAAGACGGAAGAGTAATTAAATTCCAATTCAATAACAAAGATTGGATTATCGTAGATCATGTTGATTTTACAGAAATCATTAAACGAATAGAGGAGGCAAAAAACGCATGAGACACTATTTATTTAAAATCGCTTACAATAAGGTCGCAATGGCAGAGGATAGACCGCAACCTGCCGCATATGATACTTTTGACGAGGCAAGGAAAGCATTTAACACTTTCTTCTCTCAGAATATCTTAGCGCCTACTATTGGTTGGTGCATGGCGTGTGTTATCACAGAACAGGGTGTTGATGCTATTCCTGCGCAGACATGGGAAGACCCTAATATCGGAGAGTATTACGGTACTTTCATTGTAAACGGCACAATCAATGAAAAGACTGGTCAACCGTGGACAATAGATGATGTTCCTGAGAGGTTTAAGTCTGCAACTCAGACTTGGATTAACGAACACCCAAGAGAGGAACAGAACGAACAACCCGCAGAGCAAACGGAGGGATAATCTATGGAATTTATCACTAACAATTGGAGTCTTATTATAGCTGTAATAGCAGTAGTGATTTACCTTATTATGTCTGGGAAAAAGTCTATTAAGAAATGGCTTATTGCAGCAGTAATGCTTGCGGAAGAAGACCTCGGCAAAGGTACTGGGTGGTACAAGCTTCACACAGTCTATAACAATTTTGTGACTGCTTATCCTGTATTATCTAAGATTATTCCTTTTGTTGTCTTTTCCGACTGGGTAGATAAAGCACTTGAAGAAATGAAAGAACAGATTGAGAAGAACCCGTACATTAAACAGCTTGTGGAGGGCTAGTTATGGCAGTATGGATTTGTCATGCAAGTAAAGACGAACATGGAAACCTTAAAGGTGGACAGGCAGGAGATCAGACTGGAAAAGAAGTTTGCAAAAGAGAATGGTATAACCGTCCTTGGACTGATGTTATCCGATTTAAAGACCCTGTAAAGGCAGAAAAAGTTGCTCAAGATATGGAATGGGCGGCTGAGAATGATAATATTGGTTACGACCAGAACCAAAGAAATACTTTGTTATCTGAGGCTAGAAAAGTCAACTTTAATCTGTCTAAGATCAAAGTTAAATGTGAGACTGATTGTAGTGGTCTTGTTTCCGTCTGTTGTATGTATGCAGGTATTCCAGAAAGTATGCTTACTTACAAGGGCAATTGTGCAACAACAAAGACCCTTAAACAATGGTTGCTACAGACTGGTGAGGTTGAAATATTTACATCATCATCTTATACCGCTAAGACAGACCGCCTAAAGAGGGGCGATATACTCTTGTCATACGGACACCATGTAGCCGTGGTAGTCCAAACTGATTCTGATTCAAAGAAATCAGCAGAAGAGGTTGCTAAAGAGATTGTAAGCGGTAAAGGTAATTGGGGAACAGGAACAGAAAGACGTATCAAGTTAGCTGATGCGGGATATAACCCTTCTGAGGTACAGCAGATTGTCAATCGTTTGATGAATGACAAAAAGCCCGTAGACAATGCCCGTCTTATTTGGGATTATCTAAGCCCCAGAATAGAGAACCCATATGGTGTTGCAGGACTGATGGGAAACCTTCAAGCGGAAAGCAGACTTAATCCTAAGAACTTACAGAATAGCTGTGAGAAAAAGTTAGGCATGAATGATGATACCTACACCCACGCTGTTGATGTAGGGTCGTATAAGAATTTTGCAAACGACTCCTGCGGTTACGGGATAGCACAATGGACATCATCTGGAAGGAAAGCGGCTTTACTTAACTATAAAAAAGACCGCTCTATTGGCGATATAACCATGCAATTAGAGTTCCTTTGGTATGAGCTTAATAATTCCTATAAGAACGTCCTTAAAGTCTTAAAATCGGCTAAATCTGTTGCAGAAGCATCTGATTATGTCTTGACAAAGTTTGAAAGACCGAAAGATCAGTCAGAAGATGTTAAAAAATACCGTGCAAATTTGGGTATTGAGATTTATAAACAATTCATAAGGTAAAGGAGAACGATGATGCCTAGAAAGAAAAAAGTAGAAGAGGTTAAGGAAGCTGTTGTACCTATGAGTGAAGATGCCATGAACCCACCTGTTGATACATACACAGAGGAAGCCGCCGAAGAAACTTTTGTTTTCCCTTGCAGAAAAAAGATTGTCAGCCCCACATCAAAAGTAAATGTTCGTGATGGTGTAGGTGGTAACGTTCTGTTTACTTTGGATAAGGGAACAGAAGTGATCGTTGAAGAAGAGAAGGACGGATGGTGCAAGATTACTGGGTATGTAATGAGTGACCTTGTAAAGTGATTTCGTATTCCTGTCCTTATACGAAATTTGTGTTTGTGCCTTAAATAAGGTATAATTAAATAAGAGCCTAAGAGCCGATTTCCTAACAGGAGTCGGCTCTTTTTTGTTCATAGAAAGAAAAAAGTCCTCAGATGTTGGAAGCATCTAAGGACGGTGAAAGCCTAAAACATAAGCGACCAAGCAAATATTCTAGGAGTATCTTTCTTTATTTATATTAACACAACATTTAGTAAATAACAATGATAAGAAATCAGAGGAGAAATATTTTAATGGATGATAATGTTAGAAAGATTCGTAAAGTAGTTTTACGTGAGGATTATTTAGCTATAACTGGTGATTTTAGAGAAGCAATAATCTTAAATCAATTTATATATTGGTCTGAAAGAGTAAAGGATGCTGACAAGATCATTGCGCAGGAAAACGAGATTGCAAGAAAGCATGGTGAAATAGAAAGAGAACCTTTATACGGATGGATATATAAATCAGCAGAGAATATGGCAAATGAAATAATGATAGGTATAAGTGGAAAACAAGTTGGACGATATATAAAAAGCCTTGAATCAAAAGGATTTTTGGACAAGAGAAGAAATCCTAAATATAAATGGGATAGAACATATCAGTACAGGGTAAACTTTATCAATATAGCACTGGCACTTAGAGAACAGGGATATTCTTTTAGTGAATATAAACTAGATTTGCCAGAAGACCTCACAAAGCCCATAACTACGCAATGGACACCCATGACCAATGCTGAGACACCCATGACCAATCATAGCGTCACTGATGACCGTGCAATACCATACACTACATTAGAAACTAATTACATAAATGAAATAGAATGTACAATGGTGCAGAACCATAAAGGTTCATGCACTAATGATTTTTCTTACAATGTTTTATTTAAACAGATAAAGGATATATGCTTATCAGAATTTCCAGAATTAGATGTTAGAGAAATATATAAGATTATCAGTTATTATTGTAAGACTTATGAATATTACTTTGGAAAACATCATCCAAAACTAAGAAATAATAATTATCGGAAGATAATTGAGTTTATTGAAAATTGTTATATTGGTGTAGATAGTGAGTCATATGAAACACTTATAGATCAACACTTTGAGACATACTATCAAGGAATGGATATTGACTTTAACATGAACCATTTCTTTACTGACGGGATAATAACAAACCGAGATTATGAAATAAGATAAAGACAATAAAAAAGACCCCTCTGCCAGTAATGACAGAGGGGAGTAACTTACTTTGGCATTGTATAAACTGTACCATCCATAATCATTCCGTTTTCGTCAAGGTATATGCCATACTTATTCAGTTCTTCTTCGATTTCCCACCAACCTTGACCGTAATTGCTCCAAACATCCCACCAACTTTCACCACTTGGCATTTCTGTTACATAACCATATTCATTATTATCAGGTGATATAACGATATAGCTAGGATGGTTCTTTACACCCTGTTCCATGCTATAAGCAATGTACTTAGTAACTGGCTTATATGCAGATGCATGGACTGTTAATGGTGAAAATACAAAAGATAAGAAGATTCCTAAAATGATTCCTTTGATTACTGATCGCATAAGTCCTCCTTTACTGTTCTGGATTTCCGTACCATCCACTTACTGTATATCCTGTTTCTGCATCTTCTGGTAATCCTGTTATATGAAGTTCATCGGTTGAATAAACCCATCCTTTTCCTGCTGTTCCAGTAGTTCCTGTCGTTGTATTTCCAGAAGTTTTCTGTTTAGTTGTTTTCTTTTGTGGTTGTTTCCCTTGTAAATGGAAAGCATCAATAGCTTCCTGTGTCAGATTCCCATCCTTTTCAAGTCCTGCCACAAACTCTGCATCACTTTCCCTCTGAAGCCTTTGGCATTTCTCAGCAAATGTTTCCTTTGCCTGAGAAGGGAATGATATTATTGTAGCTGAAATAAAGATAACGAAAAGTGATATTAAATAACGAAAAGTGATATTTCTCATTACATAGCCTCCTTAAATGGGATAGAATAATTCTTTCTGAGCAGGTCGTTGATATCATCATCATCAACTCCCAAGTACCTTTGTGTAGTGCTTACGGATGAATGATTAAGGAACTTTCTTGTAAGCTCTATGTCGTTTCCAGATTTCCTATAGATGCTCATTCCTGCGTGCTTTCGGAATGAGTGTGTTGAAACATTCTTGTAATCCTCTCCAAGATATTCACATACTGACTTAAGCTTATACTGGATTGCCCTTGTTGTGTAGTTGAATATCGGCTTGTCAGTTCTTGAATGGGTCTCTGCGAACTCCTTAATCATCTTATAGATTTCTTCTGGAATGAGGGTAGTACGCTTTTTGCCTGTTTTTTCCTCCGTGATGTTGAAACGGTATGTATCACCTTCCTTTATGAATGACTTAAGGGTGAGGTTTAGGCAGTCACCGATTCTCAGACCGCTGTTGCCTGTCAACGTGAGGATTAGTGCCATTTCTTCATTGCTTTTGATTTCTTTTTCGCCATTGTGCAGGATATTGATAATCCTGTTAAACTGATCGTCAGTGATGCAGGTTGTTCTTTTGTTCATTTCACACCTCCTGTAACTTGTATTCAGTGTTCCAGATTTCTTCTCTACCGTTCCATAGGTATGTCAAATGACCGTCAGGATATAATGAAATACCATTACCGAACATCCAATCATCTTCATTATCATTACGATAGTAGCAACCACCTTTTTCGTGTTCATAATCCTTGTGGTATTCCACGAATTTGTTATCTCTTTTGATGAATATTTTCTCTGGAAAACTCATATTTACCTCCCATAGTAATTGAGTATATCAAGTCCAAAGTCTGCAAGCTGTTCGTTTGTGTAATTATCTTGCTATTTGGTCTGCTCTTAATAGCAAGTATTCTTCTTTGCAACTTTCATTGTCGATTAGTTTCACGCTATCCCCATGAGCTTTTTTGATTTTGGAAATCCATTTAATAGCATCTTCTTTTGTATCTGTATCGTAAGTTTGGATTCTGCAATTATCGTTGTAACGTTTGTCATACAACCATGCGATAACAGTATAGCGTTTAGCCATTGATTACCTCCCGTAGTAGTTGAGAATATCCAAACCAAAGTCTACAAGTTCATCGTTTGTAAAGTCGTGCTGATTTGAAAGACTTAAATCCATTGTTACATTACAGATTTCCTCATCAGTAATAAGTCCACCTTGCAATCTCTGTGGTCTACGGTTATTCATGCCATCAAGATAAAGCATGTCACCGTGTCCTTGTAAGTTTTCTGCTCCTGTTTGGTCGAGCATAACCATGCTATCAACTTTTGATATTACGGATAAGCATACACGGCAAGGGATGTTGGCTTTTATCTGACCTGAAATAATCCTTACGGTAGGTCTTTGAGTTGCAAGAACCATATGAATACCACAAGCCCTTGCCTTTTGTGCAAGTCTTATAATGTTAGTTTCTACCTGTTTACCGTATTTAGAGTCCATCATATCAGCCATTTCGTCAATGACAAGTACCAATTTAGGAAGCCTGTATTCTGGATTTCTGCGGTTATAGTCGTTAATCTCACGGCATCCTGCATTTGCCATTACTGCATAACGTCTGTCCATTTCCTTGCAAAGTTTTGAAAGCAGGTTGATTGCTTTTGGTGTTTCTGTTATGTACTGAACATAGTGCAGACATGAGTACCGTCTAAATTCAACCATCTTCGGGTCGATAAGGAATAACTGCATATCATCTGGTGTATTTCTCATTAGCAGGGATGTAATAAGCCCATTAAGGAATACTGATTTACCACTTCCAGTAGTTCCTGCAACCAACATATGAGGCATTTTAGCAAGGTCGCCATAGACGTTATTTCCTTTTGCATCCTGTCCGATAGGAACGATTGTTTTTGAAGTCTGCATCCTGTATTTGTTGTCATGCATGAAGTCACCAAAGTAAACAGAAGACCCCTTAAATGGCATTTCTACCACGATTTTAGCCCCATCATTGTAGACTCTGACTTCTTCATTATCCATGGCGTATTTTATCTGTCTGGATAGTTTAAATGCCTTGCTGACATTGTTCATCGGTCTGAACTTCATTGTGATAACAGAAGCACCATTGACACATTCAACAGGCAGGAGAGTAACACCTTCCTGATACTCGATTGTCTGTCTTATCCTTTGTGCAATGGATTGTGCGGCGTTACCACTTGCCTTTGTCTTATGGTAACGGAATGTATTACCATAAACGGGATTGTGCAGCTTTGGAAGTCTAAACGGATAATCATAACCGTAATCCTCATATAGCGGTTCACTATCTGTAGTACCGACTGCTTTTAACGTCTGACCCAGTGCAAACATTGAAGCGGAAAACTTGAATATTTTTTTAGTAGTTTTGTCCATAACCATGCTCCTTTAACCATGTATCATAATCACATTTCTTAAGATTTTCTTTGCAGAAATTTATTAAGTCGTAACTGCTATCTAACATCATCTGTTTAACATCATCATCGTATATGTCCAGAATGTCTTTTTCCCTTTGAAGCCTGCTCATTGTCTCACGGATGATTTTTTCATTCTCAAGTCTGCTCTGTTCCTTCTGGTAGTCAAGTATTGCCCTTGCTTCTTCAGAACGAACTATACAGCATTTTCCTTTTAAGGATTCTTCCACCCATTCAATGTCATTAGGTGTAATGTTGCAAACCTTGGAGATTTCCTCCATCTGTACATGTCTTTCATAAACCCCATCCCATCGGCGCTGATTAAACATGTACTCTGCAAGTTCTTCTTTTGTTACATCGTTACGATTTATGAACTGTCTTAGATCAGCTTCAGCTCTTATCTGTCTGTTTTCATCAATGAGGTTTTCAACCTCTGCCAAAGTAGCTTGGAACTCATCACGATTGAAGGTTTCCTGCTCTGGAATACGTCTTTTCTGTGGTTTCTGTTCGATTTTAGGGGTTTTCTTTTCTCTGGTGAGTAAGAAGATTATAGCTATGATGAGGCATATGAAATAGGTTCTCATAAAGATTAAAGCGAATAAAAATATGAACAGCGCAATTGCTTTTTTTGTCATGGTTAGCCCTCCTAAATCATTGTCATTTCGTATATATATCATAATATTTATGTAATACGAAAGCCATAAAATATTTATAAAATTCTATGACTTTCGCATAAGTATTTCATACTGTCAGTATGATGATTGAAAATTTATTTAACAAAAAACACCTGCAAGCTTTAACACTTGCAGGTGCTGATTTAGTAATCGTAGTCGATGCATTCATCAGCTTCGGTGTAGTATTCACCGTCATAGCCCTTTTCATCATAGATTTTGTTAAGGCATCCGTAGCAAAGTAGCCTAAACGGTATGCCGTGGCAGTCTACAGAGAACTGCATATCTGATCGTGGGTACATTTTCTTGCATACTGGACATTCTCTCATATTTTCCATTGTTAACCCTCCTTAGTAACCGTAGTGTAATACTACTATATCATTCCACTGCTCAAGATTAAATCCCTTTAACAATCCGAGTAGTGGTGAATATCTGCGGTAGTTGTCGTTCTTACTTGCTTTCCTTATGATTTTAATAAGGTCTGGAATCGGAATCTCTATCAGCTTGTCGCCGTACTTATCCTCATAAACCTTTTCGTCATTATAGTAGATGTAAGCATTGGTAAGAGGGTACTTCTTGATTTCATCTATACAAGGAATACACCCTGCATTGAATCCTGTCACAACCTGACCATAAACATAGTTTTCATTTTCGTAGTCTGGCATTGTGGATTTTTCTACTACAAAAAATTTGCTCTCGTAACTCATATAAGCCCTCCTTAAACTGAAATATAGTCGATAGAATCAACGGTCAAAAAGATTGTTCCCTCATCATGTGGATAGATGATATAATTGTCATTGTTAACGATACTGTCAAAAGGAACAAAAGGCAGGTGCTTTCCAGACTTTAACTGGTATGAAACATAAAGAGCATCATCTTCGTACTGTTCCTTGAATAGCTGTTTTATTCCATTCCGAATAGCGTAATACTCTGTACTTGTCATGCTACCTCCTTATAGTGACTTCGCTTACTCTAATAACAAGGCTATCTTTTGCAGATACTGAATACATCCTGTCAACCTTATAAGAGTTAAGAGAATACTTTAAAACAATTTCGTTATTGTTCTGGTTGCTATTATCAAATACAATATCTGTGCCGCCTGTTTCATTGTTATACTGTTTGATGATAAATGAATCATCCATTCTCACAATGTTGTTTTCAACTAAATCTTTAAGTGTAAGTATCATGCGACCTCCTTTAAATACTCATATCTAGAAATTACTTCAAGCAGCTTGTCTGCCAGATCACGGCGATTAAGTGTATCGGTGTAGTGATAGATGTATGTACTCTCTATCCCTTCCTTATCCTCAACGAAAGTAATAACAAAGTGCTTGTACTGGAACATCTCATCAGGCTCATTCTTGTGTACTGTGAATGCTACGGTAAATGGAAGAGTATCGGAGTCATACACCACATAGTAGTTGTCGTTTTCCTCAAAACCTGCATCCCTGTAAATTTCATTTGCTATTGATTTTACTATTTTCTTATTGATAAAGTAGCACATATCAGCCTCCTTAAATTACATATCGAATAATGTTCCCATTTGGGAATGTTTGAAATTCACCGATACCACCATGATAAATATGTCTGGCTTCTGTTCTGTTGTAGCCACACCCATCACACCAGTCATAAAAAAAATCTTCCAAGTCGGAATACCAAGCGCACATCTCTTCTTTAATGCCGTACCGCTTGCAATGGGATGTTATTTTACCTAGAATATCAGGTGTTAACCTCATGAACTGTGACAAATATTCCATGCTGTGATTATCCATATCAGCCTCCTATCTTTAAAGCGTAGCGCTCACTGTGTACGGCATCCATAATCCTATCAAAGTCCTTTTTTGACTTTACAGTGATATATCCGTCTATTGCCTCATCAGTTTTAAAGTAACTGAATACTTCTGATACGGTATCAAATACCACAAAAGAATTTTCTGTCTTGCCTTTGTAGCAGAATCCTAAGATCATTGTGTTACCTCCATTTTTGCATTGTAAGCATCCCATGAATCAAAGCACTCTATATCACATATATTGTCATTCCTGAGATAGCTTGTAAAAATGTGATACCATTTACCATCTTCACACAATGCCGTCCATCCCTCATTTTCAGATTTTGTACAAAGCATTGTGCCAAGATGTTTTAAAGAGTCTACTTTAAAGGTTGCCTTAATTACTTTGGTACTTCTTGGAATCCTGTTACCCATCAGATACCTCCTGCCTGTTCACCATAAATCACAAAGGCTTCAAAATCATTGCCCCACATAGATGTGACCATCTTGCGTCTGGCTGTATCGGTGAAGTCCTCAACATAACTAGACATTTGCGGTTTGAAAACTACTTCCTTATCATCAGGCAAGCTATTTAATAGTTCCTTTAAATCTTTTACTGTCATTGTTTTACCTCCTTATACTTTTGTTTACGGAAAAACACCTGCAAGCTGTGATACTTGCAAGTGCTAGATTTATTTGAATATTGGATATCTATTCTCAGCATCTTCCATATCAAAGAAATTAGTTGCTTCTTCTTTGCTTATTTCTGTAATGCTAACAACATACTTGTAACCCAGATTTTTCATATCTGACTTACAAAATTCAGTAGCCTCTTCTATTGATGGCTCTTTTTCTGCTAAGATACAGATTGAATAATTACCAGAGTAATCTTCGTCATAATCTGTTTCTGTTGGTTCATTGTCAAATCCGATTTCAAAATATCTCATTTAATCCTCCTGTTATTTAGCCTATTTTAAGAGC
>JAEIGA010006430.1_pt1 | contig 17890 bp, 17 predicted proteins | sample 9270691 | NCBI WGS metagenome assembly JAEIGA01 (sample SAMN17057246, study PRJNA624740) | gut metagenome | biome: biome; isolation source: fecal sample | host: Bos grunniens | place: China: Xizang | collected 2019
TGATCGACCAAAAGACGGTACATCGCATAAGCCTCAGTAAGTTTTAAGCCTCGCTCCCCCGCTTCGTAGCGACGCCAAAGCTCGGCCAAAACAGGCGCGTACGCGCACCTTTCAGTGACAAGCCCTTCGCTGCCGCAATGTCTGAGCTGCAAAAGCCACTGCCAACCGCCCCATCCCGCGAACACGGTTTTCATGGGAGGCTTCTTCGCATTCTCATCGCGCATGCGGATATTCGCCTCCCAACCTGCGGCCTCCTCCTTTACATAACCGAACGCATGCGGATGCTTTTTAGCCAATCTGACGATAACATCAACTTTTGGCGTTGGAGTTTTCGACGTGCCGTACGTCTGGAATATAACAGGCCTTTTTGAAATGCGCCCAAGCGCATCCCATGCCTTTTCGATATCAGCCTGCGAACGCGCATTATCTGGAGGACGTGAAATCATTGCGATTTTCGAGCGAGGATGACGCTCTGCAACTCGTTCTATTTCTTGAGCGATCTCAAGCAAATGAGCCGTGTTAGTTCCGTTCGCGCCGAGCGTCATGACAATATCAAGCCCTTCGACAGCTGAAGCACAAGCTTCAAAGCCCTTAAACTTCTCTTCAATAGTCAAAAGATCAACGGCGTCATTCGACTGGCACCATATTACACCTGGGCAGCCGCTATCGGAAACCCATTTCGCTTCGCGCTTAAGAGCTTCATAATCGACGGAACCATCCTCATGATACGGCGTCGACATTATCGGAAACGGGCCGCGCATTTCACGCGCCGTTGGAACGGCGCATGAAGATGCAAGCGCTGCAAAGGCGCATGAAAATGAAAGGAGAAACTTTTTCATTTCTTCTTCCCAGCCTCAAGAAAGCCTGCCGTCGACCCACGCTGGAGACAAAGGCGACCTGCATCAATGACATGTGTAGTGCCTGTTACTGAGCGTCCCTTGGGAGAGGCCATAAAAAGAACGTAGTCTACAATCTCCTGCGGCTGAGAAGCAAAGCCGAGCGATGTCTGCATCTTAGCCATGGCCGGGCGAGTCAAGACGGGCCCGGGAGAGACGCAAAAAGCGCGAACTGAATAAGGCGAGCCAGCCTTTGCAAGTCCGACTACAAAGTTATGCAGCCCTGACTTTGCCGTTCCGTACATAGCACCATTGCCGTCACCTTCAAACCCTGTAACAGAACCGATGCATACGATAACACCGCTCTTTGCCTTAACCATGTAAGGCATACATGCGCGAGAGAAATAGACGGCGCCTTTTAAATTAACATCAAGCCCCCAGTCGATAACTTCAATGGGCTGCTCGAAAAAAGGCTTGAAACTTTTGCAGCAACGCGCCTCATTCCCGCCGGCATAATTTATAAGAAGGTCTATGCGGCCAGTTTTTTCCATCGCAAGTGCGGCGGATCTTTCAGCATCGGCAAACTTGCGCACATCTGCTACGACTGCATAAGCCTTGCCTTTACCGAGAGCGTTGATTTCTTCGGCGGCTTTTTTAACACCCTTCTCATTGATGTCGCACATGAAAACGTTGCAACCGGCCTCAGCAAGAGTCCATGAAGTGCGAAGCCCCATTCCTGAAGCTGCGCCCGTTATAACGGCAGTTTTGCCGGCAAATGTGGAAGCAATGGCGGAGGAAATTTCATCAGCAGATGAAATGAGCGCGCTAGTTAAAGAAAGAGCAAAAACGATTATCCTTTTCATTTAATCTCCTTGTCTTTTTATTTTTTAAATTATTCACCGACGAACGGACCGAGCGGAAGATTTCCTTCATTAAAGAGAGTTCCAGCAGTCCTGTTCTTACCCATGTAGCGCACCTTTACAGGATTTGGCACTTTCTCAGAGGAAATTATCAGATCTTTACCCTTAACATTGCCGTACTTCTCAACGTTTTGAAGCTTGGCATCGTGCCATACGCCATCCTTGTCTGCAATTTCAAAAGCAGGAACAATCGAATAGTCATCGGCGTAGACATACCAAGACTCGACATTGTCGAACGAGAGTATCACTTTAGCGCCTTGGATTTTCATCGATTTAAACACTGGCGACTCCGCCTTGATGGTTGAAAAGCCGTAATCATTCTTAAGCGCATGAAGCGAGAGACGCTTTGCAACTGTGCGCTTGTCATTCGGGTGGATATCATCGAAGTTTCCGACATCTGCAGTAACAGCAAGAGCGGCATTTTCTTCTTCAGCGGCAAACTTGTTCTGTGCGGCGACCAACCCCATCCAGTTCGAGCGCCAAGGCGCGAGCTGAACAAAATAAAGCTTCATATCGCTGTTGCGAAACTCCTTTGACCAACCATTGTAAAGCGCGTGCATCTTTGCAGCATACCTATGGCTTTCGCCGGCGTTGTGGCAGCCCTGATACCAGATAAATCCGCGGCATGCCATAGGCGCATAGGCGGCAACCATGCCGTTCCACAGCGCGGCAGGCTGCTGATTCCAACCGCCGTAAATACGTTTCCCTTCATAGGCACCGCCCTTTTTCTTTGCTGCGTCAAACGCTTTTGAATCGAGGAGCGGCAACGATGCAACATCATCAAGCTGGCGAATCCCTTCGTATCCGCTCGGAGGCGTCCACGCATCGATGTTCGTTCCTCCCCAGGAGCTGTCGACAATGCCGACAGGAATATCAAGCGCATTGGCTATTTCAAGAGCGAAATAATATCCCATGGCAGAAGGAAGCGCCGTCCCCTTCTTGTAAAGTTCATACATCTCAGGCGTTGCCGCAACCCAGCGCGCCTTGTAATCGTAGCGCGCAGTTACAGACGGCTGGCGAGCATTTTTTACAAAGCGGACAAAATTCTTCTTTGTTGAAAGAAGCATCATCGCGCCCCACCCGTCACGATAGCGTGTGCCATTGCCCCAAATCGGGCATTCGGTATTAGACTGGCCGGAGCACATCCAAACTTCACCGACCAAAACATCATTCACTTCCAAAACGTCAGTGACCGTATCAAAGATAAAGCCCTCTTTTATTTCTTTCACGCGCATGACGCGGCTATCTTTAGAAGCTTCCATCGAAGGAAGAAAAACCTCCCACTTGCCCTTATCGTCGGCGTTTGTTGAAACTCTCGCATCTGCGAATTCAACCGTAACCTTGCTTAACGGCTCCGCCGTACCCCAAACAGGTACTTGACGCTGACGCTGAAGAATTGCCCCATCAGTAAAGGGCGTTCCCATATCGATTTTTGCATAGGCAAAAACCGTTGCTAGAGCAAAGGGAAAGACTAACAACTTTTTCATTTTTCATCCTTTCATTTTTATTAAAAGTGAATTTATGGACTGAGCGACACTTTTACGCCGAAATCCATCCCATCATACGGACAATTACGTGAAAGGGAAGCAAAGGAAGACAAGTCAATCTTGCTCGACACTCCCGTTTCAATTATCGTCTTTGCAGTAACGGTAGAGGAAAGAGACGTCGGCAAAAGCGAAAGAGGCATATCATGCCATGCCCTTGCCCATGCATCAACATCCATGCCTTCCTCTTCAACCATCACCGCATACGTAATGGCCGCGGCAGCCTCAAGCGCGATAATGCCGTTTGCAGAGCGGGCAAAGCCAACATTCTTGGTTCTTGCCGGGTGCGGCGCGTGATCAGTCGCGAACATGAGAGCGCCTTCCTTTACCGCTTTGCGCAATTCAGACCTGTCTTCGCGGCAACCGAGAGGCGGCGCCATTTTAAAATTGGCATCGTCGACTGTAAGTTCGTCGCACGCGAAAAGAAGATGGTGCGGCGTAGCCTCGGCGGTAACGGGAAGCCCTTCCTTCTGCGCGTCTCTAACTAGCGAAACGCCTTGAGCAGTCGAAATATGCTGTATGTGAAGGCGGCAGCCCGTCTCGCGGCAGATTGAAAGATCGCGCCGTATTGCGGAAATTTCCGCTTCTGCAGGAATCACATCAAGCCGAGCCTTGCGCGCAAGAGGACAATCTCTCATCACTCCGCCGCCCACGATACGCGGATCAAGCGCGTGCTGCGACAAGACCATACAAAGATCTGCCGAGCGCTTCATCGCCTCTTCCATCACGGCATCGTCAACGACATACGAACCATCATCGGTGAAAAACGCAGCCCCGGCAGCGGCAAGCTCCTCAAGGTTTGCAACTTTCGAGCCGAGCCTTCCCTCCGTTATACAGGCAGATGTAAAGAGACGAACGGGAGAATGAGCCTCCGCACTCTTTTTCAGCTGATACTCCATTATCTCGCGCGAATCACAGGCGGGAGACGTATTCGGCATTGTGACAACAGCCGCAAAACCGCCGCGCTCGGCAGCCTTAAGCCCCGAGGCGACAGTCTCAGCTTCCGTCATGCCAGGGTCGCGGAAATGCACATGAACATCCACAAACCCGGGAAATTCAAACCGCTGCATTTTACGCGACGGGCGTAACGCCCTTCTTTATAAACACATTTCCGTATTTTGCCGTCTCGCCCGTCTGAACGACGGCAAACGCCCTTTTGGCGCGCGCATAAAGCTCGTCACGCGAGACAAATTCAATCTTGCCTTCGTAACCGAGCGCCTTGCGGAAACGCGCTTCCACCGTAGGATCGAGCTGATCGCCTTCTACGGGAGCAGTCATAATTACAGGGGTCGCATACGAATCAAGCTCAAAAAGCGGAACGATGGCTTTTAAAAGACGATCAACAGGAATGCCGTCTGCGCGAATAAGTTCACGGGCGTTTGTGCGCCCCGGGAAATGCGCATCGGCAAAAAGAATTTCATCGCCATGCCCCATCTCAGCTAAAGTCTTGAGAAGTTCCGGGGAAATTACCGGATCGATACCTTTTAACATTCCTGCACCTCCTTTTATCTTCGTTTGAGCGCCGTTTTCGGCGCAGTTATTTATAAAATACACTCCTGCAGCCCCTGCCGCTGCTGACGCTACGAATACTCGGCGAGTTAAGTTCAAGGAGTAAACTCCTCCTCTGAGAGACCTGGCGGCAGCTGAAGAGGTTCAATGCCGCGTTCTATCAGACGCTGATTTACGCCTTTCCAGACATTGTAGCGGAAGGCTTCTGGCGCGCGGAAGACGACCTCCTCGGCACGCTTGCGAAAAGCGATTGTCTCACTCTCGCTCATTGAAGGATAATTCTGTTTCTTCCCTGCACTCGCGTCAGGACGGGAGAGAAGCATATACCCCATCACCATTACGAGAGAAAGCAAAAGAGCAAATGATGAAGCTACAGCCCACGGAAGCCAGTTTAAAGGATCATCACCGATGACGCGATAAGGACGGATACCTTGCTTGCGAAGAAGCACATACGCATCATTGCGGTTTTTCGCAACAATTTCGCCTTCGCAATTGCAGTTGTTCTTATCCTGATATAGATACTTATACGTCATCCGTAAAAATCATTCGGAAAGAAGTTCAACGAGTTTTACCGTCATCACCTTGTCGTTACGGCCGTAATACCTAAGTTTACCAGCCTTATCGATCATATAGAAAACAGGCTTTGAGTTTACTGATTTAGGCTCATTTGGATGACCTGCCCCTTCACAACACGGAATTACAACGTCGGCTTTTTTGAGAACGCTTTTAACAGAAGGCTTTTCTCCGCCGCGATGTGAAGCGAATACGACAATATTTTTACCTCTAAAGCCGTCAGAAATGCGCTGAGCGTTTTTAAGTAGCTCGACACTCTCAGGGGATAAACAATTCCACACACAAACGATAGATACCTTGCCGTTTAATTCGCGCTGGCTAATGCGACGATTTGAATACCATTTAGCATCCTTAAGTGAAACGATTTTTTTCTCGAGAGACTTTTTTATCTCCTGTTCCGTCAAACGAGAAACTACGTTTGTCTGAATTCTCGCAGATACATTTTTCTTCACAGTATCTGTTTCAGGACAAGATAAGGTGGCTTCTTTCTTTGAACAGCAAGAGACGCAGGAGACTTTTTCTTTCACGAAAAAATACGCCGAAACGACTTTATTTCTGGAAACGCAATAAACTTCACCGCACCACGGCTTGATGAATGAATGAGCGGCGGAACCTGGATAAAGCTCAAAGACAACGGCGATGGCGCCGATGAAAAAAACGAGAAGAAAAACTAGAATAGAAAAAAACTTTTTCATTTTTATCCTTTATCATTTCCAAAAGGCCGCGTCACCTGTTCGTTTATAAAGTGAAATCGTAAACTTTTTTGAGGAGGCATGCTTATTTTCCGTGCATTTTCCACTAAAAAAATTAACTGTCGAAGGTCCGTCGAAACCTCGATGGATCCTTATTAAAACTGCCGCTTTCCCTGTTTCCGAAGAGCCTTGGGGAGGCGGCAATCGATCGATTCTCACTTCCACATCTGTATCATCACATTTCGCGTTCCATCTGCAGCATGGCTGAATCTCGTTAACTTCAAACGATAACCTATCACCGCTTTTTACACAGATAAACTGGTTATCTCCGGGATTTTTAATAGAACGGCTATCTATAGTTGAGCATCCAGTAACAAGCCAAACTATGCTTGCAATCAAAGACGCTATACTACAGATGTGGTAAAACGACATATCAAAGGAAAAGGAGGATTATACCAGGAGCGATAAGAAGGGAATCAAACATATCAAGAAACCCTCCCATACCGTTTGTTATCTTCATAGCGGAAGAATCTTTTACCCCCGCCCACCTTTTAAACTTTGATTCAACGAGGTCCCCTGCCGTTCCGAGCAACGCCGCCAAAATACCGATAAGAATCGATTTTACTGGCGAAAAATGCGTAATCCCCATAAAGAGCAAAGATAAAACGCACGAGAAAAGCAATGAACCGAAGAGCCCTTCGAAACTTTTGTTCGGAGAAATTGTAGGGCAGAGTTTATGATTGCCACCCTTCATCAATTTCGCCGAAATAGTACCGAACGCAAAGCCTCCAACATCAGAAAATTTAACTACGGCAATAACGTAAAGAAGCATTAGATTGCCGAGCTTGAACATTCCGCACGTTTCATCGCCGTATCTCGATGCAATGACGGGAAGAGCGCTCATCCCACCGTAAACAAGGAGAACCGACAAGATAAAAAGAGCGAACGAATACGGAGTAAAACTAGGAGTTTTCTTTCTGATAAGAAGAAGGCTCTCTACGCTCGCCAAAAGAGCAAGAAGCGCAACGGCCGGACCTATAATGCGAGGCGGCGCGAAAAGTATCGCGCTCGCCACCGCAATTCCGACGGTCAAACCCGTCAATGTACGCTTGAGAGTCGGATTCATAAACGCCTTCCTTAAACTTTTACACTCCGATACGCAGAGTTGTCTCTCTTGCTGGGCCGACTGAAAGAACGCCAAGCTTACCGCCAATCAGCTCAAGAATGCGGTCGATATAACGCTTCGCATTCTCAGGAAGAGCGTCATAGTCGGTGATGTGCGAAGTTTCGCACTGCCAGCCGGGCATCTCTTCGTATACAGGCTCGCAACGGGCAAGAACATCAAGATCAGCCGGGAATGTCTGATAAACGAAACCGTCGTCGCGTTTGTAGCCCGTGCAGATTTTGACCGTGGGGAATGCATCGAGAACGTCAAGTTTTGTCATCGCCCAGAAATCGACGCCATTTACGCGCTGGGCATAGCGGGCAATAACAGCGTCGAACCAGCCGCAACGGCGCGGACGGCCTGTCGTGGCACCGAACTCGCCGCCGCGTGAGCGGAGAAGTTCTCCGTCGCTGTCAAATAGCTCAGTAGGAAACGGCCCTTCTCCGACACGCGTGGTGTAAAGCTTGAGTACGCCGATGACGCGATCAATCGCCCTCGGACCAACTCCGCTGCCTGTGCAAGCGCCGCCTGCAGTAGGGTTAGACGACGTTACGAAAGGATACGTTCCAAAATCGACGTCGAGCATCGTCGCCTGCGCGCCCTCAAAAAGAATCTGACGGTTTGCGTCGAGGCTCTCGTGAAGGAACTGCACTGTGTCGGTGACATAAGGAAGAAGAGCATTCGCCATAGGAGTATAGAGGCGAATCATCTCGTCGACATCAAGCTCGTGCGCCCCGAGAGAAACGAGCTTAGCGTTCGCCTCCTCAGTGCGGATACGGATTATATCGGCGAAATTAGGCTTAAGAAGATCGCCCGCGCGCATTCCATAGCGCCCGACCTTCGCCGCGTACGCAGGACCAATGCCGCGACCGGTGGTGCCGATTTTGCGACCGGCGGCTCTTGCCGCCTCTTCTGCAGCATCAAGAGCGCGATGCCACTGCATAACCATATGCGCTCTTTCAGAGATGTGGAACCTGCCCTTAATGTCAAAACCCCAGCTTTGAACTTGTTCGAGCTCGCGGACAAGATCAAACGGGTCCATCACTACGCCGTTGCCGATAACGCAGTGCTTTCCTTCATGAAGCACTCCGCTCGGAACGAGGTGGAGAACATATTTCTTGTCTCCGACCACTACCGTATGTCCGGCGTTAGAACCGCCCTGAAAACGGACTACGACATCTGCTTCCTCTGTGAGGAAATCAATGACCTTGCCCTTACCTTCATCGCCCCATTGGGCACCAACAAGTACTGTATTCATATCGGTTGTATTATATCAAATATACGTGTGTTTTTGTGAGTATCATTAAAGAAGCCTTAAAGCCCCTGTCGGACAGGCTTGAGTGCACATATTGCACTGAGCGCATCCAGCAACGGCATCGGGATTGTTAAATTCTGGCCTGATAACGGTAGTAAAGCCGCGCCCTACAAGACCTAAAAGACCTTTCTTTGCCTTTTCCTCGCAAACGCGGACGCAAAGATTGCATGCGATGCATTTATGCTGATTGCGCTCTATCGATACGAGATGAGTCTCCTTCTCGCCAGGATGGAACTGACCTCTAAAGCGTGTGCAATCAGTTTTAAGAATCTTCGCATAGCGAATAAGTTTACATTCAGAATAATCGTGGCAGCCACATTCAAGGCACCTTTTAGCCTCAAAAACTGCCTGCTCTTCCGTGAGAACAGAAGAAACTTCGCCAAAATCATGCTTTCGCTCTTCTGCATCGCGGACGGACGGAATTTGGCGAGGGAGTTTTTCAAATTGAGAAAAATCTATTCTTGAAACTTCTCTTGCCGAAACAGTTCCTATGCGCCGAGAAACATCTTTTTGAGCGAAGTATGAGACTAGAGCATCTGAAGCTTCATTAGCCCCTGCAATTGCTTCTATGGCAATTCCTGCGCCGCGGTTTACGGCGTCGCCGCACGCGAATACGGGAGAGAGGCAATCCTCCTCGCCAATACATTCTGCTTTATAGGCTCTGTCAGTCGCGATTGTGCCGCGTGCAGTCGTCTTAAGAGATTCAAAGCCCGCCTGATCATTCTTCTGGCCGATAGCCATAATGACATAATCAAGAGAAAGCTTTTCGATTTTTCCTTCAACGGGAACGGGCTTGCGGCGGCCCTTTTCATCGCACTCACCAAGCTCCATCACCTGCAGCGAGAGCCCCGCGACACGACCGTCGCTGACGATAATCTCCGTCGGATTACGAAGGAAGAGGAACTTCACGCCTTCCTCTTCTGCCTCCTTTATCTCGATTTCTTCCGCCGGCATTTCAGCGCGAGTGCGGCGATAGACGACATAAACTTCCTCGGCGCCTAAACGCACAGCCGTGCGGCAAGCATCCATCGCCGTGTTGCCGCCGCCGACAATCGCAACGCGCCCTTTAAGAGACCTTTGTTCACGCAGATAATCGATCCCTCCAAAAACGCCTTGAGCTTCCTCGCCCTGTATCCCCATGGACGAAGATTTCCACGCGCCGTTCGCAACGATAAGCGCGTCACATTCACGCCTGAGCGAGGAGAGCGTCGCGTCTTTACCGATTTTGAAATTATTTACTAACTTCACTCCCATTGAAGAAATGAGAGAGATTTCCTCGTCAAGAACGGCCTTGGGAAGGCGATATTCAGGTATTCCGTAACGGAGCATTCCTCCCATTTTTGGCATCTGGTCGTAAACTGTAACGTTGCAACCGCGACGACGAAGCTGGTATGCGGCAGTAAGCCCTGCAGGCCCGCCGCCTACGATTGAAACGTTTTTACCGACACAATAAGGCTCTTCAATATCTCCAGCGGGAGAGAAAGACCCACTCTTGCGTGCAGCATCGGCGGCAAACGCCTTTAAAGACGCTATTGAAACGGAAGAGTCGACTTTGCTTCTGCGGCACGATTTTTCACATGGATGCGGGCAGACTCTGCCAATTGAAGCTGGAAGAGGAAATGTCTCCATCACCGTTGCCGTAGCGTCGGCAAAGCGGCCTTCGGCAATCTCTTTGACGTATTTCTGACACTGAGTATGAGCGGGACACTCAAGAACGCAAGGACCGAGACAATCAGCGTCGTGGTCGCCCATCATCAATTCAAACGCAAGTTTCCGAGCTTTTTTTGCGCGCTCGCTTTTCGTGTTTATGACCATCCCGTCACTGACGGGAGTTGCACAAGAGCGAAGAAGTTTTGGTGAGCCTTCCGCCTCGACTACGCAAACGCCGCACGCTCCGTAAGGAGACATCCCTTTGAGAAAACAGAGATTCGGTATTTCGATACCGGCCTTTGAAGCTGCCTCAAGAACACTCGTACCCTCTGCAACCTCAACCTTTACTCCGTCTATTTCAAGCGCGACAATTTTTTCGTCCATAACACTCCTTGAAATCAGCCTTTCTCGGCATTTACTTCAGTACGACAGCCTCAAAGCGGCATGTCTTTTCGCACACTCCGCACCCGATGCACTTTGCCTGATCAATTACATACGGCTCTTTTAAGCAACCTGAAATTGCTCCAACAGGACATTTATGGGCACAGGCGCTGCAACGCTTGCACTTCTCGGGAACGATCGCGAACTTTCTCAGCTGAACACACTCTCCTGCAGGGCATCTCTTGTCTTTGATGTGAGATTCGTATTCGTCGCGGAAATAGCGAATCGTCGTAAGAACAGGATTGGGAGCCGTCTGCCCGAGACCACAAAGAGCACCGTCTTTGATTCCGTGGCAGAGCTCTTCCAACATCTCCACATCGCCTTCTTTACCTTTTCCTTCAGTTATGCGCGTGAGAGTTTCATGGAGGCGCTTCGTGCCGATTCGGCAATGAACGCATTTGCCGCAGCTCTCCTTCGCGGTAAATTCAAGGAAGAACTTGGCCATATTGACCATGCAAGTCGTCTCATCCATAACGACCATTCCGCCAGAACCCATAATCGCTCCAGTTGCGGCAAGCTCCTTATAGTCGATGCGCGTATCAAGAAGAGATTCAGGAATGCACCCGCCCGACGGACCGCCCATTTGAACAGCCTTGAACGCAGCGTTTCCCCTTACTCCGCCTCCGATACCGAAAATGACTTCTCTTAAGGTAAGCCCCATCGGAATTTCAACGAGCCCGCCGCGGCGTATTTTACCGGTAAGGGCGAAAACTTTCGTGCCTTTCGAATTTTCAGTACCGAGAGAAGCGAATGCCTTGCCTCCATTAAGCATTATCCAAGCAACATTTGCAAACGTCTCGACGTTGTTGATATTAGACGGGCAGGAATTGTAGCCGCACTGTGCAGGAAACGGAGGCTTAAGGCGCGGCATTCCGCGATTGCCTTCCAACGACTCGATAAGAGAAGTCTCTTCGCCGCAAACGAACGCGCCCGCGCCTGCTTTAATGCGCAACGAGCACGAAAAGCCCGAGCCTAAAATATTTTCTCCGAGAAGCCCTGCCGCCTCAGCATCGCGAATCGCCTTTTGAAGGCGCACGATGGCAAGAGGATATTCCGCGCGTACATAAACGAACGCTTCTGAAGCGCCGATAGCATACGCGGCAATGAGCATACCTTCAATAAGTGAATGAGGATCAGACTCGATGAGAGCGCGATCCATAAACGCACCAGGGTCACCCTCGTCGGCATTGCAGATAAGGTACTTCTTCTCGCCCTTCGCTGCGCGTGCGGCATTCCACTTAAACCACGTCGGGAAGCCTGCTCCGCCGCGTCCTGCAAGAGACGAAATTTTTATCTCGGAAATAACATCTTCAGGCGATAGAGAAAAAACTTTTTCAAGCGCCTTATAACCGCCTGCCGAACGGTAGCTCTCGAGCGACTCAGGATCAATCACTCCGCAATTACGCAAGGCGATGCGCGTTTGACTCGTAAGAAACGAGGCCTCATCATCGGAAATGACAATATCTTCAAGACCCTTAAAATCTCCAGTTGAAGAAGCCGAGACGATTCTACCTGCATCCTCTGCAGTAACGCGCACAAGTCTTTTCTTAAGTTCTTTGCCGTCGTAGATATCGACTATCGGCTCGAGATAGCACGCACCGATGCAACCTGTAATTCCGATATCGTCGCAAAGAGCATCAAGAGCTTCTTTAACTCTCCCAGCTCCGGCCGCAATGCCGCAGCTTCCCATTCCAACAACGATCTTTAGCATTGTCAAACTCCCTTCGCTGCATTGTTGCGGATATTACGGACGATATCTTTAGCTTTTCCTGGAGTAAGCGAACCGTATGCAACGCCATTTATCATCATCACTGGGGAGAGCGAACAGCAACCGAGGCATGCGACAAATTCAATTGTAAAAAGCCCGTCCTCGGAAGTTTCGCCGTCTGAAATGCCAAGCTCTTCTTTAAGTGCCTGAGCTATTGATGAAGCGGAATTGACATGGCAGGCCGTACCCTTGCAGAGAAGAATGAGATTCTTTCCCGGCTTTGAAAGACGGAACTGAGAGTAAAATGTGGCAACCCCCATCACCTTGGCGGGGGAAACGCCCTTCTCATCCGCTATGCGATAAATTTCCTCTTTCGGTATGTAACCGAATTTCTCTTGAGTCTCCTGCAGGAGCGAGACAACCGATGATTCATTGTCATTCATTTTCTATCTGTCCTCCATGGGGAATCGGCTTCCACTGCTTTGTGGGGAAAATCAGAACAAAAAGAACAGAGGAAGCTAAAATCAAAGAAAATATGGGAAACGTCAGAATGGCCATCAAAGACGGACGACGCTTCTGCGAAGAGAGCGCGACAGCGGCCCAACCAGTAATCCACCCCATCGCAAAGACAAAAAAGACTACACCGATTGAAGTTGCAAGAGAATTTCTGCTCACTTCATCTGCAAGAAGACGCACTGCGATAGATGCGAAATCAAAAAAGAGAATAAAAGCGACAGACATTCCCGTTAAAATAGCGAAGAAACTGTCAAAGAGACGAAGAGACGGTTTTTTGAAAAGTGTCTTGAGCCAGAGACAAATATACACTCTTACAACTTGCCAGCCACCCGTCGACCATCTGCGCAACTGCCGCCACATATAGGGCAGGGAAACAGGCTGTTCATCGGCAAAATCCGCCGTGGGAACATACGCTACGCGAATGCCGCGGATATTTGACTGAACGGAAAACTCAACATCTTCAACCATGGTGAGAGTGTTCCACACGCCATCGGAGAGTGCCTGAAATGTGAAAGCAAAACCTGTGCCCGTCAACTTGCCTGAAAGTCCGAGATTAGTGCGGACGCGATTTGATAGCTCATTCATCATCGCCCAATAGACCGTGTACCAGCCTGAAATTAGCGATGCACGGGCATTCGACGACTGACGACGGCCAGTTACGATCAACTCGCCGTCGTGGAGAGCGTTGTTTATCTCTGAAAGCCAAACGTCAGAGACTGAATTGTCTGCATCAAAAACTGCTATGGCGTCAAAAGAACCGTCTGAAAGAACTTTTTCTATTCCCCACGAAAGAACATCCCCTTTGCCTGAACTGGGAGTTGTCTTTTCCCATACCTCAGCTCCTGCTTCTTTCGCCCGCAAGACAGTCGCATCAGTGCAATTATCGGCAAGAACAATTACTTTGAAAAATTCAGACGGATACTTAGACCTTAAAAGACTCAATACGGGAAGGCGTATGACGCGCTCTTCGTTACGAGCGCAAATGAGCACCGCAAAGCGGTGAAAAGACGACGCCTTCGGGTGAGTCTTGGCCGGCTTGATAAGCCCTGCAAGGACGATGAACGTCGACCAGAAAAAAACGAAACTTAAAGCGAAACAGAGATAATCAAACCACTCTGCTTTGAAAATTTCAATCATTTCTCCACCTCCTATGGCTCCAAAGGTATTGCTCGGGACACTTTCTTATGCATTCCTCGAGCCTATCGTTGAGAATCTGAGCAACTTTCAAAACATCATCCTCGCGCGAAAAAACTAAAGGCTCGCGCCCCATCAGTTTATAATTGTAAGGACCGTTACGGACAAACGAGCCGACGACAACTGGATAACCTGTGCGCACGGCAAGGCGCGCGGCGGAAGTTACCGTTTTAGCAGGACGAGATAAAAATTGCAGAAGCTCACCTTTGTTTGAGTGTTGATCCATCAAAATAGTGAGAGCTGAACAATTCTTTTCCCATTCTCTGATGACGCCAGGAGTAAAGCCGCGGTTCTTGTCGACAATCGTAACTGGACCGCGGAAATGGTGAGATTTCATCCATTTTGAAACGATGCGATTGTTCATGGTGCGCGCAATCGCAATCATCGGGCGCTCGAAGGAAAGGATATTCGTTGCAGCTTCCCAGACACCGTGATGAGAACTTACAAGAATAATGGGCGTCTTAGGCGAAGAAAGGAGAATCTTAACCCCCTCCTCGCAGAAACCGGAAAAATCTAGATGCTCTCGCCAATTTTCTTTCGACACTACAGACGGAACAAAAAGCGCCTCTGCTATGTGTCCGGCCAGATGACACCATGCCTTCTTTGCAATTATGCGCGCTTCTTTCTCGCTCTCAGTTATCTTGCACTTGAGAATATTTTCAATCGAAATTTTTCTCCTGCGCGGAAAAAAAGGCCAAAGCGCCGCAGCAAAGGCGCCCCCTATCGAATACGCATAACGCTGAAGATATGTCATATTTCAAACCCCTCCGCGACTTTTCGCCGAGGAGGGGCTTTACGCATACGCGTTTATTAACCGTGAGTGCGTTTTTTGCGAAGCTTGGGCTGACCGATATTTTCAACAAGCTTGCGGAACGAACCCTTACGGACATTGAAAGGCTTGCCGCCTTTGACGCGCTCAAAAGCGCACGCCTGAATTTTCGCCTGATCGTTCTCGTCGGGGCCGACTACGCCGGAAATTCCCTCAAGAGCGCATGCGACAGCCTTGCGAGCGCACTTTTCGATGAGCCTGAGATCCTTTGTGTTCGGCGCGGCAGAACGGGCGAAGTAACCAGACTTGAACACCTGGACTTTCTCGGCCTTGAGAAGCTCGCCAAGACGCTTGCCGACATACTGGCCGACATTAACTTTATCGAGCCTCGGGTGGCCAAACGCATCAACAGGAACTTCCTCGCCACGGCGGCGCATATCGCGGATGATATCGGCAACGCCTGCACCTTCGGAAACGAAAACGTTGACTGCGTCATACTTTTCCATCACCTTTGCAAGACGGGCAGCTTCAGCCTTGAAGTTGATCTTGCATTCAGGAATGTAAACTGCATGGACATCCTGCCTGCCCAACGTCTGATTGAACGCATCAAGGAACATTCCTTTGCTCTCAAGAGAGTAAAGCATCTTACGATAGTACTGAGCCGTCTTGTACGTAAGCCATCCGCAGTTACGGCCCATGACTTCGTGAATCGTAAGAGCGCGAGGATTGGCGCTGTTTTCCTTAACGACATTAAGGAAGAACTTAGCACCCTCCTCAGCCGCCGTCCAGGCGCCGAGCGACTGCTTGATCGGATAGACGTCGTTATCGATCGTCTTGGGCAAACCTACGACGATAAGAGGATAGTTGTTTTCAGCGAGATACTTTGCAAGATCGGCAGCAGTAGTATTCGTGTCGTCGCCGCCAATCGTGTGAATAACATCAACACCGTCTTTTACGAGCTGATCTGCAGCAACCTTAAGAGGATCTTCACCCTCCTTGACGAGACCGCGCTTGACGCAGTCCTTAACATTCGTAAGCTTGACGCGGCTGTTGCCAATAGGGCTGCCGCCGTGCTTCGTAAGAACAAGAGCATTCTTGCGAACTTCATCAGTAACTGGAATGGACTCACCCTTCAAAAGCCCCATATAACCGTTGATGTAGCCGATCATTTCAACATTGGGAGCCTTTTTCGTATACTCATCAATCAAAAAGCCAATCGACGAGCTAAGGCATGGAGCAAGACCACCAGCCGTAAGGAACGCAACTTTTTTAACTTCTTTCATTTTTCTCTATCTCCTGTTTTTGTTTTGAAATCAAATTTGCTTAAGAACATCTACCATTTCAACTGCTGCAAACATTGCAGAAAAGCCCTTATTGCCCTGCTTCGTACCGCAACGTTCGACAGCCTGCTCAAGCGTATCGGCTGAAACGACAGCATCGATTACCGGAACGCCTGAAGAGAGCGAAATTTCACTGAATGCGCGAGCAGTCGCCTCGTTAATAAGATCTGCATGAGGAGTTGAGCCGCGCACAACTGCACCAAGAGCTACTACTGCATCAATTTTCGAAGAGGCGAGTTTCTTTGCCACGATAGGAAGCTCGTAAGCTCCAGGCACACGCACGAGCTTCAAATCTTTCTCATTCCCGCCAAGTCTAGTAAATGCGTCAACTGCGCCCTTTACCAACTGTTCGGTAAGAAAACTGTTAAAACGGCTCACAATAAGGGCGATTTTCATCCCCTTAGCATTTAAGTTTCCATTTATCTCTGTCATACCGCGTTTTTCTTTCGCTAATTTGTTGACTTTTATTTGCGTATTTTATCAAATTTCGCTTTTTTCGTCAAAACGCTACACGTCGTAAAAAAATAGACTTGCACTAACTTTCAGAACTTGCGTTTTACTTTGAACATGACGAATCGAAAATGGAGCGAAAATACAGAATGCAACGTAGAAAGAGTCCGAGCGTAAAAATAGCTACTACCTACCTGTTAGTGGCCGACGATACGAATCATCGGGTAGCGCTCGCGCATCTATATAGAGCATCTCACCGCGCTTGCAACCTGCGAGTATGGTATGGGACCTACGGGTGCAACAGGCCCGCGTGGATTTATCTCACCGCGCTTGCAACCTGAGAGTATGGTATAGTAGCGCGCACGCGTGTATGATAGCACCTCTTCCGAGAAAATGGCAACCATCAGCCTTTTCTCATCAATACCTCCCTTCGCAAATTGTTCCGCACAAAATTCTCATTCCTTATCGCCAAGAACTTCCTTCGCCCCGCCGCCATCACGATCAAGAAGCATCTACATCTCAACGCACTTAAGATTTTCCGCAAAAGATTCTCATTTTATTAGATCGCAACAAGGATATTCGCTCTCGTTCTCTGGATTTCTCAGTTCTTCGCCTAACTTTACGTGTTCTTCTCCGACAAATAATGCCTGTATTTAAGATTGTTGCCCTTCAACAATAATCTATGACTCCGTGCAAAGCACATCAAAAGCCAGTCTCAGGTATTTTAGACAACGCTTCTCATTCGCGAGGAAATTTTCATCGCGTCTTTACTTTTGAATTTTATGGTTTGAGGATTACTTCTTCTTGCTTCGAAGCTTACTTTTTTCTTCTCGCCGCGCGAGACTTTGCTTCTTAGCCTTTTTACGTAGCTCACTTCGTTTTCTTGGCGCATCAAGAAGAACTGTCTCGGGCGCGAGCATATACTCTAACGCGCCATAAACTTGTGCGAACACCGGCTTTTCGTCTGCGAGAATCTTTTTAAGAGCCTCATGATAAGGCTTTTTTAACAACTTTGAAGTTGGCGTAGGATCTTTAGTTTCTGTTACTTGCCTTATGCGGACTGCTAAGGCTTTGTACCGCATAAGAGTTTTATACTTAGGAAAAAGCTCTGGGAGCTTCTCTTTAAGCCATCCGCGAATACCATGATTGCGGCCAACAACTCTACCATAACTATTTATTTTTAGGTAATTATCAACATAGCATTCTAAATCATGCATCATACCGCCAAGGCGAATCATCGCTTCGCGTGAAGTTTTGCGCTCATTCCA